>ERZ773077.2977-NODE-2977-length-10594-cov-5.119271_pt1 | contig 10594 bp, 16 predicted proteins | sample MGYA00580612_ERZ773077 | MGnify/ENA primary metagenome ERZ773077 (study PRJEB29015, sample SAMEA2737971) | human oral metagenome | biome: human oral; feature: human-associated habitat; material: dental | place: China | collected 2021 ...
AACGCCGCCGTATCAAAAAACTACTATCCAAACAGATGAACAGGAAATAGCATGACCGATTTAGATTTGATGATTGATTACGCCCAAGCCTTCGAGCGCCGTTATCGTGATGTTCGCGCCCGCTCACATTGTTTGAGCATCGAGCACCGCTACCAAGGCGAAGAGCTCCCGCAACCCACCGAACACACCGTTTACGGCTACGGCGAAGATACCTTTTGGCTTGGACTAACCGCATGGGGCAAAGTGCCACAGTCCATGCAGAAGATGATTAAGGTATCGTTCGGCATGGGCGCAAAATCCCAGGCAGACTACGAAGAGCGGCTGCAGCAGGCGTTTGCCATTCACGGGGAAAGAGTTGTTCACAGCCAAACCGACGCAGGCTTGATGTGCTGGCTGGAGGAGATCCGCAAACTGGCCGAGGAAGATTTCGAACTGTTGTTTGAGCGGCTGTAAAATCGTGTCGGTCACATCCGGCATTAGCCATCATACAAACGGGAGTGATATACTCCCGTTTACATTTTTTGACATCTCGGATGGCGTTATGATGAAGCGCATCAAAATACTTAAAACGTTGAGAATAATATCATTTGGAGTTAGCGTTTTTTTATTTATCTTAATAACAGGAGCAAAAGGTTCGGTGTCCGGCACTTTATTTGTTCTGTTTTTTGTATTTTTATCCGCCGGTTCACTTATGGGGAAAGCTATCCAGGAAATCCAACAAAAAGAACGTGTACGCCTAATTGCTAAACAGAAAGACGATTTTTATCACATTTTGGAAGCTCCGGAGAATGGGATTATCCCTTCTACCGCAATGCTTAAATCTGGCGAAACTGGTTTTATTGTTGATTTTGTCAATATGAGCGAAGTGGTTACGGAGCGAGTTCGAGCCTATACGGGAACACGTTTAAAACTTGGTGCAGCGCCAATTTATTTAGGAGGTGGGAAATCCGTAGCAAATGAGAAATGGGGTAATGTTGCCTATGGAGAGTTAGTGCTAACCAATTTTAGATTGATTTTTATAGGAGATATGCGAAGCATCGATTTACCCTTAGCTAAGATAAACGGTGTTGAGCAATTTACAAACGGCATCCGAATCAACCAAACAGGCCGAAGTAAACCAATCTTCTTTACTGTTTCCAATCCACAGCTATGGCAAGAAGCCATCCAGATACTTGCTAGTCAATAAATGACCGGTTAATGTACCCCAAGCCCGCCCAGCGGGCTTTTTTATCGCCTAAATCTTTGGTTTTGCCGACTTTCGCCGCCTTTGTGCGGCTTTTTTGTTGTTTTTGGTATATTTAAAATATACTTTCTTTTATTTAAAATCAATGTCTTAACTAAATATACCGCAAATTAAGTAAAACAACAGTTTACTTAATTGTCTATTTTAAATATACTTAGCACATCAACGAAGCAACACCGCTCTTTAACAGATTAGGCAGCCCCCATGCGCAACGGCAGAGATGCTGTTGATGGCAGGCATGGACGCGCAGGGTATCAGGCGCGGCAAAAACGGGAGCAGGCGGTCAGGCCGCCGGACGAGACAAAAATCTCGCGGAACGAGAGATACACCGGCTACGCTGGCTAGATATTAAGCGACAGAGACTATTTATAGCAGCGGTTTAGACACCGAGCCGCTGCGGTTAAAGAGTTTTTGATAAGGAGACAATCATGTACATCAAACACCCTCACGCCCAGCATATCGGCTTTATCTACAACAGCTATCTGGCAAGAGGCATAAACCCATACGACACGGTTTATAGCGTAGCAAAAAACATTGGGGCGGCTGTGCGAATCGAAGAAGAGTTTACCGACGAAAACGGCTACTACTACCCCACCATCAAATTTAAATTTGACGATGGCACAAGCAGCCGCATGAGTAAAGACAGCTATCAAATAATAAAGCAGTAATGGAGGCACACCATGACCCCAAGGATTGAGCAAGCAGCCATGCTGCTTTTGATTGTGGCCGCCTGTATCACGCAGGCAGTTTTATTGTTTCAGGTAGCCTGAAGGAGATTAGCAATGGACGCCATCATCAGCTACAGCAATGCCATGAGCTACCACCTCCCCGATACCCACCGCGTATATGTTGGTGAGATAGGGAGCAGGAGCGATGAATGGATATTGCAGACCGCCGCCCGGCAAATCAACTGGGACGGCAGCCTATCCCCTGAAGAGATGGGCGAACTGAAGATTATCGGCTATGAGCCGTGCATGGATTAAAGGAGAGAGCAATCATGTTACACATTGATAGACACCACGACAGCCAACTAGCTGCCCACTTAAGCAGCCTAGACTATGACAGTTATGTGTCCGATACAGCGGACGAAATCATAGCCGACAGCATCCTAGATGACATCATGCACCGCATCAGCCTGAAAGCTCAGGACGAAATACGCAGAATCGTTTTAGAGATGGCTGAAAAACGCATCAAAAAAGAGCGCGAAGATGTAGAGCGCGAAAGAGAGCAAGAAGAACGGTTTGAGCGTGAAGGCCGTTATTGGGATTAAACCAAATCCGAGACGGCATAAAACCAAGCGTTAGTTCCCAGCAACAGGAGGGATATGCGGACACCCGGCGGGGTGTTTTACCGACTACGCACCGGCAAGCAGAGAGCGGGAACCGGCCACCCGTACAGCGCTTGGTTTTATGCCGTTTCACAACCACTCCGCAAATTTCAAACGCCGCCCGGGGCGTCTCCGGGAAATACCTATAGGAGTAAGACCAATGGCAAATTATGCCCAAACCCTCAGCGATATCTACCGGGGCGGACTGTTGTCCGAACTGGACGAGAAGCTGTCAGAAGTCGTCAAAGCTGCCGAACTGACCGGTAAGCAAGGCAGTTTGGCTTTGACCCTCAAAATCAAAACCAAAGGCAACAGTGGTCAGGTAGAGATTACCCCAGTAGTCAAAGCCACCGTGCCGGAACACGACCGTGGCAACGTCCTCATGTTCGCCACCCCTGAAGGCAACCTGCAACTGCAAGACCCGCGCCAGCGAAACCTTGACCTCAAGGAAGCTCCGGCCAGAGTGTTGCAGATGGCTAAATAACCAAATCAAAAAGGAAATCAGACATGCAAGAATCACAATACAACCAAGCACAAACAGTAGCGCAACTGACTACGCAGGCATTAGAGGTGCGCAGAGTCGGCGAAATCCCGTTTATCACCCTGTCGGAAGAAAGCCGGGTAGAAGGGTTGGAACATCTCCTCCCGCGCCCCACCCGTCGGCACGGCCTCATCAACGTACAAGACCAGGCCGGTTTCCTTGCCCTGTTCAAACGCTACCACAACGAGCAGGAAACCGTTATCTACGCCGACCGCGAAGAAGCCATATTCAAGGCCGTATTCAACGACCACAGCAGCGACAGCACCGGCTGGCGCGACCATGTTTGCCGCTATGCCTGCCCCAAATCCAACGAGTGGCAGACATGGACTAGAAACGACGGCGTGAAGATGAGCCAAGAGCAGTTCGCCCACTTTATCGAACAAAACCTTGTGGACATTGTAGAGCCGGTCAGCGCCGAGATGCTCGAAATCTCCCGCAGCCTGATTGCCAAAAAGTCCGCCAGCTTCAGTAGTGCCATCCGCCTGAGTGACGGCAGCCACCAGTTCAGCTACGACGAAGACATCAAAGGCAGCACCAAGTCTGGCAATTTGGCCGTGCCAGAAACCTTCAAAATCGGCATCCCCGTATTCCTGAACGGCACCGGCTACGCCATCGAAGCCCGCTTGCGCTACCGCATCAAAGACCAGAGCTTGGAAATGTGGTACGAATTGATTCGACCGCACGACGTATTCGAAGATGCTTTCAACGCCATCCATGCCGAAATCAGCAAAGAAACCGGCATGGAACTGATTGCCGCAGAGTGTTAAATCCGCAGGCAGCCTGAAATATGGCTGCCTGTTTTTTCAGGTAGCCATACCAAGGAGCAAAAAAATGAAACCCCGCATCACCGCTTGGATAGCGGCTATTTTTATGGGCGCGGCCTTTGTCGCCATGCCCACCCTAGACAGCCAAGACGAATACCTACAGGCCGAAGAGACAGCTGCCGAGCGGGTAGCCAAGCTAGACCGCCAAGCCTCACAAGAGGCCGCCGAACTGGAGCGGCAATACCAAGAGATGGACGACGTGCAGATTATGCGCGGCGTGGTGTATGAGCCGGAGAAGTAAATGCACATTATCCAACGCAACGACCACAAGCGCGGTATTGCCACTGTATGCGGAGAAATGCGCCACATCAATTCATCGGTAGCACTCAAAAACCCGCACCCTTCGCAGGCGGGCGAATACAACAAACAGCGCAGCGTAACTGTATTTATGGAGCGCCAATTTCCAATTGACGACACTGCGGCCATCGAAGCGCACAAACAGAAGCTGTACGAACTAAGCGATCAAATGAAAGCCGACAAGCTCGATCGCTACCCCGCCACAACCGGCTATTGCAAAGGCAAGCCGAAAGATTAACCGGAGTAAATCATGACCGCAAATACACAACTGACCCCCGCCCAAAAAGCACACCGCCTGAAAGACTTTTTCCAAGCACCCGCCGTGCAGGCCAAGATGCGCGAACTGCTGGACAAAAACGCCGCCAGCTTCGCCACCAGCGCCATGCAGATAGCCAACAGCAACCCCATGCTGCTAGATGCCGAGCCGATGAGCATTTTCAACGCCGCCGTGATGGCCGCCACCCTGAACCTACCCATCAACAACAACCTGGGCTTCGCCTATATCGTTCCCTACCGCAACAAAGGGAAAGTGGAAGCCCAGTTTCAGCTTGGCTACAAAGGCTTCATCCAGTTAGCCCAGCGCAGCGGCCAGTTCGAGCGCCTGGTATCCCTGCCCGTGTATGAAGCCCAGCTGATAGAAGAAGATCCCATCAACGGCTTCAAATTCGACTGGAAACAAAAGCCGGCAGAAAACGAGCAGCCCATTGGTTACTACGCCTATTTCAAGCTCATCAACGGCTTTACCGCAGAACTGTATATGACCCGCGAACAGGTGGCTGCCCACGCAGGCAGATACAGCCAGTCCTTCAAAAAGGGCTACGGCGTATGGGCGGACAACTTTGAGGCGATGGCGCTCAAAACAGTAACCAAACTGCTGCTGTCCAAACAAGCCCCGCTGTCCATCGATATGCAGAAGGCCGTGCTGTCCGACCAGAGCGTGATTAAAGACGTGAGCGGCGAACAGTTCGACTATATCGACAACCAGCCGGCCGACCCCGTGATGCTGATGCCGGTGGACGATGCCCTGTTTGCCACCCTGAAAGAAAACATCAGCACCGGCGAAATCAGCGTGGAGAGCGTGCTGAACGGCAACTACGACCTGACCCCAGAGCAGAGGGCAGAGATTGAGGGCTTGTGATGCTGATCCGCTGTTCCGCCATCCACAAAATCATCGGCCTGCCGCGCAGTAAAAACGACAGGCTGACCCAAACTGCCAAAAGCCACCTTATCGAGCAGGCCAAGCAGGAGCTATTCGGCGTGGCCGCCTTCGACGGTGCCAAGTACACCGAAAAGGGCAACGCATTAGAGCCGTTCGCTATCCAAGGCAGCGGCCTGATACGCGGCAGACAGTACGCCAAAAACACCGAGCGGCGCGAAAACGACTGCATCAGCGGCGAATGCGACATTCACGACCCCAAGCACCGCCTCATCATTGACACCAAATGCAGCTGGGATATTAAGACCCACCCGTTCTTCCGCGAAGAAGCCGAACGCAAAGTCAAGGAAGCAGGCTACGACTGGCAGATGCAGGGCTATATGTGGCTGTTCGACTGCGAGCAGGCCGAGATTGATTTTTGGCTGTTCCCCTGCCCGGAAGACCTTATCGGCCAATACGGCGACCCTGAAAAGCTGATTGACGCCATCGAGCGCATCCCTCTCCGCAGGCGTGTTACCACCGTAACCGTCAAGCGAGACCCTGAAGCCATCGAGCGCATTCAAGAGCGTGTGGCCGTTTGCCAAGAATACTACCAACAACTCATGCAGGAGCAATCCCAATGCTGAACAAAGTCATCCTAATCGGCCGCCTAGGCCGCGACCCCGAAACCCGTTACATGCCAAACGGCGAGGCCGTGTGCAACTTCTCCATCGCCACAGATGAAAGCTGGAAAGACAAAAACGGCCAGCGGCAAACGAGAACGGAATGGCATTCGATAACCATGTACCGCAAGCTGGCCGAAATCGCCGCGCAATACCTGAAGAAAGGCAGCCAAGTGTATATCGAAGGCCGCATCCAATCCCGCAAATACACCGGCAAAGACGGCATCGAGCGCACCGCGTTTGAAATCATCGCCAGCGAAATGAAGATGCTGGATAGCAAAGCCAGTGGCGGCGCGGAGCAGTACACACCAGCACCACAGCCAATGCCGCAACCGACACAACGGCAAGCGCCGCCGCGAGCTGCGCCGCAAGATGATATAGACGATGACGTGCCATTTTAATTAACCATTAAATGACAGAGAAACAGATATGCGATACCAACAATACATAGATGGCAAGTTATCCACCTCACAGAAGAGGCCGCCCAAGCCCACGCCGATGTATTGAATGCAATCTGTAGAGGAGATGTGGAATGAGATATCCAGTATTCGCGAAATCAAAATCATCAGGGGAAATTATGTTGTTCGTTTCCAGAGACGAAGCTGTAATTATCCGCTTTAAAAGAAGCGAATTGGTACATGGCAATAGGATTGAAGATGATTGGCTTCCAGTTACAAACCAATCTGCATGGCAAATTCTTTCGCATGAAGAGGTGCAGAAAATATTTAACAATGATTGATTAACCAGACCGCCTTCGGGCGGTTTTGATTTTGGAGATTGAGACGTGAGCCGGAACCGAAAGCGGAAACCGTCCAAACCCTATCGCGGGTACTGCACCTTTCCTTTGATTGGTGCAGATACCTACCGCGAATTCCAGGAGACCGCCGAGATGTTCGGCGACTTTGCCGACCCCGTGAAACGCAAGCGCATCTTTGACAAGCCCAGAAAGTATCGGTTTGAAATATGGCTGAAACTGGTGGGCAAGCCGGAATACGAAATCCGCGAAGCACGGATAACGAGCGAAGGAGTAACCCGTGAAAACCTCAGCCAGATCTTGTACGAAGTCGCCATGCAAGGCTTGCGCGAATTAGACGGGCTGGAAGAGGTGGACGGCGAACAGTCCATCATCAAGATTATTATTTGATTGGAGATTAAATGATGAGTAATCGTCCGACCTGCGGATATTGTAATTGCCAGACAGAATTACAAACAGGGCAAACCATTTATCCGCACCGTCCAGATTTATACAAGCTGAATTTTTGGGTATGCCCGAATTGCGGGGCATATACAGGCTGCCACAAAAAGGGCGCACGCACTAAATATAAAGGGCAAACCATCGTATCGGACGGCACAATCCCGCTGGGTATTCCGGCCAATGCCGGCCTGAGAAAGCTACGGATGCAGGCACATGGCCTGTTCGACCCTGTTTGGCGTGGAGGTGCAATTTCCCGGCGGGGAGCATATTCCAAGATGGCGGCACATTTAGGCATCCATATAGATGACTGTCATATATCTCATTTTAACGAGACCGAAATCAGGCATTTTATTGATGCTGTTCCTGTTGTCTTTGGAGGCTGATATGCAAACCTACAACATCCACGAGGCAGCCAGCATCTTGAAATGCCACCCCGTCTCCATCCGGCAAATGTGTAAGGCCGGGGAAATCATGGCCTTCAAAGCGGGCAGGGCATGGGTCATTACAGAGGCCGCACTTGAAAATTACATCACCGCGAAGCAAAATGAACGCGAGCAAGCGGTGATTGGCAGAAGGAGTAAAGAACGATGTCAATCTATCGGAACAAGTACGGGATATATCAAATATCCTTTAGGACACCAAGCGGTGAGCGCTTTAGACGCACTACTGGGACCACAGACAGACAGCTTGCCCAGGAATTGCACGACAAACTGAAGCATGACATGTGGAGGCAGGAGCACCTCGACGAAAAACCGAAACACCTGTGGGACGAAGCCTGCATCCGCTGGATACAAGAAAACCAAGGTAAGAAAAGCCTGTCAGCCGACAAGATAAAGATAAGGCTGCTAACCGAGTTGCGCGGCCTGCTGCTGGAAGACATGACACGCGACCTGATACACAGCGTTGTCAATCGCAAAACCTGTTCTGGCAGCACTAAGAACAGATACTTCGCCCTGATACGCGCCATCCTGAACAAATGCGTGAACGAATGGGACTGGCTGGACAAAGCCCCCAAGCTCAAACTTCACAAAGAGCCAAAGAAGCGCATCAGGTGGCTGTATCCGGAAGAAGCACAACGGCTGGTAACCGCCTTGGCGCACCTACCTTATATGCAGCACCTCGTCATCTTCTCGCTCGCTACCGGATTGAGGCAGGCCAACGTGCTTAATCTCAAATGGGAGCAGATAGACCTCAAGCGGCAGGTGGCTTGGATTTATCCCGACCAAGCCAAAGCGGGTCGGGCAATCGGTGTACCGCTCAACCGCACCGCCATGCAGGTATTAATGGACAGGCCACGCGTCAGCGATTATGTGTTTACGCATAGCAAAGGCGCACGGGTTAAATCAATCAGCAGCCGGGTATGGCGTGAAGCGTTAGATAAAGCGGGGATAACCGATTTCCGCTGGCACGATCTGCGGCACACATGGGCAAGTTGGTTAGTTCAGCAGGGGACGCCCTTAGCAGCCCTAAAAGAAATGGGCGGTTGGGAAAGTATCGAAATGGTGCAAAGGTATGCCCACCTGGCACCGGAACACCTTTCGCAACACGCTCGACTGATTGATTCAGACCTCCGCCCTGGGGTCGAGTTAGTCCAAAGTTTGTCCAAAGTGCCAGAGAGCATACAGACAAGAAAAATCGCAAACCAACTTAACTAGATGATTTGCGATTAGAATCCTGGTGGGTCTGGCTGGTCTCGAACCAGCGACCAAAGGATTATGAGTCCTCTGCTCTAACCCCTGAGCTACAGACCCGGCTAGAAAGGGCGGCATTGTACCGATAAGCCGCCGGTCTAGCAAGGATTACTGTTTGTTTTCCTCGCTGTCTAGGAAGCTGCGCAAGCGGTCGCTGCGGGTGGGGTGGCGCAGTTTGCGCAGGGCTTTGGCTTCGATTTGGCGGATGCGCTCGCGGGTTACGTCGAACTGTTTGCCCACTTCTTCCAGTGTATGGTCGGTGTTCATGTCGATGCCGAAACGCATGCGCAAAACCTTGGCTTCACGCGGGGTGAGACTTTCCAAAACGTCTTTGGTGGCTTCGCGCAGGCTGGAATACATGGCGGCGTCAGCCGGAGCGATGTTGTTTACGTCTTCGATGAAGTCGCCCAAGTGGCTGTCATCATCATCGCCGATGGGGGTTTCCATGGAAATCGGCTCTTTGGCAATCTTCATGATTTTGCGGATTTTGTCTTCCGGCATTTCCATTAGTTCGGCCAGTTTGGCAGCATCCGGGTCTTCGCCGGTTTCCTGCAGATACTGGCGCGAGATGCGGTTCATTTTGTTGATGGTTTCAATCATGTGCACCGGAATGCGGATGGTGCGCGCCTGATCGGCAATCGAACGGGTAATCGCCTGACGAATCCACCATGTGGCGTAAGTCGAGAATTTGTAGCCGCGCCGGTATTCGAATTTGTCGACCGCCTTCATCAGCCCGATATTGCCTTCTTGAATCAAATCAAGGAATTGCAAGCCGCGGTTGGTGTATTTTTTGGCGATGGAAATCACCAGGCGCAGATTGGCCTGAATCATCTCCTGCTTGGCGGCGGCGGTTTCTTTTTCACTGATGACCATGTTTTTGTTGATGTCTTTCAACTCGCCGATGGAAATGCGGGTTTCTTTTTCCATTTCCGCCAACTCGGTCTGTTTTTCAAGGATGGCATGACGGAAACGGTCAAGTGCGCCGCTCCATGCATTTTCTTTGGCAATCTCGTTTTCCAGCCAGTTCAAATCGGTAATGACCGGCAGAAAATTCCGGATGAAGTAGTCTCGGTCCATGTGGACGCGGTCTAGGCAGATGTCGCGGATTTCACGCTCGAGTTTGCGGATGTTGTCTACGCGGTTGCGCAGGCTGCCGCTCAGGCTTTCGATTTGGCGGGTGGCAAAACGTACTTCCAACAACTTGCTGGCAATCGCGTCGCGGTGTTCCAAATAGGCGGCATGGCGGCTATGGTGTTTCGTCAGTTGCTCGATCATTTTGGTATAGGCCGTTTCGATTTGGACAAAATGCTCCAGCACTTTTTGCTTCAGTTCCTCCAGATTCGCGGCGGAAAGCGCGTCGGAATCGTTATTGCCGTCGTCTTCATCGTCGTCGCTTTCGTCGTCGTTTTCATTGTCGGAATCGTTATTGTCGTCGGCCGAGGCGTTGTTTTCCAGATGACCCAAGCCGAGTTCGTTCAGCAAAACCTCATTCGGGTCGATAATGGCTTCGACGACTTCGTCAACGCGGATTTCGTCATTGCGCACCTGCTCGATCAGCGCGAGGATTTCAGCTACCGAACCGGGACAGGCGGAAATGGCCTGTACCATGTTTTTCAGGGCGTTTTCGATTTTTTTGGCGATGATGATTTCGTCTTCGC
>ERZ773077.2979-NODE-2979-length-10590-cov-80.271856_pt1 | contig 10590 bp, 8 predicted proteins | sample MGYA00580612_ERZ773077 | MGnify/ENA primary metagenome ERZ773077 (study PRJEB29015, sample SAMEA2737971) | human oral metagenome | biome: human oral; feature: human-associated habitat; material: dental | place: China | collected 2021 ...
ACTGCCTGCGTATTCGGCTATACAATCCGACCACCTTCCTTTGGTATACCTTTATGTATATTCTGATTACCTTTTTCTTCAAACTCTTCGCCGCCATGCCGCTGCGCCTGCTGCACGCATTGGCGGGCGTGTTGGGCTGCGCGGTTTATTATCTGCGCCGTGAGGATCGCGAACGCGTATTTGACAATATGCGGACGGCCGGTTTGCAGCCCGATGAAGCGGCGGTCAAGGCTGTGTTCCGCGAAACGGTCAAAGGCGGGTTGGAATTGCCCGTGGCTTTTTTCAGACGACCTGAAAGCATAGAAAAATTGTTTGTAGAAGTACGCGGATGGGAACATGTACAGGCTGCGTTGGATGCGGGCGAAGGATTGTTGTTTATTACCCCGCACATCGGCAGCTACGACCTTGCCGGACGATATATCAGCCAACAGCTTCCGTTTCCACTTACGGCGATGTACAAACCGCCGAAGCTCAAAGCGATGGATGAAGTCATGCAGGCGGGGCGCGTACGCGGTAAAGGTAAAACCGCACCGACCAGTATTCAAGGCGTTAAGCAGGTCATCAAAGCCTTGCGTGCGGGCGAAGCCACCATCATTTTGCCCGACCATGTCCCCGCGCCCGAAGAAGGTGGAGACGGTGTGTGGGCGGAGTTCTTCGGTAAACCGGCTTTTACCATGACGCTGGCAGGCAAGCTCGCGCAGGTAAAAGGGGTTAAGGCATTGTTTTTCTGCGGAGAACGCCTGCCGCAAGGACGCGGGTTTGTCCTACATATCGAACCCTTACGCGGCGAACTGAACGGCAATAAAGAACACGATGCGCGGGTAATCAATGAAAATACGGAATATTGGATACGCCGGTTCCCGACGCAATATCTGTTTATGTACAACCGCTACAAACAGCCCGCAGGTGCGCCGGAGTCTCCCAGGCATGGGTGAAAAAATGTGAAAGGTTGTCTGAAAACCTGGGGTTTGAGTTTTCAGATGACCTTTTTGCGTCAATCATTTTCGTGGACAAAATCCACGCTACGAAACCATGGCGCAAATGTTGCTAACAAATTTTGTAGCGTGGGCTTTGCCCACGAATCGCTAAATATTTCAGACGACCTTTCCTACACCTTCCCGCATCAGCAATATCAGGCTTCACTTCTGTCCGCTTTGTTCCACCTGACGTTTGAAGCGTGTGCCTGCGGCATGGTAGAAGGGGCGGGGGGAGAATTGGCGGGAGACTTGTGAGGCGAAGATGCAGGCGATGAGCAGCCAGAAGAGGAGGTTTTGTCCGCCGGTCATTTCCATTACGACGACGGCGGAGGTGAGCGGGGATTGGGTGGCGCCGGCGAGGAAGGCTGCCATGCAGAGGAGAACGAGGACGTGGGTGCCTTGGGCGAGTCCGGTGAGGATGGCGATACGTTCGCCCAAGACTGCGCCTATGGTGAGGGAAGGGGTGAAGATGCCGCCGGGTGTGCCTGTCCAGTAGGTCAGGACGGTGGAGAACCATTTGGCGACGGCGAGTCCGGCGGGGGCTTCGTGGATGCCGCGCAGGGCTTGGGCGGCTTCGTGGTAGCCGGTGCCGTAGGTTTTGCCTTGGTAAAGCGTGCCGATAGCGGCGAGCAGGATACCGATGAGGGCGGCGGTAATCAGGGGGTGGCGGCGGATGTGTTCGCGCCATTTTGCGGGTGCGAAGGCGGTGGCGCCGAGATACAGGGTGCGTCCGAACAGTCCGCCGGCGATGCCGCACGCGAGTCCGCAGCCCAATACCCAGCCGAGCATATTGTCGAGTGCGCCGCCGCTGAAGCCTGAAAAATAGGGATTGTTGCCTTGGATGGCGACTTGGATGAAACCGGCGGCGAGGACGCCGAGCAGGATTTGCCGCTCCCAACGCAGCATGACTTCGCGCCCGAGTTCTTCGATGGCGAAAATCACGCCTGCCAGCGGGGCGTTGAACGCGGCGGCCAGCCCGCCTGCCGCGCCTGCGGCGATAAGATCGTTTTCCTGCATGCCGCGAAAGGCGAATCCGTGTTTTTTACACCATGCGCCCCACGCGCTCATGACTGCCGCGCCGACTTGGACGGACGGTCCTTCACGCCCGACGGACGCACCTGCGCACATGGCGAGGAAGGTCAGTGGGATTTTGAGGAGGGTTTCGCGGAGGCGGATCAGGCGGGTTTTGTTGGCGCCGTAGGGCAGGGCGAGGCTGGCGAGCACTTGCGGGATGCCGCTGCCGGAGGTGTAGGGGGCGAAACGGCGGGTGATCCAGACGATGAGCGGCAGCCCGAAGGGCAGGGCGACCCAGGCAAACCAAGGATATTTTTGCACCAGCTCCGCGTTCGTTTCCAACGCGAAATCCGCCATCCAAGCAAACAGGAGGGCGGTCAGCGCAACCAGTGCCGAACCTGCCAGCAGGAACAGAAAAGCAATGCTTTTACGCGAGATGCGGCGGGTTTGGCGGATTTTGTGCGTGATGTGGTAGGCGGGCGGTTTGGTCGGCATGGTATGCGGAAGTGTGGAAAAGGTCGTCTGAAAAGGGTTATTGCGGAAGGGGCACCAATGCGTTAAGAAAGCCTAGAGCGAAGGGTAGTAAAAATGCCGAAGCGATGCCGACACCCCAGTAAATAGATCGGTGCTGCGTAGGTTTGTCAGTGGTGGTGCGCAGCAGTTTGAAATAGAGTGCGAACCAGGCAGATGACACGGCGGCAGTCAGTAACAAGCTGAAGGGAGAGAAGAATGAGTAAAAAACGTAGCTTATCAGTGTCATTATCACGGCATAAAGTACACCCGCGCCTACCGCCCATTTCCAGATGGGATAGAGCTTGTCGGGAAAGTCTAGTGTTCCTGAGGCTTGAAGTCTGCCGAATGTTAATATGAATATAATGTCTAACATGATTATTGCCTTGGAGTAAGATGTTTTTGTTTTCAGACGACCTCGAGGTCGTCTGAAAAAGAGGAGCGGCATTCATCCTATTGCCCCTCCAGTCAATGCATAATAAATAAGTTTGCCAAAGAAAACAATTTTTCGGTCAGTAGGGTTAAGGCTATACCTGAAAGAATGCCCAGTCCCCAATAGATAAACTGGCGGCGTTTCGGGTTGGATGTGGTACGCAACATTTTGAAATACAGAAGCAAGCAGCCGAACATGCAGATAGTTTGAAACAGAATGAGGGGGAGGCTGTCAAAGGCTTTGGAAATCGAATCAGAAAGGCTGCTTGTCACTGTGCGTATACATAAATAAATCAAAGCCGAGCCTGCCGCCGAATGCCAAAAAGGGACGGATGTGTCGGATGAGTCGGTTGTCCTGTGGGGTTGAAGCCTGCCGAATAACAATATAAAGACAATGTCAGACATAATGAGTCGCCTTAACGTAAGCTGTTTTTGTTTTTCAGACGACCTCGGGGTCGTCTGAAAGTTTATGGTGCGGCGATATGGGGCAGTACCGCGCTAAGGTGTGTCAGTACGTCGATCATCCGCAACGCCGAAGCGGCTGCCATATCCCGGCAAACACAGTGATGCAGCAGAACAGTATGGGTTTTCGCGGATAAAGCCCGCGTTACGGTTTGCACTTGGTCTAAAGGTCGTCTGAAACGGTTTTCAGACGACCTTTTTTCGTACTGCCTTAACCTGTATTGCGCAAACCTTGTGCCACGCCGTTGATGGTCAGGTGCACCATCAGGAGGGTGTGCGGGTCGTGCGGATCTTTGCGCAGGCGTTTGAGCATGGCGACTTGCAGGCCGTTGAGCGCGTTCAGGTACGGAATCCGCAGGGCGAGCGAACGGGCGAGGCTGCGGTTGTCGCGCAAGAGTTCGTCGGTTTGCAAAAGGTTGAGCAGGGCTTTGCGGCTGCGTTGGTATTCTTCCTTAATCATGCCGAAGATGACAGCGGCTTTTTCGGGCGATTCGCTCAAGCCGGCGTAGTTTTCGGCGAGGGTGATGTCGGTTTTTGCCATGACTTGTTCCATATTGGAGAGCATGGCTTGGAAGAAGGGGTTGTGCTGCGCATGTTCCCGCAGGGCGGCGAGGGTTTCGGGTTTGCCTTCGCACAGGCTTTCCACCGCGCTGCCGAAGCCGTACCACGCGGGCAGCATGAGGCGGTTTTGCATCCATGAAAACACCCACGGTATCGCGCGCAAATCCTGAATCCGCGCCAAGGTTTTGCGGCTGGCGGGGCGGCTGCCGAGGTTGAGGGTGGCGATTTCCTGTATGGGGCTGGTTTGCAGGAAATAGTCGATGAAGTCGGGGTGGGTAATCAGCTCGCGGTAGTATTTGAACGATACGTCCGACAACGCCTGCATGAGCGCGGGTTCGGGGTCTTTTTGATCGGGTAGCAGGCTGGCTTCGAGCGTGGCGGCGACGAGGGTTTCGAGGTTGCGCACGGCGTTGCCGGGATCGGCGTATTTGGCGGTGATGACTTCGCCTTGCTCAGTGATGCGGATTTGTCCGGCCACGCTGCCCGCCGGTTGGGCGAGGATGGCTTGGTAAGACGGGCCGCCGCCGCGTCCGACGCTGCCGCCGCGGCCGTGGAACAGGCGCATACGGACATCGTATTTTTTGAAGAGTTCGACCAAGCCCAATTCTGCCTGATAGAGGCACCAAGAGCTGGTAACGTAGCCGCCGTCTTTGTTTGAATCGGAATAGCCGAGCATGATTTCCTGAATGTTGTCGCGGCTTTGCAGCAGGTCGCGGTACCATTCGTTGCTGAACATGGTTTCCATGACGGGGCAGGCGTTTTCGAGGGCTTCGATGGTTTCGAAGAGGGGGACGATGTTGATGCGGCTTTGCGGTTTGCCGTTTTCAACTGTCAACAGACCGCTTTCTTTAAGCAGCAGCGCGAGGGCGAGCAGGTCGCTGGGCTGTTCGCAGTTGGAGATGATGCTTTGGGTAACGGCGTTTTCACCGAATTCGTCTTTGATGTTGCGCGCTTCGTTGAAAATCGCCATTTCGCGGCGGGTGTGTTCGCTGTAAGTGATGAACGGGCTGGACAGCGGCCGCTGGTGTTTCAGCTCGCGCAGCAGGACGGTTTGTTTTTCCGTTTCGGAAAGGCTGCCGTAGTCTTCCAAACCGGCGTGTTTGAAGAGTTCGGCAACGACATCGGCGTGTTTTTCCGCGTGTTGGCGCAAGTCGAGCGGCATCATGTGGAAGCCGAACACGGACACGGAGCGGATCAGGTCGGCGAGTCTGCCTTCGCCCAAAAGCGCGCTGCCGTTGTCGCGCAGGGAGCGTTGCAGCTTGTGGAGGTCGTCTGAAAACTCTTGCGCGGAGGCGTAAGGCATCATGAAGCCGAATTTGCAGCCCATGCCCAAACCGAGCGAGCGGGCTTTGCCCATGACGCGCGCCATGATGTAGGCGATGGCGCGGCGGTACGGCTCTTCGGTGCGGGCGATTTCTTCGTCGGGCGATTCGTCGGACAACGCCATCACGTCATCGTTGACTTTGACGCGGCGGACGGAAAGCGGCAGCTCGCGGTAGAGTTTGTCGAGTTCGCCGCGGTAAAAGCGGAACACCGCGTCGGCATGGCGGCGGAAGGCGAAACGCAGGGTTTCGGCGGAGACAAACGGATTGCCGTCGCGGTCGCCGCCTATCCAGCCGCCGATTTTTAAGATGTCGGGCACGTCCACATCAGGATAGGTCGTCTGAAACTCGCGTTCCATGCTGCGGTAGAGTTTGGGTAGCGCCTCGAAGAAACTCATCGGGAAAATGGATACGCCGTTGTTGATTTCGTCGTTGACGCTGAGTTTGTGGTGGCGCGTTTCACTGGTTTGCCACAAGCCCAATAAGATAGTGTCGATTTCGCGGCGCAATTCCGCCAGCGCGTCGGCATGGGTGCAGCGTTCGCGGCGGGGCAGGAGGGCGCGGATGCGGCGGTTGAAATTCAACACGGTTTGGCGTTGCACTTCGGTCGGGTGCGCGGTCAGAACGGCGGTAACATTGGTCGTATTTAATTGTTTTTGAACCGCCTTGCCGCCGATTTTCGCCGCTTTGAGTTTGCGTACCGTTTCCGCCAGGCTGCCTTCCGCGCCGCCGTGTCCCGCCTCTTCGTGGATTTGGCGGCGGCGTTCGTGGTGTACGTCTTCGGCGATGTTCAGAATCTGCGCGAACAAGCCGCAGGCAAGCGTCAGGTCGTGGGTTTGCTGTTCGTCCAGTTGCGGCAAAACCTTCTCAATCAAAGCCGCGCTGTCGTCCGAAGTGGACAACAGTTTGACCGTTTCCACTACCAAAGGCGAGGCTTCTTCGTGCAGGAGTTTGTACAAAGACTGTTTCAAAAATTCCGCGTCCGCTGCCAGAGCAGCGTCTTTGGGATTGTTCAGGATATGCAGTTGCATGATTTTCTCTCTTTATTTATTTATCTCAAAAACAAACGTAAAACATTGTATAGCAGGTCGTCTGAAACCGCCATCGGAAAAGGTGTTGCAAAACGCCGAAACTTGATGTAACCCGCGTCCGCGCAAGCCGAGCCGTTAATTCCTTAACAAAACCGCCCGTGCATTTCAGTCCGATTATTCTGCCGTTCGTATCCGCAGCATAGTCCGAAGTGTAGAAATCCCGTAAAATATAGTGGATTAACTTTAAACCAGTACGGCGTTACCTCGCCTTGCCGTACTATCTGTACTGTCTGCGGCTTCGTCGCCTTGTCCTGATTTAAATTTAATCCACTATACTACGACATAAAATCCTATTTTCACGCAGGCACAGTATGTTCAACTTCAATTCCGTACGCGAAAACGACAAACGCCAACCCACCGTCCGCACCGCCGTGGCAAGCGGCTCCATCAACATGAGTACCTCCGCCATCAAAGTTTTGGCGGAAAACGCCACCCAAAACGCAGGCATCCTCAACGTCGCCCGTATCGCCGCCGTCCAAGGCATCAAGCAGGTCGGACTGCTTGTCCCGCTTTACCAGCCACTCCCCCTGCAACACGTCCGCGTCGATTTCGATGTCGATGTCGAACTCGCCTACGTCAAAGCCACCGTAACCGTTTCCTCTGAAGTCGGCAAAAGCATCACGACCGAAGCCGTCACCGGCGTCAACATCGCCCTCATATCCATCTACGACATGATGAAAGAAGTCGACCAGTCCATGATGATGACCCGCATCCACCTCGAATCCGAAAGCGGCGGCGAACGCGGCCCGTTCGTATTCGACGATGCCTACGAAAACATCGAATTCTGATTGAACAAAAAAAGGTCGTCTGAAAACCGGTTTGAGGTTTCAGACGACCTTTGGCATGAGGCATACGGATAGATACAACAGGGGGCAAACATCGGGGCGGTGTTGCCCGTTTTGCCGATTCCATCCGCGATACAACATTCAGACGACCCATCATGAACGACCACCAACTGCTCCGTTACAGCCGCCACATCCTTCTCGACGAAATCGGTATCGAAGGGCAGGAAAAAATCCTTGCCGCCCGCGTCCTCGTCGTCGGCTGTGGCGGGCTGGGTGCGGCAGCCCTCCCGTATCTTGCCGCTTCGGGCGTCGGCAAACTCATCATCGCCGACCACGACACCATAGACGATACCAACCTCCAACGCCAAACCGCCTTCACCGAAGCCGACATCGGACAAGCCAAAGCGCAAGTGATGGCAGGTCGTCTGAAAGCCGTCAACAGCGCGTGCGACATTACCGCCCTGACCGAAAAGCTGGACGAAGTCCGCCTGACCGAACTCATGCGCGCCGCCGACATCGTCCTCGACTGCACCGACAACTATCCCACCCGCCAAGCCATCAACCGCGCCGCCGTTGCCACCCGTACCCCGCTGGTTTCCGGTGCCGCCGTGCGTTTTGAAGGGCAAATCGCCGTGTACCGCCCCGATTTGACAGACAGCCCCTGCTATGCCTGCCTGTTTGACGGCGACACCGCCGACGACGGCGCCTGTGCCCTGTTCGGCGTATTTTCCCCGCTGGTCGGCATCATCGGAGCCACCCAAGCCGCCGAAGCCCTCAAAATCCTCACCGGCGCAGGCGAACCGGCACACGGCAAACTGACGACCTACAACGCCCTCACCGCCAAATGGCAGACATTCCGCGTCCACAAAAATCCTGATTGCGGCGTATGCGGCAAACTGTACAAGGCGTAGTGGGAGGGTTCACTAAAAGTAATAAAAGATGCGGATGTGGCTTGGGACTTCTGTGCGATATTTTTTGACAGGGACAGCCGTCTTGTAGAGACCAACTTTTGTTATCGCCTAAAGAGGATGTATTTTAGGTCGTCTGAAAGTTTTTCAGACGACCTTTATGAAATTTGGGTTTTAATCCAATCTACGCTTATCAGTTCAATCAAAGGGGGCTCAATTATTTTCTGGTATGAATGTAGTCAGATTATTTCGAGAATGCATTATTCCTCTTTAGATTTTTTATCATAAAAAAGGAAAATTGAAATTAAAAATGAAATAATGAAAATATGAATAGTGTAAAAAAAATAGTATATCGTATTACGTACTAATAGCCAATTATCAAGCATATTTAAATCTGATGCGGCTTTTCTAGAAAATCCTATAAAGTTTAAGATATATTCAACTATGCCATCCAAAAATAACGAGGATGGGAATAATATGAAATAATTTATAATTGCTGTAAAGAACCACCCAAATACAAAAGAACTGATTAAGTATAATAACCAGTAAATTCCAATTGCTTTAATGGCAAATGAAACTCTTTTCTTAAAAATCATCTATAACCTCCTGTTTGATTAGCCATTAATTTATTGCCGGGATTTTATTGAACAACTACTTTCAATTTTATCATCAGGTCCTTTGTGTTTAGAGATGGTCCAAGTTAGAAGAGATTTTGTTATTGCCGAAGAACCTTTTCCAAAAAACTTAGGTCTGACTGGATATTTCTAGCAGCAGGAACTAACGTATCGTCGCAATTTATCATACAAATTTCTTTGTAGAAATATTGTAATCGAATAATTACATGCATTAGGCAAAATGCATATCATGCTGTTACCAAGCATTATCTGGCAAACTAATCGTTTTTTTATAATATCCATTCTTATCTCTATATTTGCTATAGCTTTCAGGATGTCCCCCCTGTTCAGCCAAGGCTTCACCAATTTCCATGGAGTTTAAAATCTCCGCCTCCGAGTCACCCTATAGATGGAGGGGTGCTATTATCAATCTGTTGACACTACCTCCGTAAAATGGAGTTGCCTGAATAACCAGCAATCTTGGGATGCGCTATGTACACAGAACCCCGGCAAACTGACCACCTGCAAATATCCTTCTCTCCTACTGATCAAGACAGACGCTATGCGGGAAAGCGGCTTTTGCGTTATATAGAGCCTGATTGGCGGCGCAAATATTGGTTTGGTTCGGCTGCCTTCCTGCTGATGTGGGGCATTCTATTCGTCTTTGCTTGTTGGTTGTTTAACGGCATCAACAACACTTATGTTCAAAACTGCTATCTGTTTGCCGATTCGCAAACTGACAGTTTGGAGTACTGTCTGTATAAAGCTGGGGACGACGGCAGCTCCCTATGGATAATGGCGGGTCTCATCTACGCCACCACCATGGTAACGTATTTTGAGCAGCGTTGGATATATCGCAGCTTTACCCGCATAGTCAGCCATCCTCTGGATGGGCGACGTTTCTCCGTCATCCTTTCAGCCGAAGGCCTTACTCAGGAGGAGGCAGGGCGCAGCAGGCATTTCCATCATTGGGCAGGCGTGGAACGTATCATCGAAGACCAAGCATTCCTGTTGTTTTATATCGACCGTAACATCGTCTATTTTATTCCGATTGCCGCCTTTGCAGAGGCGGGAATGGATGTCCACGCGTTTTATACCCGAGCGATGGAGTTGAAGGCTGCAGCAGAGTAGGTAAAACCAAACGAAACAAAGGCTACCTGAAAGACCATTTTTGGTATTCAGGTAGCCTTTGTTCTTCAAATGCAGGGCTGATTTAGTCTTTCAACTTCGCCAACTGATTTTGAACTTTCGCCATTTTGTCTTCCAATTCCGCCAAATGGCAGACATTCCGCGTCCACAAAAATCCTGATTGCTGCGTATGCGGCAAACCGTATCGACCCTAGAGCGACAGTTCGTTAAAAGTGATAAAAGATAGGGAAACCAAGTTTCAGACGACCTTTGTTATTATCAAGAACAATTAAGAAACCTCGTATATAGTCACACAAGGGATGCCTGCAAATTCAGCAATTTTCTTGCACAAGCTGCTAGCTGACACTTCGCCAACACCTGGGAAAACAACAGCAAAATCGGAATAAGCCATATCGGCATCAGTGGTATTCGACGGTAAAAAGCGATAATACAAATCTTCAGTTCCACAAATAGAACAAGTGAGATAGCCACCTTCGTCATCAAAATCAAACGAAGGCAATAGGTCTTCTATATCCATCTCCTCACCTTGAGCATAATGTTGACTGCAATGCGGACAAACAAGCTCGCCTTTTCCAAAGTTTTCCAAAGCAGTGAACAGCGTCGGCTCATCTTCAATCTGAAAGTAGATGCCGCGGGAATATCGGGCATTTTTTTCACCTACAAATTCAATAATTCCTTTGTTGGTAAACGTATAACCTAGTTCTCCATAATATAGTCAATTAAAAACAAAATAGTACAATACTCAACTTTAAAGGTCTAACCATG
>ERZ773077.2983-NODE-2983-length-10588-cov-4.141080_pt1 | contig 10588 bp, 10 predicted proteins | sample MGYA00580612_ERZ773077 | MGnify/ENA primary metagenome ERZ773077 (study PRJEB29015, sample SAMEA2737971) | human oral metagenome | biome: human oral; feature: human-associated habitat; material: dental | place: China | collected 2021 ...
ATTTATTCATAGTAATTAATTTTATTCTACTACAAAAAATGCCACATATAAACACTTTACTAGAGTAATAGTATTTATATGTGGTAAAACTTACATATATATTTTCATAAATTAAATTTGGAATCAAGTCAAGATTATATATGAGATTGACTATTTCCCTTATTTTCCATATATACCTTTAGGCATAGCTCCCATTCCAGCTTGGCTTTTAGCGTATTTATCTTTGTCATTTGCATTGTCCACATATTGAACTATATCGCGTAAGTCTTTTGATGGTGTTTTATACTCTAAATCGGCCATTATAAAGTGAGTATATAAGTATTTATCATCATATAGCGATTGAATGTACATTCTAGATCTAGATCGTTCTACTTCCATATAGATAGCAGGAGTGGCATCATTCCAAACAGTTGCGTATTGAATTGGCTTGAAATCAGAATATGGCTTATACATAATGAAGAATCGTATCAATTTATAATTAATTTGATGACGATTAGCCAACTCTTCCGGTTTTAATTCTCTCACCATAATACCTTCACGATATTTTTTACCATCATAAATATAAATTGCATCATTATCAGGGCCATGATAGGCTAAATCACTTGATTTTAAAGTTTGAAAAGTAAATCCATTAATAGTTATGGGTTTAGTTTTTGAAAGTATTTGTTTTGCTGGTTCAATTGAAGGTAGTACATAATTAACTAATGGTGACATTAGCTCTTTATACACGTACTCCTGATCATAGGTCTTTAATAGTTCTAGTTCCTTTTTCTTAATCAAATCATAACTAATATGATAAGACATCAAAGGATTAGACTTTACGCTAAAATTAATGGCCCCTTCTAAAGCTCCACTTTTAGTCTGCCCAATCTCCCATGTAGCATTTCTAACAGTAGGATACGAGAACGAATTTTCCTTAGCTTGGCTTTCACCACTCTTACGAATAGTATAATGTAGGTTGCCCTCAATTAAACGAAAATTCCCTTTTTTAATATCTGTAGTTAATGGATCCCCTTTTATAGTTTTACCGAACTGGCTACTCTCTGGCACAGTAAATTTAATATTTGCCCCATTATCCTTAAGAATAAAAACAGAAGAAGACTGTTTTGTAGAATGATACAATTCTTTTGTAAAGTATAGCAACTCATCTAGTGTCCATTTTTTAGACATATTATTAGCATATTCATCTCGTATCTGATTAGCTATAATATTTTCAGTCTTTTGGACTTCATTACCAGTCTTACGATAATTCTGATATGCATCCTTCGATATTGTAGGATCCGCACCTGGTATATTAATATCAATTGCTTGGCTACCTAATGTCACAAAACTAAAACATAGTGCAGCCATTAACGCACGTTTCATCATAAACTCTCATCCTTTCACATAATGCCTCTCAAATAGTATATATGTATAGAATATCATATTTTAGTTGACATTTAGTAGTACAATATAAGTATAGAAATGAGGAGGTGATACCTATGAAGTTTACAAAACGTATGATTGTCATGACGCTTTTAGCCGTGACAGCGGCTGTATCTACAGGATTTGCTTATGATTATGTATGCAATGGATCACAAGCAAATTGCAATACCAATGCTCAGTATAAATGTAATGCAGATACTCAATACAATTGTAATACAAACGCTCAATACAACTGTAATAATAACAATACAGTTTGTAACAATACTAGCCAAAGTTACTGTGGTCAAAACTCTAATACTAGAGGATGTGGCGGATATAGAAGATAATATGATAAGTACACTAAAAGCCTATAATACTGTATATGTACTATAGGCTTTTATAGAGTTTATAACAAGAATACTATTTAATGCATCAATGTACTGATAAGACACAATTTAAAGCTACACTTGTATTAGGAGTTCATGCGGTTAAAGTATTCAATGGCTTTTGGTGTAAAACCAATATAGGTATTACCAGCTGCGTACGGTCCTAGTTCATATGGTTGGTAAACTAGATCAATGTTCCCCTTACCACGTAAGCAATAGTTATCGGTTACATATTTTACACTCCATCCACTTGGAATATAGCTCTTTGTATGATTACCTGTATAATAACTTAATACATGGGATCGTAAGCCGTTATCCAATTGTGCTGCATTCGCAATTTTTATATAGTTATATAATGGAATGCGTTGACCTGTTACTTTATTATATACAAGACCTCTTGTATTATACATACCATGAGCAGCTCCGGCGTAGTAATAATAGGTAGTTAGTAGGATTGAAACAACTTGACTATCCTCATAGGTAACCTTATAGTTTTGAGAAACTTGATAAATATGTTGGTTGTAATACATATCCTTTGCTTCGAGTACATAATTTGCAATATCTGTATTAATAACTCTTTGAGCATAAGCATGATCTGTATAAACTAAAGGATACTTTAAATCTAAATTTACATCTGATTGACTGCCTGTAACAACAGTTGCATACGTTGGTACAGTTAACATAACACCTAACATAGAGGTCATACATAGCTTTTTAAAGATTCCCATAATAATGTCTCCTTTTACAAGCACCTTAAATAGGTTTATTACTATGTTAGTTCTACAAGCTATAATAAAACTCCTCTTTTATATTTTACTTTTTTGATAGTTTATTTCACTTTATAAAACAGCCAAAACGATTTAGTATTTTACACTAAAATATAAATGTAGCTATATCATACTTTTACCATACAAAAAGGACCCTCCAAAGAGAGTCCTTAATCTGTATTATTATGCTATTAAGCGTTTTTAGCTACTTCCATAAACTCATTTATCTTATTTCTTATGAAGAGTCATATTTTCAAAAGCTGTACCATAAGCTTCTTTAAAGATATAATTACCTACAACATATTTAGGATCACGCAAAGCTACATCAACGTATTGTTCTGGAATATTACCGAAATTCCCCAAGGCTACACCTTCATAATTAAAATCTTCCACACTATTTATCGTTAATTTCATACCAGAGCTAGCTTGTTTATCATATCGATAAGTAACTAAAACCTTGTGAATATATGAATCAGTTCTACTACTATTATTATTATTTTCAACCTCATATACAACTGCCTGTGCTTTATAAATAAACTGGTTCTCTTCTATTCTTTTAATAGAACTCTTGTCTACAAAATATGTAATGGCATTTTTCCCTGTAAGAATAGGAATATTATTCTTATCATTTTTAATAGCTTCCATCGATATAGCTTGGATTTGTAATGGTATTACTATACATGCTAACAATAACATAGAAAATAACTTTTTCATTAATTTAAATCCTCTCTTTTAATATTATCACACACATCATATGTATAGGATATCATATTATAAAAGTATTGATAATCTATTACTTTCACCACATAAAAAAGGACCCTCCAAAGAGAGTCCTCAATATATATATGGTTATGCTATTAAGCGTTTTTAGCTACTTCAACAAGTTTAGCGAATGCTGCTGCATCGTTAACTGCCAAGTCAGCCAACATTTTACGGTTAACTTCAACGCCTGCTTTAGCTAAACCAGCGATGAAACGGCTGTAAGTTGTACCGTTGATGCGAGCCGCTGCGTTGATACGAGCGATCCACAATTGACGGAATTCGCGTTTTTTCGCACGACGGTCACGACGAGCGTAGTACAACGCTTTCATTACTGTTTCGTTAGCTTTTTTGAACAAACGGGAACGTGTACCGCGGTAACCTTTAGCTAATTTTAAAATCTTTTTATGACGTGCATGAGCTGTAACGCCCTTTTTCACTCTTGCCATTGTATATTCCTCCTAAATTACGATGTATCGATCTAATAGTTAACGATTAAGCGTATGGTAAGCATTTAGCTACGCGTTTATGGTCAGCTTTTGCAACCAATGTAGCTTTACGTAAATTACGTTTACGAGCTGGAGATTTTTTCTCAAGAATGTGGCTTTTGAAAGCTTTCGCACGCTTGAATTCACCAGTACCAGTTACTGCGAAACGTTTAGCCGCTGCGCGACGAGTTTTAATTTTTGGCATAATATAATCCTCCCAATACCTTATTTACTTACTAAAATCATGGTCATGTTACGACCTTCTAATTTAGCTGCTTTTTCAATAGACGCCGTTTCTTTGAGTTCTTCAGCAAAACGTGTCAACACTGCCATGCCTAGTTCTGGATGTGAAAGTTCACGACCGCGGAACATAATGGTTACTTTTACTTTGTTACCTTCAGCCAAGAATTTGGATGCGTTTTTCATTTTTACGTAAAAGTCATGGTCTTCAATATGTGGACGTAATTTGACTTCTTTCAAAGTTACGATTTTTTGTTTTTTCTTCGCTTCTTTCTCGCGTTTTTGTTGTTCATAACGATATTTACCGTAGTTCATAATGCGAGCTACTGGTGGTTTAGCGTTAGGTGCAATTTCCACAAGATCAAGATGCTGTTCTTCAGCCAATGCCAAAGCCTCACGGCCAGACATAATACCGATTTGTTCGTTTTCAGGACCTACGACACGAAGTTCACGAGCACGAATCTCTTCATTAATGCGTGGTGTATCCTTGCTAATAGCGTTCACCTCCAAGAGAATAAAAAAAACGGACGGCAAACACCATCCGAATAGAATTCTCTATATTAACCTCATACTTCTTGGTATTAGGTGAGTGGCGGATGGCCTCTGCTTCATAAATTACTTAATTATAATAACAAATTAGATAGTGAAAGTCAACAACAATCTTAAGTTGCTCTCAGCAATTTATTATTACAACTCTTACAGTATAACAGAGATTATAAGTTCTGTATATAGGTATACTTACTGACACCTATCCCCCTTTATGTATACAATATTTCTATAATATAATTATTAATTCTATAGAAAAAATACGATACAATAATATATATAATATATTCTACCTAAATAGGTATTATCTAAATAGGTATTATCTAACTAGATATTATTTAACTAAACATTATCTAACTAGGTATTATACAGTAATAGGTATTACACAAACTGAAAGGGGTTTTATCATGAGTGTAACAACTAGTTCGCCTCCGCAAAAGGCTCGTACAACAGTTCAAAATATTGGCCTTATTCTCGCCTTTATTGTTCTAGGTAGTATTTTATTATTGCCTACGCCAGAAACATTATCTACCGGTGGTCATCGCATGATTGGTGTCCTCGCCTTTGCTATCATCTTGTGGATGACATCGGCTGTATCCTATCCGGTAAGTGCGACCATGATTACGGCACTCACTGCCTTATTACTAGGATTCTCTCCAAATCCAGAAGCGCCAGCGAAAGCTATAGGCACAGCCAATGCCTTGAAACTAATTATTTCAGGTTATTCTTCCCCTGCGATGATTCTCGTAGGTGCCGCTATGTTTATTTCCGTAGCCATGCGTAAAACGGGTCTAGATCGTCGCATTGCCATGCTCGTATTATCTAGCGTAGGCACAAAGGTAAGCCGCATCTATTTAGGTGTTATTATTACAGGTCTTATTCTAGCCTTCTTTGTACCGAGTGCAACGGCTCGTATCGCTTGTCTTGCTCCAATTATTATCGGTATCGTTGAAAACTTAGGTATTGAACGTAAAAGTCGCGTAGCAGCTCTCCTCATGGTAGGCGCCGTACAGGTAGATACCTTTTGGAATATTATGATTCAAACAGCAGCCGCCCAAAACCTTGTAGCTGTTGGGTTTATGCAAACACAGATGAATACATCTGTAAGTTGGATTGATTGGCTCACAGCAGCTGCACCGTTCTCCATAATTATGGCTATCATTACCTACTTTGTAACGCAAGCTTTAATTAAACCTGAATTTAAAGAACTCGTTGGCGGTGATGTACAACTCGCTAAAATGCGTAAAGAAATCGGTCCAATGACATTCGATGAAAAGAAACTATTATGCATCTCTATTGGTTTATTAGCATTGTGGGCGACGGGAGGTAAATTACATACCATCGATACTACAACCTCAACAATCGTAGCCATCGCACTATTCTTCTTCCCTAAACTAGGTATTCTGGAATGGAAATTTGCTCAATCCAACATAGATTGGGGCTCCATTGTCATGTTTGGGGCTGGCATCGGTCTTGGTTCCGTATTACTTAAAACGAAAGCGGCCACCTGGCTCGCTCAAGTATTCGTAAATGCCTTCTCCCTTGAAACGGCAAGTGTGTTCCTTTTGATTGCTATTATGGCTGCCTTTCTGATTTTAATCCATCTTGGATTTGCATCAGCTACAGCTCTCTCGTCTGCCATGATTCCTATCGTAATATCCATCGTTATGGGACATTCCGCAGAAGGACTTAATCCACTTGGCGTAACAATGCTCATGCAATATGCAATCTGCTTCGGTTTAGTATTACCAGTAAACTCACCACAAGGCATGGTAGCTTACGGTACAGATACATTCGACGTAAAAACATTTATGACTACAGGTATTCCATTAACCATCATCGGCTATGTAATGATGCTTATATTTGCACTTACATACTGGCACTGGATTGGCATAGCTTAAAATTAACCATCAGAACATCAAAATCCTACAATTTCTTACTAATGGAAGTTGTAGGATTTTTTATACAAATACCACAAGGCGCCGTCCGAAGACAGCGCTTAATGTAGGTAAATTATTTTATTTTCTAGTCTTATTTACTAGTTTTCTTATTCTAATTCTTTACCTTTTAGTTCAGGAATTAAGAATACTGTTGCTAAAATATCGATTACATAGATAATCGCCAAGAATGCAATTGCCACTTGGTACGAATACATTGAGATAATCATACCTACTACCATTGGGCTAAAGCCACCTACGGCACGACCAATGTTAAATAATACGTTTTGAGCCGTTGCGCGAGCACTTGTTGGATATGCTTCCGCCATTAAGGCACCGTAGCCACCCATCATACCATTTACAGAGGCCCCTAATATAGCACCAGCAAATAGCATAGCTGTTGGATCAGATAGTTGAGAGTAAATCAAGATAGATGCTACAGCACATACTTGGAACAAGATAAATGTTGGTTTACGACCAATTTTATCAGCCAATCGTCCGAATAACCAAATGCCAAGCATCATGCCACATACAGTTACGGCAGTCCACAGACCCGATTTTGTAAGGGAAAACCCTAATTGCTTACTCAAGAAGTTAGGCAACCAAATCATAATACCGTAGTAACCAAAGTTTTGAACAGATGTTAAAATAGCAACACCTATAGAGGTCTTTGTAGTTCTTACATCTTTTACTAATAACTTGAATGAGTTCGTATGGGAATGTTCCTTAGTTTCTTTACTTTGAACAAAGATTTCTGGTTCATGTAATTTCGCACGAAAGAACCAGGCTACAAAGGCAGGAATAATGCCAACCATGAACATACCACGCCAGCCAATATAAGGGAGTAATACGGGCGTTAACAGTGCTGCGGCCAATACGCCTAACTGCCACCCGATGGCAACATAGCTCGTCGCTTTTGCACGGTGTTGTGCAGGCCATGCTTCAGCTGCTAAGGCCATACCAATACCAAATTCACCGCCTAAGCCGATACCGGCAATTGTACGATATATGAGAAGATCCCAATACCCTTGTGCAAAAGCACATAGACCAGTGAATACAGCAAATAACACAATAGTCCATGTCAACACACGAACACGACCAAACTTATCTGACAAGGTACCAAAGATAAAACCACCAATTACAGCACCTACCAAGGTCCACGTCACAAGGGAACCTGCTTGACCTGTGGTCAAACCTAAGTCCCCTGAAATTAAGCTCAACATAAAGCCGAGAATCAAGAGATCAAACCCATCCATGGCATAGCCAATAGAGGAACCAATAACAGCTTTCCAACCGTATGAATTTACTTCTTTCATAGTCATTTCCTTTCGCTACTCACAGGTAACAATTAAAGAGAATATAATACAAAATCCCCCTCTTATAATTTCATCACTATTAAATTATACAGACTAATTTAAATTGTGCAAGATGTGAGGGGGATTTATAACATTATACTTACTAGGATGGTAAATAATTAGTTGCGTTCTTTAATTTCAGTTTTAATAGAATTGAAGAATTCTTCGAATGGTACGGAGCCCAATTCGTCACCACCGTGTTTACGAACGTTAACTGTGCCTTCTTCGACCTCTTTATCACCCACAACAAGCATGTAAGGAACTTTTGCCATTTGCGCTTGGCGGATTTTATAGCCGATTTTTTCACTGCGATCGTCTACTTCTACGCGTACATAGTCGCGGTGCATTTGTTTTGCCAAGTCCTTAGCATATTCAACGTGTTTTTCAGAGATAGGCAAGATTTTAACTTGTACAGGAGCCATCCAAGTAGGGAATGCGCCTGCATAGTGTTCAGTCAAGATACCGATGAAACGTTCCATGGAGCCGAAGCATGCACGATGAATCATGATAGGACGATGTTTTTGACCATCTTCACCAATGTATTCAATTTGGAAACGTTCAGGCAAGTTCATATCCAATTGGATAGTACCACATTGCCATGTACGACCTAAGGAGTCTTCGATATGGTAGTCAAGTTTAGGTCCGTAGAATGCGCCGTCACCAGGGTTGATTACGTATGGAATACCTTTCGCTTCGATAGCATTACGCAATGCTTCTGTCGCTGCTTCCCAAATTGCGTCATCACCCATTGCATTATCAGGTTTAGTGGACAATTCTACATGATATTTCAAGCCGAATTGGCTATAGATACGGTCGAACAATTCGATAACTTTCATCAACTCAGTTTGCATTTGATCTGGCAACATGAATACATGAGCATCGTCTTGTGTGAACGCACGTACACGGAATAAGCCGTGTAATGCACCGGACAATTCATGACGGTGAACTAGACCGAGTTCAGCGTAACGCAATGGGAAGTCACGATAGGAATGCATTTCGTTTTGGTAAACCAAGATACCGCCTGGGCAGTTCATAGGTTTAATTGCATATTCTTCTTCGTCGATAATTGTAGTGTACATATTTTCACGGTAATGGAACCAGTGACCAGATGTTTCCCACAATTGTTTGTTCAAGATGATTGGTGTACGAATTTCTTCGTATTCAAAGTCATGATGAACTTCGCGCCAGAAGTTTTCTAATTCGTTGCGAAGAGCCATACCTTTTGGTAAGAAGAATGGGAAACCAGGACCTTCTTCTTTGATAACAAACAAGCCAAGTTCTTTACCAAGTTTACGGTGGTCACGTTTAGCCGCTTCTTCAAGCAAGTGAAGGTATGCATCAAGTTCTTCTTTCTTTTCAAATGCAGTACCGTAAATACGTTGCAACATTTTGTTCTTTTCATCGCCGCGCCAGTATGCACCTGCAATGCTTTGTAATTTGAAAGCTTTCACCTTACCAGTAGATGCCACGTGAGGTCCTACACAAAGATCGATGAAATCGCCTTGAGAGTAGCAAGAGATTACAGCATCTTCAGGAAGATCTTGAATCAATTCTACCTTGTAATCTTCATTTTTAGCTTTAAAGAATTCGATAGCTTCTTGACGAGGCATAACGGATTTAGTAATCGGTAAATTTTCTTTTACAATACGGCTCATTTCCTTTTCGATTTTACCCAAATCTTCAGGAGTCAAAATATGTTCCATATCGATATCATAGTAGAAACCCTTATCGATAGCAGGACCGATAGCCAATTTAGCTTCAGGCCATAAACGTTTAACAGCTTGTGCCAAGATATGAGAAGCTGTGTGGCGCAATGTATGTTTACCACCATCTTCTTCGAATGTTAAGAACGCTACTTCAGAACCATCTACAAGTTCTTCGCGAAGGTCTGTTAATTCGCCATTTACGTTAGCAGCTAGTACTTTTTTAGCCAAGCTGTTAGATAGTTGTTTTACTGCTTCCCCAAGAGTAGTGCCAGCAGCGTATTCCTTTGCACTACCATCAGGTAAAATGATTTTTACATCTGCCATTTTTCTTTCCTCCAATTTATAAACTAGGATAGCTTTGATTTTATACTTTCACCAATAGACCTACTTACCACACAATACATAAGCATTGTGTAAATAGCTTGTAGAAATTGGGTAATAAAAAAAGACCTTCTATCCCTACAAACAAGGGACGAAGATCATTCGCGGTTCCACCCTAGTTAACTACCTATACGAATATATGTGTATAGTTAATTCACTTCATTAAGCCCGATAACGGTGGCGGCCGTACTTGCCTACTTAGGTTCGACAAATCAGTTTAAAGGGGGTAACTCTAATATATGTGTAAGGCATTTCCAGCATCTGCCTCTCTCTGGTACACAGGGATAAAAGAATCATGTCCTTTGCATCACTTTTACTAGATTATAGTATCATAGAGAATTAAAAAATTCAATACAGTTTAACTGGAAATTCTATAAATTCTATACATTAAAAATAACGGCCCGAATGTATCGAGCCGTTTTGTAAGATCTATTAACCTTTGAAAATTTTGCTAGCTCTATTAGCGTTTGAAGTTTGTAGACAACATAGCGCCAATTACTTTTTCCAATTTGCTAGTGGAAAGATCTGGACCTTTATAGAGTGTTAAGAGCACGTCATTAGAGTTATCTTGTTTAGATACCATCATAACGCCACTACCGCGAGCCCCATTATCATCATA
>ERZ773077.2986-NODE-2986-length-10584-cov-57.518948_pt1 | contig 10584 bp, 11 predicted proteins | sample MGYA00580612_ERZ773077 | MGnify/ENA primary metagenome ERZ773077 (study PRJEB29015, sample SAMEA2737971) | human oral metagenome | biome: human oral; feature: human-associated habitat; material: dental | place: China | collected 2021 ...
TTTGACATTACCCACAATATAACGATTGATAAAATCCCGCCGAACAGTCCGCCGATAACCGAACCGATAAGGATGGGGATAAGGTCAGTTTGCATGATGTTTTCCCAATGTGGTTATGTAATAGAAATAAGGCCGTCTGAAAACCCATTTCTCTGAAATAAGGTTTTCAGACGGCCTTTACGGCAAATTCGCCGGATTATTTGGAAGCGGCATCTTTGACTTCTTCGGCGGCTTCTTTAACTTCTTCTTTAGCTTTTTCGGTAGCTTCTTTAACTTCTTCTTTAGCTTTTTCGGCAGCCTCTTTAGCTTCCTCTTTAGCTTCTTCGGCAGTTTCTTTGATATCTGCAGCCGTGTCGGCAGCTGAAGGAGTACCTTTCAGGGCATTCAGGGATTCTTTACAAGCTGCATCGCGCTGGTCGGCAGGCAGGTTTTTCATCGCCTCTTTGCCTTGTTCGAATGATTTTTGCAGTTCTGCTTTAGTGGCCGCATCGACATTGGCGATAGAATCGGCAAATGCTTTTTCATATTCGTCACAAACTGAACCGCTGGTAGCTGCGTTGCCACCGGTAGCGCTGGCAGAATTTGTGGAACCAGAGTCTCCGCCACAAGCGGACAATGCCAATGCAGCCAACAGGGATGCCAGTAAAGCGGATGTTTTCATTTGTATCTCTCTTTGGTTTGATGTTAAAAAGAACTCGGATTGTTATGATATTTCTTTCGTTCGTCAAGATTTTTGCGATTATTTATTTGCCTCATTCAGTAAATTGATTGGAAAAAGCAACATTTCAAACTGTTCTTGCCGACGTGTTTTATAATCGCGCTTCTTTGTGTCCGATGCTTCCGAGATAACGTATGAAATGGTTGAAACGCAGCAATACCCTTTGGAAAACCGTCCTCCGCTACGGCTTGGCCGAACTGTTCGTCCCGTTGGCGAAAAAGGGTTGGCAGCGCAGGTTGCTGGCCGCCCTGCCGCAATCGCGCGATTCGTCAGCGGAACCCCTGCCTGTGCGGCTGCGGCTGGCTTTGGAAAGCCTGGGGCCGGTGTTTGTAAAATTCGGACAGGTCCTTTCCACCCGCCCCGACCTGATTCCGCACGATTATGCGGTGGAATTGGCCAAATTGCAGGACAAAGTACCGCCTTTCGATGCGGATTTGTCGCGCCGTCAGATTGAAAAGGCCTTCGGCAAGCCGATTGCGGAACTTTATGCCGAGTTTGAAACGCAGCCGGTAGCCAGCGCGTCGGTGGCGCAGGTGCATAAGGCGCGGCTGCACGGCGGCGAGCGTGTGGCGGTAAAAGTGTTGCGGCCGGACATCCTGCCGGTTATCGAGCAGGATTTGGCACTGCTGCGTTTCGGTGCGGGTTGGGTGGAGCGGCTGTTTGCCGACGGCAAACGCCTGCGTCCGCGCGAAGTGGTGGACGAATTCGACAAGTATTTGCACGACGAGTTGGATTTGATGCGTGAAGCGGCCAATTGCAGCCAGCTCGGCCGTAATTTCAAAGACAGCGAAATGCTGATTGTGCCGAAGGTGTTTTACGATTATTGCAGCCGCGACGTGCTGACCATCGAATGGATGGACGGCACGCCGGTGTCCGATATTGCCGCCTTGCGGGCGCAGGGGCAGGATTTGCACAAGTTGGCGGAATACGGCGTGGAAACTTTTTTCACGCAGGTGTTCCGCGACGGCTTCTTCCATGCCGATATGCATCCGGGCAATATTTTGGTGTCGGCCGACAACCGTTATATTGCGTTGGATTTCGGCATCGTCGGCAGCCTGACCGATTACGACAAGCGTTATTTGGCGATTAACTTTCTGGCTTTCTTCAACCGCGACTACCACCGTGTCGCCACGGCGCACATCGAGTCGGGCTGGGTGCCGCCCGAAACGCGGGCGGAAGAGTTGGAAGCGGCGGTGCGCGCGGTGTGCGAGCCGGTGTTCAACAAACCGATTTCCGAAATTTCCTTCGGTTTGGTTTTGATGCGGCTGTTTGAAGTGAGCCGGCGGTTTAACGTCGAAATCCAGCCGCAGCTGGTGTTGTTGCAGAAAACGCTGTTGAACATCGAGGGTCTGGGGCGGCAGTTGGAGCCCGATTTGGATTTGTGGGCGACGGCCAAACCGTTTTTGGTGAGATGGATGAACGAGCAGGTCGGGCCGAAAGCCTTTTGGCGCAATTTGAAGAACGAAGCGCCGGATTGGGCGGAAATGCTGCCCGCACTGCCGCGCAAGCTGAATGCGCTGGTGGACGAGGCGCGGCAGAAGGAAATGCGCGACGCCTATGTCCATTTGGTGAAAATCCAGCAGCGGCAGAGCTTGTGGCTGGCGGTGATTGCCGTGGCTTTGGTGTTGATTTTGCTGTTTAAATAGGATTTTTATAGTGGATTAAATTTAAATCAGGACAAGGCGACGAAGCCGCAGACAGTACAGATAGTACGGCAAGGCGAGGCAACGCCGTACTGGTTTAAATTTAATCCACTATAGATAAGGGGAGGCCGTCTGAAAAAGGGTTCAGACGGCCTCTTTGTATGTTTGAATGTTATTTTCAGACGGCCTCAAACCTGAAAGGCCGTCTGAAAAACTTATTCTTTGACATAAACGATTTCGACATCGTAGTCGTCTTCGTTCCAATCGTCGTCATCGTCATCGAGTTTGTTCCTCCATTCTTCTTCGCGGCTGAGCGGGGAGTCGAGGCCGCTTTCCAGCCGCAATACGGACAGCAGGCGGTAAATATCCTGCGGCAGCGGGGCTTCAAACTGCATTTCTTCACCGTTTTGCGGATGGATGAAACTCAGGCGGTAGGCGTGCAATGCCTGTCGGGCCAATGCCTTGATTTCGGTTTTTACCGTGTCGGAGCAGGGGTGGCGCGGGTTGCCGTAAACGGGGTCGCCCGCCAGCGGATGCTTGGCTTCGCGCATGTGGACGCGGATTTGGTGGGTGCGGCCGGTTTCCAGCGCGCATTCGATGTAGCTGTGCGCCTGGTAGCGTTCCAAGACTTTGACGTGGGTAACGGCTTCTTTGCCGCCGAATTTTACCACTGCCATTTTGACGCGGTTGTGCGGGTCGCGTCCGATTTGGGTTTCGATTTTGCCGTCGAACGGCACGATGCCGTCGGCAACGGCGCGGTAGATGCGTTTGACGGTGCGGGTTTGCAGTTGTCGGACAAGGTGGTTTTGCGCGGGCAGGGTTTTGGCCACGACCATCAGTCCGCTGGTGTCTTTGTCCAAGCGGTGGACGATGCCGGCGCGCGGGATGTTTTGCAGCGCGGGGCAGTGCGCCAAGAGGCCGTTGAGCAGCGTGCCGGACCAGTTGCCCGCCGCCGGGTGGACGACCAGTCCGGCGGGTTTGTTCAAGACGATGACGCTGTCGTCTTCGTATATGATGTCCAAATCCATCGCTTCGGGGGTGAAGGCTAGGGTTTCGTTGCTTTCGCGGATTTGCACGGCCAGCTTCTCGCCGCCGATGAGTTTGTCTTTCGGCTTGGCCGGTTTGCCGTTTACCGATACCGCGCCTTCTTTAATCCAGTCGGCCAGCCGCGAGCGGGAGTAGTCGGGCAGCAGTTTGGCCAGCGCGGCATCGAGCCGCAGGCCGGCATATTCGAGGGGGACGGTTAAATTTAGACAACTTTCCGCAGCGGGGGCTGCACCAAAATCGAAATCGTCGTTATAATCGGCGGCATTTTCAAAGGAAGAGTTCTGCATGAAAAAAATTCTTTTAGTAGTAGCTTTGGGTATCGCGCTGGGCGGTTGTGCCGCCAACAAGGGAACTTCCGACAAAGATGCGCAGATTACCCAGGATTGGCCGGTCGAGAAGTTGTATGCCGAGGCGCAAGATGAGTTAAACAGCAGCAATTATACGCGGGCTGTCAAGTTATATGAACTTTTGGAATCGCGTTTCCCTCAGGGGCGTTATGCGCAGCAGGCTCAGTTGGACACGGCCTATGCCTACTATAAGGACGAGGAGCGCGAAAAAGCATTGGCGGCGGTCGAACGCTTCCAACGCCTGCATCCGCAGCATCCGAATATGGATTATGCCCTTTATCTGAAGGGTTTGATTTTGTTTAACGAAGACAAGTCGTTCTTGAACAAGCTGGCTTCACAAGACTGGTCCGACCGCGACCCGAAAGCCAACCGCGAGGCTTATCAGGCGTTTGCCGAGCTAGTTCAACGCTATCCTCAGAGCAAATATGTCGAAGAAGCGTCCAAGCAGATGGGAAAACTGGTGGATGCGCTGGCGGGTAACGAAGTTTCCGTCGCCCGTTATTACGCCAAACGCGGCGCGCATCTGGCCGCGGCCAACCGTGCGCAGAATATCATTACCGGCTTCCAGAATACCCGCTTCACGGAAGAGGCTTTGGCGATTATGGAGGTGTCCTACCGTAAGATGAACCGTCAGCAGTTGGCGGACGATACCCGCCGCATTTTGCAGCAAAACTTCCCGCAAAGCCCTTATTTGCAGAAGGAATGGAGGAGCGACGATGCGCCGTGGTGGCGTTATTGGAAATAGCTTTTTAACAATCGGCAGGCCGTCTGAAAGGTTTTCAGACGGCCTGCGGCGTATAATGGGAACGGCAGGGTTAATTTGAGGAGTCATCATGGATTTGCACGGCATACGCGAAGATTACAGCAAGCGGCAGTTGTCGGAGGAAGATTGCGCGACCGACCCGCTCGTTCAATTCGAACAATGGCTGAATGAAGCCATGACGGCGCAGGTAAACGAGCCGACCGCCGTCAATGTGGCCGCCGTCGGTACCGACGGCCGGCCAAACAGCCGTATGGTTTTATTGAAAGAAGTCAATCCGCGCGGTTTTGTGTTTTTCACCAACTACCAAAGCCGGAAAGGGCAGTCTCTGGCCGCACACCCGTTTGCCGCGCTGACGTTTTTCTGGCCCGAGTTGGAACGGCAGGTGCGCGTTGAGGGCAGGGTGGAAAAATTGGATGCCGCCGCGTCCGACGAATATTTCGCCAGCCGTCCCTATACCAGCCGCATCGGGGCGTGGGCGAGCGAGCAGAGCAGCGTGATTGCCGACAAAAGCGTGCTGGTCAAACGCGCCGCCGCCATCGGTTTGAAACATCCGCTGAACGTGCCGCGCCCGCCGCATTGGGGCGGCTACATCGTTATCCCCGACCTCGTCGAATTCTGGCAGGGTCGGCCGAGCAGGCTGCACGACCGCATCCGATACCGGCTTTCAGACGGCCTTTGGTTGAAAGAACGTCTCGCCCCGTAAAACGGGAAGACGAGCATATTTGCAAGGAGAGCGACATGATTTATGCAGACAAGCCTTTCCCGCGCGTTTTGACCATTGCCGGCTCCGATTCCGGCGGCGGCGCGGGCATACAGGCCGATTTGAAAACCTTCGGCGCGTTGGGCGCATACGGCGCAAGCGTCATTACCGCCGTTACCGCCCAAAACACAAAAGGCGTGCAGGGCGTGCATACCGTTCCGGCCGAAATGGTACGGCAGCAGTGCGAATCGGTGTTTTCCGACATCCGCATCGACGCGGTAAAAATCGGCATGTTGCCCGATACGGAAACCATCCGCACCGTAGCCGACGTGTTGCGCCGTCATCCCGTGCCGTTTGTCGTTGCCGACCCCGTGCTGGTGGCCACTTCGGGCGACAGCCTGGCGTTGGAAAATACTGTCGAAACCATTTTGTCCGAGTTGATGCCTCTGGCCGACCTGCTGACGCCGAACCTGAACGAACTCGCGCAGCTGGCCGGAAAAACGCTGCCGCAAGATGAAAAAGAAATGTTGGAGCAGGGGGAAATGTTGTTGAAACGGGGCGCGAAAGCCGTATTGCTCAAAGGCGGCCATTGGAGCGGGGAGTTCGCCCGCGATTGGCTGGTGCGGCCGGATGCCGATCCGCAATGCTTCATCAACAGCCGCATCGATACCCGTCATACGCACGGCACGGGTTGCACTTTGTCCAGCGCGATTGCCGCGCTCTACCCGCACCGCCGACAGTTGCCTTTGGCCGTTGCCGCCGCCAAAAGTTACCTGTACGGCGCGATAGATGCGGGTCGGAGCTGGCGTTTGGGAGAAGGTGCGGGGCCGGTCGCCCATTTTTGGCGTACCGTCCGTTGAAGAGATAAATTCAGGATAAAGCGAAGGCACATGCCGAACGGCAAGGCAGGTAATGTAAAGATGCAGGCAATCCGCCATACGGTATCTGACCTATAAAAAGGCCCTTGTGTGGGGAGGTGTTTATTTTTGCACTGAGTGGGTAGAAGAAAAAAACGGCGAAAATCTTTATGGGGCGTGGGTTTGAGCAAAGCTGGTGCGAGAAAAAACTTGCACCAGCTTTTGCTTTGGTTTGATAAAAAATGCGTTATCTTTTGCACTGAAATGTACGGAAAATAATCGGTTATTAAAGGGGATTTAAACTTTCTTAAATTTGCCGACCGAACCATACTACTTTACCGATGATTTCAACGCCTGATGTTTCGTCAGCTAAATTTAATTCGAATGGTTGGTAAGCCTCGTTCGCAGAGGAAACCAGTAGATAGTTGCCCGGGAGGGTTTGGGTGCGCTTGACTATGAGCTCCTCGCCAATCCGGAGCACATACAAGCCGTTTCCGGGTTGGTTTCGGCTGTGATCTACCAAGACGTTATCACCATCAAATAATATGCCCTCCATGCTGTCGCCTGCCACTTTGACAACCGAGAGAGATTTAGGGTCGGTACGCAGGTGGACACGAATCCAATATCTCCGAAAGGCCATTGTAAATCTTGGCTTTTCGTCTTCAGCGATATAACCATGTCCCGCCGCAACTTTAACGTTGTAGCGTGGGATGAAGACAAATTCGCTCAAGTCTACTGGATTGCCGAGCGTATCCAGCACCTCTAGGGCTGTTGTGGCACTTTGTGTGATCCATTTTGCATTATCTCCCGCAACGGGCTCTAGCAATTCTTGATTGCTGCCGGTTGCAACTTCTTCGGGGAATGGCACGCCTTCCCCTGTCATCAGCCAATTCCAATCACACCCTTTCAGTTTTTGAATAGAAACAAGGGTTTCAGCTTTTGGGATGGTATCTTTTTCAAAAATTCTTAATACACCGCTAATAGACCAATTTAAATCTCTTGCGATTTGTGCTGGCTTGGCATCGCTCCATAGAAACTGGAGGCGTTCTTTAAAGCTACTCATAGCGAATCCAACTCTTTTGTTTAGCTAATTGTTAGCTAAACAAAAGATAAACAAATTAAGTTGTTTTTTGTTTAGTATTTTTTCATATACTTATCAAACGATTAGCGAAAAATTCATATAAATGTAAAAAATGACTAAACAAACGATTGCAAACTCTGCATTTGTTTAGTAATGTGCCGACACGTTAAACGAAAGCGCATAACATTTAAGCTAAACGAATGGAGGTAATTGCAATGCAAAAAAATACAGCAGACTGGCATCGCGCGGATGTGGTTGCTGCGCTTAAAAAAGCAGGGTGGTCGGTACGAGCATTATCTGTTGCCAACGGACTAAGTCCGAACACTTTAAAAAGTGCATTATCAATGCCCTATCCAAAAGCAGAGCGAATTATTGCCGATGCTTTAGGGATGAAACCAGAGGACATTTGGCCGCAACGCTACGCTGCCCGAAACTTCCGGCCAACACTGCGAAAAGTAGTGAATGCCTGAATTGTAGGTTAATTAAGCTAAAAAATCACGCATTTAAATTCCCACGCAGCAAATTTTTACCATGAGAACCATCAGACGACAGGCGAAAGCCACCTCACTAGACCATGCGATTGAGCTGGCCAAGCGCCATGCCAAGGAGCGGCGGCTGCCCTCCAAGGTAATGGCCGACTTGATGGGGGTGGAGCTTAAAACCTATTACCGCTGGTTGTTGGATAACACCTTGCCACTCAACCGGGTAGCCCAGTTTGAGGCGCTAACAGGCAGCCGTTTTATTAGCGAATACCTAAGCGTACTGCGTGGAGACCGGGTGGTGATTGAAATCCCGCGCGGGCGTAAGGGTAAAGCGGCGGATATGGCGCAAGTACAGAGCCAAACAGCTGAGGCTTTGGCACTGTTGGCTAAATGGCACGAAGACGGCAGCGGTATAAACGAGACCATTGCAGCTTTAACCAATGTGTTGGCTTTGCTGGCCTATCAGCGTGAGAACGTGAAAAAAGCCGAAACCCCCGAGCTGAATTTTGAGGATGAGGATGATGAGTGAATTGGTGAGCTCCGCCCAATTGGCCGAAATGGCGCTACCAATCCTGCCAAAAAGCAAACAGGGGATTGAACATGTAGCGAAACGCGACGGCTGGCCGTTTGAATACATCAAAGGGCAAGGGCGCGGTGGGCGGCTGAAAAAGTTTGTGTTCTCCGGGCTATGGAAAAAGCTGCCGCAGATTATGCAGCAGCGCGGGCGGATGACGGGTGCGGCCTACAAATCGCTGCTGCCCTATATCCGGCGCGACTGGCAGGCATTGCGCCCGAATGACGTGTGGATCGGCGACGGCCACAGCTTTAAAGCCAAAGTACAGCACCCGGTGCACGGCAGCCCGTTTAAACCGGAGGTAACGGTGGTCTTGGATGGCTGCACACGCATGGTTATGGGCTTTTCGGTGAGTTTTGCCGAGTCCTGCATCGCAGTTTGCGATGCCCTGCGCATCGGCATGAAGCACTTTGGTTTGCCGCTGATCTACTACTCCGACAACGGTGCGGGTCAGACGGGTAAAACCATCGACCACGAGATAACCGGTATCGCCGCAAGGCTCGCCATCCACCATGTAACCGGTATCCCGAGCCACCCGCAGGGGCGCGGCATCATCGAACGGTGGTGGAAAGACAACTTGGTACGGTTGGCACGCAGTTACGACACCTTTGTCGGCACCGGGATGGATGAAACCACCAAAAACACGGTGTACCGCAAGCTGGAATCGGCCATCAAAGCCGAGCGCAAGGGCAAGGAGCTGACTACCGAGCAGCGCCGCTACCGGCAGAAACTGCCCACTTGGAATCAGTTTATCGCCGACGTGGCCGCCACCATCGACAAATACAACAAGCGGCCGCACTCCGAATTGCCGAAAAAGGCCGACGGCCAGCGCTACAGCCCCGCTGAATACCGCCAACACCGCATCGCACTAATGGAAAAAGACGGCCTGCACATCGAAATGTTGAGCCATATGGAGCTGGATACGCTGTTTAGGCCGGAAGTGGAGCGCACGGTGAGAAACGGCTGGCTAGATATGCTGAATTTCCAATATTTCAGCATGGATTTAGCGGCCTACCACGGGAAAAAGGTGCGGGTGTCCTACGATTTGGACGATGCCTCGAGCGTGAAGGTGTACGACGTGGACGGCCACTACATCTGCCGCGCCGAGCTTAACGGCAACAAGCATCCTGCCTTTGATGTGGATTCGGTACGCGCCCTGCACCACAAAAAACGTGCCGACAACCGCACCAAACGCCTCAAAAACCAACTGGCCGAGGTGGAAGCCGAACGGCGCGGGGTGTTGGATGTGCAAGCCAACATCAAGGCGCTGGCACCCAAGCGGAAGCTGGTGCAGCCGGAAGTGCTGGAAGAGGTGGAGTACGAAGAAGTACCGGCCACCGGTACGCACGGCAAGAAAAATGACGGATTTAGGTATTTTTAACAGTAAAACGACCCATAAAGGGTATTTAACAGGGGTTTAAACATGAGTTACGCAGAGAAATTACAGAGACATATCGACAGATATAAGGTACCGCAAAGCAAAGTAGCCAAGAGCCTGGGCAAGTCTAGGACGATGGTCAATCTGTACCTGAAAGGCAAATACCATGCCGACATCAGCGAGATGGACGAAATCGTCGCCGCCTACCTGAAACGTGAAGCCAAACGCCTGAAACAGCCGAAATTAGCGGAAAAAATCCTTGAAACGGATACTGTGCAGACCATTACCGCGCTGCTGGAAACCGCCTACGAGGAATGCCAAAACGGCGTGATTTACGGCCGCGCCGGTTTGGGCAAAACCACCGCTTTGCGCGTATTTGCCAAACAAAACCCGGAAGTGGTGCTGATTGAAACGCTCACCACCTACACACCGAATGTGCTGCTCAAAAATATCGCCAAAAAAATCGGCGTGGAACTGCGTGGCAGCACCAACGACATCAACGAGGCGGTGATTAAAAAGCTGCAAAGCAGCGGTCGCCTGCTGATTGTGGACGAGGCCGAGAACCTGTCCACCCGCTCACTGGAGCTGCTGCGCCGCCTGCACGACTTGGCCGGCATCGGCCTAGTACTGGTCGGCACCCCGCGCCTGCTCTCCAATCTGAAAGGCCGCCACGGCGAGCTGGAGCAGCTGTACAGCCGCGTGACCCTGCACTGGGACTTGGGCGACAGCGTGCCACGCGAGGAGTTGGACGCCATTGCCCGCGCCACCCTGCCGGAATTGGCCGACAAGGCCAAGCTGCGCGGCAAGATTATTGAGAAAGCAGGCGGCAGCCCGCGCCGGTTGTTCAAAATCCTCTCCAATATGTACCGCATGAGCTACCTGAATGCCCGTGACGACGGCGAAATCCTGCCGCTGGACGAAGCCCTGCTGGAGCGGGTGGAGATGGTGCTGATCAGGAGCTGATATGGCTACCCGCAGATGGCAACGGCTCAAA
>ERZ773077.2988-NODE-2988-length-10583-cov-7.113507_pt1 | contig 10583 bp, 12 predicted proteins | sample MGYA00580612_ERZ773077 | MGnify/ENA primary metagenome ERZ773077 (study PRJEB29015, sample SAMEA2737971) | human oral metagenome | biome: human oral; feature: human-associated habitat; material: dental | place: China | collected 2021 ...
GAAAAATTCAGCGGGCTGGAAACATTGGTCTTGGGTGACAACCACCTGGCACAATTTTCGCCAACAATCTTGCGCCTAAACAAACTCGAAGCGCTAGGGCTTGCAGATAACCGGCTAACCGCATTGCCGCCAGAAATTACAAAACTATCGCAATTGCGCGATCTCAATATTAGTGGAAACCAAATTGCCACCTTCCCGGAAGAAGCCGGGAAGCTGGAAAAATTGCGCTGGCTGGTTGTTACCGGCAATCCCTTGCGCAGTTTGCCAGAGCCAATATTGGACAAAAGCCGCAAAATCATTCATTGGCAAGGTGACACCGAATTGGAACTTATCGGATATAACTGGCCTTCCTGAATGCCAGACAAATCCTCTATCTCCTTTTACATACACATCGAGTACTCAGCTATATGTATAAATCCCGCAAAACCCAAGGAACCCACATGAAAAAAATCCTGCTCACCACAGCCCTCGCCCTGCTGCTCACCGCCTGCGGCGACGACAAACCTGCCGCGCCTGCCGAACCCGTCGCCACCATCCCGACAGACGCACGCGACTACTTCAACCAAATGGGCGTTAGCGATACCGGCGGCAGCAAAGGCCAAGTACGACGCAGCGACAACGGCGAAACCCTGTGGTTTGACAGCGTGCGCACCACGCTGACCTACCTGCGCCTGCCGGAGACCGCCAACCAGCCGCTCACCGCCTGGGTCAGCGCGCATGACAACGCGGCACAATGGCTTGCCGTCAATGACGCCTGGTACGTCCACACCCCAGAAGCGCCGCAACTCATCGGCAAAGACGACTACCTCCCCTTCGCCGATAAAGCCGCCGCAGAAAAATTCGCGGGCGAACACCAGGGCAAAATCCTGCGCGCAAGCGACATCAGCGAACAAGAATTACAGCTTTAACCCCCGAAAAATGCGCGTAGCGACCGCCGGACGCAACCAATACCGCCGGACAAACCCACACCCATAACCGGAGCACCCATGACCGAAACCTTCCCCGCCTTCTTTGCCCAAGCGCCGACCCAGCGCGTCCGCGACCCGCTCGCCCAATTCCTCGGTGCCGCAACCGACGGCGTCCTCGAATACCACTACGCCGACGCCGTGCGCCTCGCCGGACACTCCTGCCCGACCGTCGCAGGCGCCTACCTCCTCACGCGGCGCGGCCTGCGCGCCCTTTACGGCGACGACCTGCCAGAACGCGGCAACATCGCCGTACAAATGCGCGACGCGCGCGACCGCGGCACCACCGGCGTCATCGCATCAATCGCGACCCTGCTCACCGGCGCCGCCGCAGAAACCGGCTTTGGCGGCATCGGCCCGCAGGGACGCTTCAACCGCCGCGACCTGCTCACCTTTGACGCGCCCATCGCCGGGCTGATGGCACTCACCCGCGAAGATAACGGCGCGCGCGTCGAACTGGAACTCAACGCTAGCATCGTTCCCTTCCCCGCAGAAATGCAGGCGCTCATGCCAAAAGCAATAAGCGGACAGGCAAATACCGAAGAACGCGCCCGCTTCGGCGCCTTATGGCAAAGCCGCGTGCGCGCGATGTTGCTGGAACATGCCGACGACCCGCAGATGTTGCAAATCCTCGAATAAAAGCCACAAACCCTTCGCACCGAACAACAGCCCCGCATTGAAAAAAAGACGGACGACGGTATAAACTGCGCCTTTTCCCCGCCCCACGGAAGCCCCATGTTTCTCCTCCTGTCCAACGACGACGGCTACCTCTCGCCCGGCCTGCGCCACCTCGCCGACGCCCTTGCCAGCGAAGTCGCGCGCATCGCCGTCATAGCGCCCGACCGCGACTGCAGCGGCGCGAGCCACTCGCTCACCCTGAAGCGTCCGCTAACCGTCACCGAACACGGCGCAGGCATCTGGAGCGTGGACGGCACACCATCCGACTGCGTCCACCTCGCACTCACCGGCTACATCGACACCCGGCCCGACATGGTCATCTCCGGCATCAACCACGGCGCCAACATGGGCGAAGACGTCCTCTACTCCGGCACCGTCGCCGCCGCCTTTGAAGGCCATAACCTCGGCCTGCCCGCCATTGCCCTCTCCTGCGCCGCACACCACCCGCAACACCTGGACAGCGTCGTAAAAAGCGCGCTCGACATCTACCGCCACCTTGCCGCCAACCCGCTGCCGCGCAACCTCTTCCTCAACATCAACATCCCCGACCTGCCTTACAAAAACATCAAAGGCTGCCGCGCCACCGTCCTCGGCATGCGCCACCCGGCGGGCCCCTTACAAGAAACCAAAAACCCGCGTGGCAAAACCCAATTCTGGATTGGCATGGCAGGCGGGCGCATCAGCGGCAACGAACAAACCGACTTCCACGCCGTCGAAAACGGCTACATCTCCGTCACCCCGCTCCAGTTCGACCTCACCGCACACCGCGAACTGCCCGACGTCGCCGCCTGGCTGGAGGCCGAGCCCGACCTGCCGCTGGCGCTGGTGGGCGACTGGAACGTGGCACCGAGGAATGAGGACGTGTGGGATATGAGTGTCTTCGAGGGCGCGACCCACGTCTCGACGCCGGAGCGGGAGGCCTTTGACGCCTTCGCCGAGGCGGGCATGAGTGAGGTCACGCGCGAGCGGGTCACCAACTACACGTACTGGGACTACCAGAAGCTGCGCTTCCCGAGGAATGAGGGCATGCGCATCGACTTCGTCTACGCCTCGCCGGCTCTGGCCGGCCGTGTCACCGGCGCCGCCATCGACCGCGACGAACGCAAGGGCAAGGGGGCCTCCGACCACGTCCCCGTCATCGTCGAGCTCGACTGAGGCCGCAGGCCGCGACCAGAACGGCTGAGCACGGAGCCGACACGCGACCTGCACATGACATGGGTCGTCTGTCACTCAAAACAGTAGGACACAACCAACGATTCAGTCAAAATATTACTGGAATATTTGTGTAGAAATTAAACTTCAGACCCCTCAGAATCTTGACATATCAGACATACGATATCCGTATGAAATATGAGACCAAGTCGGTCAGTCGACGCACGGCACTCACCTTCTCCTCACTTGCCGCACTGGCGTTGGCGGCATGCTCGGGGCAGCAATCCACATCCGAGCCCAGCACGCAGCCGACAACAACTCCACCAGCCGAGAGCTCACCCCCCTCTCCGAGTCCCACCGAGACTCCAACGCCGACCAGTTCCTCCTCAGCGACAGACAGCACCACAGCAAGCGCCCCATCGACACCGCCAACAAGTGGCTCCGACGGCGGACCATCATCCGGACCGACTTCGGCAACCGGGGCACCGGTGAACACTCAGGGACGAGATCTGACGCTAGAAGATTTCTTTGAACCATCGAGAGAACTTCGACAGGACCTCTTCAACGTGGCTACCACGAGCGGCGCAAAAGGGATCGGAGCGGAGCTGGAGGGAAGCCAGGGCGTGCAGGCCGAGCTCCGACTGGAGAACCGATTCCACAAGCTCACCTTCAAAGTCGGCCAGGCCAACAGCTCAAAGTCCTCGGACCTCATCCTGCGAGTGGGCACCTACAGAGATGGCAAGAACGACCAGCTCGTCGACATCCCCTTCAACGTCGTAAAGCCACTCGAGATTGACGTCTCGAACGTCAACGCCCTGAAGATTGAACTCATTCCACGCCCACCGGAAGGAAAAGATTCCTACATTTCAGGATCGATTACAGCCGTCATGTTCGACATGAGGCTCGAGTAACAGGAGCCACAGGATAGAACATGGTTAGATTTCCGTTCAAAAAAAGGAAAACTCAACATACTGAAATCGATGACGAGGACGTCAAAGCATCGACTCTGAAGCAAGGAAAATACGCGTCGTATACATTCTGGGTCACCACCATTGGGGTACTGGTTGCCATAGCGGGGGTAGTTGTCGCGCTTCGGGCATACATTGACCAGTCCACGCAGGCTCCGTCCCCTACTCTCCAGTCTTCATCCGCCCGGCAAGAGCCCTTCACTCCAACTGTCGAGCGGGCTAAGCCGACTGATGACAGCTCCACACAAACAGGCTTACCGGCGTCGGGCTGCTACGACGGTGACACCCCGACGCCGTGCGACTCGCCGCACTCGCGGGAGGTGTTCGCCAAAGCGGCCGACTCCTCCTGCGATACGGGTGCGCTCATCCTCCACATGGGAGGCTCCCCCGGCATCGATCTCCTCGCCTCAGGCCTCGACGTCAAACCCCTTGAGAACACGGATGACCGGTGCGTCGTCGAGAGGCCATCGGGATTGCCGAGAGCCTCGCTCAAGGACATCTGGGCGTCCGACAACGATCACAACGGTTACAAGGACGGAGGAGAGTTCCGGCGGTGCTTCAACCGGCAGGGGCAGGCGGCCTCCTGCGACGTCGACCACGCCTCCGAGGAGTTCTACGACGCACCGGAGGAGGTCGACTGCGGCAAGAAGTACGAGGACTTCTCCGGTCGCCCCGTCGACCACAGCATTCGGGTAACCCGGCAGTCCAGAGACCACCGGATCGTCTGCCGCGCAGAGGTGCAGGTGAGTACCGACAGGCTGACCGCCTCAGTCCGCGACCTTGAGAACGCCGCCCTCCCCATCAAGCAGAACTGACCACACGCGAACCAGTGGAACAGCCCATCCAGACAATCCGGACAAATAAGACCAAAGTCCTAGGGGACTACTACCCATCCCGGCAAGGATATCGAAAACACGCACCTGCGACAGGGTGTCAAAATTACCCTCAACATTCAGATTCTCCTACGACAACAACGCTTCATACGCCCCACAAAACATATTATCTTGCTCGGTCGAAACTGAATACTCTTCTCTTTCTGTTGGATCGGGATCCAGATTCACAGCAGAATTCACTGACCAACGCCGCTATTCTCGCGCCATGAGCTCCTCGAAACTCTCCTCATCGCGTCGAATCGTCGCCGTTCTTCTTCCCATCACCGCTTTGTCCCTGACCGCCTGCGGCAGCCTGCCCTTCGGCTCCAAGGACGCCTCCCCCACCACGGAGACGAGCACCACCGCCCCTTCCCCCACGCCCACCCCTACTCCGTCCGAGTCGGCCTCCGCCACAGCCAGTGCCACCGAGATGGCCTCAGCCACCGCCTCGGAGGACCCCTCAGCCTCGGCCTCGGCGGAGGCCACCACGAACGGCCTCACCCCGGAGAACAGCAAGGGGCGCGAGCTCAGACTCTCGGACTTCCAGGAGCCCTCAGCGACGAGCGACTGGCAGGAGAAGCGCTACGACGTCGCCTCGACTACCAACATCATGGGGATCGGCACCAACCTCGACTGGCAGAACAAGGGCGAGATCGAGCTGCGTCTGGCCAACAAGTTCCAGAAGGTCACGTTCACCGCCGGTCAGGCCAATGACGCCAAGAGCTCCGACCTCATCATGAGGGTCGCGATCTTCGCTGACAGCAAGGAGATCGAGACGGTTGACGTTCCCTTCAACGACGCCCACGCATTCGAGGTCAAGGCCGCGAACGTCAACGCCCTGAAGATCACTCTCACACCCCTCGACCAGAAGCAGGAAGTACCGGTCTATACGCAGAGCACCACCGGCGTCATCTTCAACGTCAAGGCCGAGTGATGATCAGCAGGTCGCCGTCGCCGGTGCGCCTGCTCTACAACGCCAGGATCTGGTCGCCCAGCGCGGGCCACGTCTTCCGGTGAACCTGCCCGAAGGGCTCGGCTCCCAGGAAGACGGCCTGGCGCTCGGCGACCGGATCCACCCACATGAAGGAGCCGGACTGGCCGAAGTGCCCGAAGGTCTGCGGACTGTTGCCCTTCCCGGTCCAGTGCGGGGACTTGGCTCCACGCACCTCCACCCCCAGCCCGAAGGGGTTGGGCACCTGGCGCCCATAGCCGGGCAGGACGCCGTCGAGCTCGGGCAGGACCGGCGCGCAGGCGCGCTCCGCGAGCGCCGGCGAGACGAGCCTCGGCGAAGCCAGCTCGCGGGCGAACAGCGACAGGTCGCGGGCGCTGCCCTCCCCGGAGTGTGCGGGCGAGCCGGGGATGAGGACGCTGGCCATCCCCAGCGGCTCAAGCACCGTGGTCTCCACCCAGGTCTCCAGGGGTGTACCGGTGGCCTCCTGAAGCCATTGCCCCAGGATCTCGATGCCGCGGTTGGAGTAGATGCGACGCGTGCCCGGGGAGGCCAGGCGCTCGTCGGAGTCGGCGGCGATCCCCGAGGAGTGGGACAGCAGGTGCCCGATGGTCGCGCCGTCGGGAGCGGGTGCGCCCGCAGGGGCATCCAGGTCCAGCAGCCCCCGGTCGACGGCGACCAGGGCGGACCAGGCGACGATCGGCTTGGTGACCGAGGCGAAGGGGAAGATCTCATCGACGTCGCCGGACTCGTGGAGCACGCCGCCGTCGGGAGCGGGTGCACCGGTGACCACGAGTGCGGTCGGGAAGGGGAAGTCGGCCATGGCCGGCAGCGCAGGGGCCTGCGTCTGAGGGGTGTCCGGGGCGGTCATCGCTCCTCCTCGCCAGGATGGTGTCTCGACGCGGGAGGCCGCGCTCCCCCGCATTCGTACCTTACGCCTCGGGGGCTAGCCCTCGGTGCCGTCCGCAAGGCGTCAGGTACGGTCGCGAGCGCCGACCACCCAGGACCGGATCCGGTCCGACGGCACACGATGCGCCATGATCCTGCGAATCGTCTTGACTCGAGAGAGGATCGGGGCGATGCCCTTCTACCACCGCCCGCCCGCCGACCGCGGCCCGCTGCGTCCCCGCTCCCCCATGGCTTCCGGCCAGGCGGCCGCTACTCCCACACCTGCTGAGCTGGCCGAGGCCGCTGGTATCGGCTATGCCGTCGTCGATCTGGAGACCACGGGACTGTCACCGGCAACGGACTCGATCCTGGAGATCGCACTCGTGCTCACCGACGCCGCCGGGCAGGTCGAGCGCTGCTGGTCCACCCTCATCGACCCCGGTGCGGGCGTGGACGTCGGCCCCACCCACATTCACGGGCTCGTCGCCGAGGAGCTCATCGGGGCACCCGGGCTCGACGACGTCGCGGACCTGTTCGTGGCCGACCTTGCCGGGCGAGCGGTCGTCGCTCACAACGCCCGCTTCGACGTCGGCTTCCTCACCCAGGCGTTGGGGACAAGAGGGCTGCTGGACCGCGGCGCGCGGGTGCCGCGGGTGTGCACGATGGAGTGGGCGAGCCACTTCATGACGACGCCGTCACGCCGACTGACCACGTGCTGCGAGGTCGCCGGGGTGGAGATCGGCCGCCACCACAACGCGCTCGACGACGCCCTGGCCGCTGCCGGGCTCCTGCGCCACTACCTGGGGGTGGGGCAGCAGCGCGGCGAGGAGCCGGTGGCCTGGGTCGGCGCACTGGTCGACGCCCACCGCTTCACCGGTTGGCACTGGGATGCTCAGCGGGCGAGGGCCGGCGTCGAGCTCCTCACGGCGCGCACCACACCCGGGGCTGAGCGAGCCCGCCCTGAGCCCGAGTCCTCGGGGTCGCGTCAGTAGGCGTCTGGATGGCGGGTGATGGCTGGGCTACCGGTCTTGTGCGCACCCAGCCTCTCCCTGCCGAGTACAGCTCGGATGTCAACAGCGGCATAGATGTCCATATCTACAGCAAAGACCGGTACTCGGTCTTGAACTTGGAGACAGAACCGCAAGATTCTGCGGATTGTGTGACAGCTCTCAAGGGGCGCCGCCCCCTTTGCTGCAGATAGGGACACCACCGACTGGTTCTGTCCCCATCCAGCACCTCGGGACGAGCCATCGAGCCACGCTGGTCCACTCGGGACAAGAACCGCAGGCCAGAATTCGTCGCACCGCACCGCCCCTGATCGGGGACTTACTTTTCCCACGAGGACTGCGTTTTCCTGCAGACAACTGGAGTACGGCCTCAGTCGTCCGCGGGAGAAGTACGTTCTGGACAGAAAACGCAGTTCCCGGTCCGCTTGGCCGACCTCCCTACGCGACCGCCGGAGCCGGCCAGGACCAGCGCAGTCCTGGCGGCCCCTGCAGACCTCTCAGGCCTCCTCGGCATCCTCACCCAGGGAGACGAGGAATCCGTCGTCGTCCACGGCCACCCCGGAGACCGCGGTGACCAGGACGGTGGCGAGCTCCTCGACCAGGTCCCGGGCCGTCTGACGCTCACGGCGCCGGGAGCGGGAGACCACCTCGGCGTAGGCGTCGGCCTGGTCCTGGGGGATCCAGCGCAGGTCGTAGGACAGGACCGCTCCTCGCGCCCACGGCTCTCCGCGCACAGCCAGCGGAAGCCCGTCGGTGGCGCCGGCGCGCACCTCGATACGGCCCCAGCCCTCGTGCTCGGGGTCGACCGGAGTGACCACCGCGTAGCCGTCGCGCAGCTCCTCGATGACGTTACCGGTGGCGGCAGCGACGATCTCCTGACGCATCGTGTCCTGGCGGACCTTCTCCGAGCTGCGCCAGGCCTTCTCGAAGACCTCCGGGCCGATGCGCTCGACGAGGCGCTCCAGCTCCTCAGGGTCGATGGCGTCCAGTCCGACGGCACCCTGGGGCCGGACCGCCTCAAGGGCCGCGCTCGTCTCCGGCGCCACGGGATGCAGGACGGCCACCAGGTCGTCCGGGCCGAGCCATACCGGGGCGTAGACAGTCAGGGAGGCGGAGACCTCGGGGCTGGGCTCGACCAGGACCGGGTCCTCCTTATCCCCGCCGGGAATGAGTCGCAGGGCTCCGGCCAAGCGCCGGGCGATGGCGCGCAGGCGGGTGAGGGCCACCAGCTCGGCCCCCGTGGGCTGGGCCTTGGGGAAGGCGTCGGAGAGCGGGTCCAGGCCCGCCAGCTCCGGAGGCAGGGCACCCGCGCGAATACGAGGGCAGTCCAGGATCATCAGCTGCGTAGTCCACTCCGGCGCCCCGAGGAGGCGGCGCATCTCGGCGTCGACCTTCCAGGGCCCTAGTAGGGAAGCCCCAGGAAAGAGCTGGAGGCTGGAGACCCCCACCCAGCCGGACTGGATGTCCTGCGACAGGGCCAGGGCCTCGACCTCGTCGGGGGCGACGTCGTCAGCCAGCAGCAGGACGTGGTTGGTGTCCAGCAGCCCGACCGGCAGCATGGAGGAGGCCGTGAAAGTGCCGGTGTCGGTGGGCAGGGAGACGGCGAAGTCGGTCGAGTCGCTCATAGGTGCTTCTCCTGGGAGATGGGAGCGGCGCCGTCGGCGGGGGCCGCCGGGGTGTCGAGGATGCGGGTGCGGTGGAAGGACTGGTGGGAGCGGGAGGCCGTCGGTCCGCGCTGCCCCTGGTAGCGCGAGCCCGTGGCACCCGAGCCGTACGGGGCCTGGGCGGGGCTGGACAGGCGGAAGAAGCACAGCTGCCCCACCTTCATCCCCGGCCAGAGCTTGATGGGCATGGTGGCCGTATTGGAAAGCTCCAGGGTGACGTGCCCGGTGAAGCCGGGGTCGATGAAGCCGGCCGTGGAGTGGGTCAGCAGGCCCAGGCGGCCCAGGCTCGACTTGCCCTCCAGGCGGGCGGCGACGTCGTCGGGCAGGGTGATGCGCTCGTAGGTGGCGCCCAGGACGAACTCACCGGGGTGCAGGACGAAGGGTTCGTCGGCCCCGACGTCGACCAGATGGGTCAGCCCCTCCTGGTCGGCGGCCGGGTCGATGACCGGGTAGCGGTGGTTGTCGAAGAGACGGAACCAGCGGTCCAGGCGCACGTCGATGGAGGCCGGCTGGATCATCTCAGGGTCGTAGGGGTCGAGGACGACCCGTCCGGCGTCGAGCTCGGTGCGGATATCGCGGTCTGAGAGCAGCACGGGCTCGATTGTGCCAGGTCCGCGGGAACAGTCATACCGGGTGCCCGACGGCGAGGTAGCACATGTCCCGCCCCGGAGCCGAGAGCCGTCAGGTCTGCTCCGGTCCTCAGGCGCTCAGCGGCACGCCATCGGCGTCGACGCCCCATGGCGGCTCGCCCGGCCGAGCCGCCAGGATGAGGATCCCCTCGATAATGCTCCAGATGGCGATCGGGATAACGAGGATCCCGCAGCTGAATAACGTGCCCAGGAGCTGGATGAGAGCCTTGCTCGTGTAGCCGAGGTAGAAGTTGTGGATCCCGAAGGATCCGAGGAACAGCGCCAGGATGCCGGCGGCGACCTTCGACTTGCCCGGGTAGGCCGGCGGACCGTAACTGGGGTAGGGCCCGTATCCGGGCGGCGCGCCGTATCCGGGGCCGTACCCCGGCGGTGGACCGTAGCCGCCCTGCTGGCCGTATCCCGGCTGTGCGTCGAAACCGGGCTGCCCGGCGTAGGGCGGGTACTCACCACCCGGGTACTCCCCCTCGGTGGGGCCCGGAGGAAGCGCCGGCACATCCGGCTGAGAGCCCATGGGATCGTAGGGATTGGTTGGATAACTCATGTATTCACTGCGCGCCTTGAGAAGTCCGGGAACGGCTGCGAGTGTAGCGGACACGATCCCGCCGGGACGGGCTGTACGTCGTGGACCCGCCACAGAACCGGAACCGAGACGGCGAGCGGGTCTGAGATCGATTTGCGCAGACGGCCGGAGTCTGGGTTAGACTTCCGCACGCACCTGGGACGCACGTCCACTGGTGCCACGCGGGTGTAGTTCAATGGTAGAACTTCAGCTTCCCAAGCTGACAGCGCG
>ERZ773077.2990-NODE-2990-length-10579-cov-7.938331_pt1 | contig 10579 bp, 9 predicted proteins | sample MGYA00580612_ERZ773077 | MGnify/ENA primary metagenome ERZ773077 (study PRJEB29015, sample SAMEA2737971) | human oral metagenome | biome: human oral; feature: human-associated habitat; material: dental | place: China | collected 2021 ...
GGCGTCGGCGTGGGTGTTTCAGGCCCCGAATCGCTGCCGCCGCAGCCCGCCGCCATGCAGGCGGCCAGCACAGCCGCCATCAGGGCGCTGACAGAATGCAATGTTTTAGTAGCCATAAACTTCAACCTCCGAATAAGAAAGCCACGATGCCATATTGGCCGCTTCAAGCATGATGTAGCGGTAATTGCCGCTGGCAGGAATGTAATAGGGCGTCAGGTCAAACTGATCGGTCGTATTCTTGTAGGCGATGGGATTCGCCGGTATCTCAGCCCTGCCGTCGCCCAGCATGGAAATGGCATTGCCGCCATGCACCGCGAAATTGAGCACACCGCCATCGGAGGAAGAGCGGATCATTACGCGCACACCCCTGATGTTTCTGGGCGAACCCAAGTCCAGCACAATGCTGCCCCAGCCGCCATGCGCATTCCAGTCCATGCCGTCGTAGAACTTGCCATTCACCAGATTTTGCAGGTTGGCGGTATGGGTTTTGGAATAGACGGCTGCCACAGGCAGGCGGAACGGAATGCGGACTGAAGGGACTGGCTTGTATTTGACTTGCCGGATGGGCAGATTGGAATCCGGCGCGCCCTCGTATTTGCCGGTGAATGTCAGCGTGTCGCGGATATAGGCTTCTCTTTCTATGGGACGCGTGGCGCTATTGCCATAGCGGCTTGCAATAGCCGCCACGATAGGGGCGGAATAGGACGTTCCCGTTATGCTGCGCTGTTCTCCATTTGCCAAAATGGTGGTCATTTCCGAACCAGGCGCCCATGCTTCCACGCATGGCCCGTAGTTTGAACGCGGTTCCGGAGAGAAAGGTTTTGGATTGGGCGTTTCAGGATATCTGTCGCCAAAACGATTGGTGCCGCCGACGACCATGACGCCGTCATTTTCCCGTGCGGAAACACCGTTGTAGCCAAAAGCGTCTAGGCAGGCATTGAGATTCTTGTTTCCGGCGGATTGGGTTATGAACAGCCTGCCTGATGCGCGCCTGATCGCCTTGCCAACAGGCTTGTCATGAGCAAATAAGCCCAGATGGTTTCCATCCTTGCTCGTATTGAAAGACAGACTCAGAGTCGCGAACTGATTCAACCATTCGGAAATTGAGGAAATTGCACTGATCTTCTCGATCATGATGTATTCATCCAAAAATCCTGTACCAAGACTAAGATGGACGACGGACTGTCCCGGATTGATACCCCTGATTCCAAACGAATTTGCCCTTCCGACAGCTATTGAAAGAACAGTGGCTGCATGGTCCGAGTACAAGGTGTCAGTGGAATTATCATCCGTGTACCTCATATTGATTTCGCGGGCCAGCGCCGGGCTGAAGAATGGCGAATCCACAATGTAGAAATCGCTGCCAGGCGTTATGACATCATTCGCGCCGACCGCCTGTTTTCCCCACGGAATGATTTCGCCACCCTGGACGATGTCACTGTAAGAAAAGGAGCCAACCTCTTCATCCGCACTGATTGCATCAACAGACACTACGCGCCCTGACTTTTTTAGTGCTTCGATTTCGCGCTTATTAAGCCGCGCGAAGAATGCAGGGATAGAAAGAGGTGACTGGCTGACGCTGTGCAGACCAAAATCTCTGACAATTTCGTTTCTTGTCATTTCCACGCCGGGCGAGTAGCTGAACGAATCAAGGTTCTGCATAACGTATTGCGCCTGCTCGCTTTCCCTTAGCATGATGGGCAATTCGGGGCGCAGATAGCCCCTGTCACGCGCGACCTGTTCATTTCGCTGAACCTCAAATGGATTCAGATAGACGAGATACATGGGATTGGCTGCACGGGCAGCAATCGGAACGCACAATGCGACTGCCGCTGCCGCTACGCATGTCATCTTTGCGAGGCTACCTGAACTGCTTTTCATGCTGAAGTCTCCTTTAGGTTGCTATTCGCGATATTGCGAACGTTTCGCTTTTAACACATCGACATAATTTAGACTAATATTTTTTTTCAATATACAACTGAATCTTTAGCATCTTTTAACTATTTGATAAATATCAATTTCAATTTTACTAAATTGATGTAAGTCAAAACATGCTTAGAACTGCGACCCCAATGCTTTGATTGAAATCAAAAAATGGGTATTGCTCCGCCCATAAGGTATGCCCTCATTTCAGCCTTGATGGAGGATGACCACGATGGAGACAGCCGAAGCCGCGCGCCCGCAGGCCGAAGCCGCAAAAAACGCTGCCGCAAAAAATGCCGATGCCGCGCCAGAGCTGAAGGCGCCGGAGCTGGTGTGCCCTGCCGGCAGCCTGCCGGCGCTCAAAGGGGCGATTGACGAGGGGGCCGATTGCGTTTATCTGGGCCTGCGCGATGCGACCAATGCGCGCAATTTCGCGGGGCTGAACTTTGACGAAAAGGCCATTCTCACGGGCCTGGCCTACGCGCACGAGCGCGGGCGCAAGGTGCTGATGGCGCTGAATACGTACCCGCAGGCGAGCAACCCCGCGCCCTGGAAGGCGGCGCTGGACAAGGCGGCGGCCTGGGGGATTGACGCAGTGATCCTGGCCGACCCGGGGCTGATGCGCTATGCCGTGCAGCGCCATCCTGATTTGCGGCTGCATTTGTCGGTGCAAAGCTCGGCCACGAATCACGAGGCCATCAATCTCTACCGCGATCAGTTCAACATTCGCCGCGCGGTGCTGCCGCGCGTGCTGTCGCTGGAGCAGGTGCGGCAGGTGACGCAGCGCACGCCGGTGGAAATCGAGGTGTTCGGCTTTGGCAGCCTGTGCGTGATGGTGGAGGGGCGCTGCGCGCTGTCGTCTTACGCCACGGGCGAGTCGCCCAACACGCACGGCGTGTGTTCGCCCGCCAAGGCGGTGCGCTGGGCGCAGACGCCCAAGGGGCTGGAGTCGCGCCTCAATGGCGTGCTGATTGACCGCTACGGCCCCAATGAGAACGCGGGCTACCCCACGCTGTGCAAGGGCCGCTTTGACGTGGCCGATGAGCACGGCTACTACGCGCTGGAGGAACCCACCAGCCTGAACACGCTGGATTTGCTGCCCCAGCTGGTGCAGATGGGCGTGCGCGCCATCAAGATTGAAGGCCGCCAGCGCAGCCCGGCTTATTCGGCGCAGGTCACGCGCGTGTGGCGGCAGGCCATTGACCACTGCATGGCGCAAAGGCACCTGTACACGCCCAAGACCATCTGGCTGACCGCGCTGGATCAGGTGGCCGAAGGCCAGCAGCACACGCTGGGGGCCTATCACCGTTCATGGAAATGAAGCGAAAGGAAACGGCATGAGCACTGAAGCAGCGAACTTTCCCCCCGCAGGCGGCGGCAACGGTGGCGGCAATGGCGGCAGCGATGCGCCGCCGCCCGTCATCCTCTCTCACGTTTCACTGGGCACCAACCGCTTTGAGGAGGCCGTGGCCTTCTACGACCGCGTGCTGGCCACGCTGGGCGTGGGCCGCGTGATGGACTTGAGCGCGCAGCGCGCCGTGGCCTATGGCCGCGCCTTCCCCGAGTTCTGGGTGCAGGCCCCTTGCGACGGGCAGCGCGCGCAGGCGGCCAATGGCGTGCACGTGGCTTTTCTGGCCACTTCGCCGCAGCAGGTGCAGGCTTTTCACGCCGCCGCCCTGGCCGCAGGCGGCACGGATGACGGCGCGCCCGGCCCGCGCCCGCACTACGGCCCGCAGTACTGGGGCTGCTTCGTGCGCGATCTGGACGGGCACAAGATTGAAGCCATGGCCTGGCTGCCTGCCGCGTGATTTCGCGGCCTTGTCCCGGGCCATTTTTCGCTCCTCGATCAATCGCACGGTCTCCCCGCCAATTGGGCGGGGATGCCGTTTTTTGATGCCCTGAATTTGCTCTTTTTTTGCTGTTTCCGGATGCGCCGCCTGTCCGCTTGTCCATCAAGCCGCGCCGCGCCCCGCAGGAACTTTCCGCAACCATCCCCACGAAAAAACCATGCAACTCGCCCTTGGCCCCCTGCTTTACTACTGGCCGCGCCTGACGGTGTTTGACTTCTACCAGGCCGCCGCCGAATGGCCCGTGGACATCGTCTATCTGGGCGAGTCCGTCTGCTCGCGCCGCCACGAGCTGCGCCTGTCTGACTGGCTGGACATTGCCCGCATGCTGCGCGACGCGGGCAAAACGCCCATCCTCTCCACCATGGTGCTGCTCGAATCCACGGCGGATGTGGGCAACATGCAAAAGCTGGTGAACAACGGCGAATTCATGGTGGAGGCCAGCGACATGGGCGCCGTGCGCGGCGTGGCAGGCAAGCAGCCTTTCGTGGCCGGGCCGCACCTGAACCTGTTCAACGCCGACGCGCTGGAGTGGATGGCCAGCCTGGGCGCCACCCGCTGGGTGATGCCGCTGGAGATGACGCGCGAGCAGCTGGCCACCGTGCTGCAAGGCAAGCCCGAGGGGCTGCAAACCGAGGTGTTCGCCTTTGGCCGCCTGCCGCTGGCCTTTTCGGCGCGGTGCTTCACGGCGCGGCACTACAACCTGCCCAAGGATGACTGCGGCTTTCGCTGCATTGAACACCCGGACGGCCTGCCGCTGAACACGCGCGAGGGCGAGGCCTTTCTCACCATCAACGGCATTCAGACCCAGTCCGCCCGCATCCACAGCCTGCTGACCGACATGCCCGATCTGCTGGCCCTGGGGGTGGACGTGCTGCGCCTTTCGCCCCAGTCGCAGCACATGGATCAGGTGGTGGCCGCCTTCGACCACGCCCGCCGCGAAGGCCGCGCGGCCCCCGGCGCGCTGGATGCCCTGCGCCCGCTGCTGCCCGCCGCCCCCTGCAACGGCTACTGGCACGGCAAGCCGGGCATGGATCTGGTGCTCACGGCGTAAAGCGCGGCAAGCCTGCGGCAGGTGATGATGCAAAGGCTGGCGGATCCCGCCCTTGAATTCCGGCTCGCACTTCGCTCCTTCATTTCGCTCCTTTATTCATAGCAATACGTCCTAGTGCAGATTGCGCAAACGCCCTTTTTCACGGTCTGAATTTGCTCCTTCTTTTGATGCAAACCATGCCTGACCACGCCCGCCAGCGTCCATTGCCGGTTTTCAGGCCGCCATGCGGCGAGACAATCGCTGCCTTACCCGCCTTTTCATTTAAGCCATGACCGCCACCCCGCCCTGCCCTGCCGCCCCGCCGGCCGCTTCCATCGCCCTGGTCACCGGCGCCACGGCCGGGTTCGGCCAGGCCATCAGCCGCGCACTGCTGCAAGCGGGCTGGCGCGTCATTGGCACGGGCCGCCGCGCAGACAGGCTTGAAGCCTTGCGGGCGCAGTGGCCCGAAGCCTTTTGGCCCCTGGCGTTTGACGTGGCCGGCCGCGCCGCCGCCCAAGGCGCCCTGGCCAGCCTGCCCGCCGCCTGGCAAGACGTGGACCTGCTCGTGAACAACGCGGGCCTGGCGCTGGGCCTGGAGCGCGCCGACCAGGCCAGCCTGGACGACTGGGACCGCATGATTGACACCAACATCCGGGGCCTGGCCACCCTCACCCGTCTGCTGCTGCCGCAAATGGTGCGGCGCAACCGGGGCTACGTCATCAACATCGGCTCCATCGCGGGCAACTGGCCCTATCCGGGCGGCAACGTCTATGGGGCCACCAAGGCGTTTGTCAAACAGTTCAGCCAGAACCTGCGCGCCGATCTGGCGGGCACGGCCATCCGCGTCAGCAACGTGGAGCCGGGCCTGTGCGGCGGCACCGAGTTTTCCAATGTGCGCTTCAAGGGCGACGATGAACGCGCCGCCGGCGTGTATGCCGGCGTGCAGGCCATTGGCCCCGAAGACATCGCCCGCATCGTGCTCTGGCTGGTGCAGCAGCCCCCGCATGTGAACGTGAACCGCATTGAAGTCATGCCCGTGGCGCAAAGCTTCGCGCCGCTTTCCGTGGCGCGCGGCTAAGCCCTATCCCATTTCTTTCCATCCCTTCACTTTCCAAGGAAACCGCCATGCAACAGGCCATCTCCGCTTCCGCCGCCACGCCGCCGGCCGCCTACACCCTGCCCGCGCCCGTGGGCGCGGCCCTGTCGCTGCTGCCTGCCTACCCAGGCTCCATGCTGCTGGTGGCCGCCATCAACCTGGCCCTGGCCAGGCACCTGCCCGAAGACGTCACGGCCCTGCTCGAAGGCAAGCGCCTGGCCATTCGCGTGCGCGACGCGCGGCTGGACTTTGACTTCACCTGGCAAGGCGGCAAATTCGCCCCCTGCGCGCGGCACGCCGAGCCAGACCTGGCCATCAGCGCCAACGCGCAAGACTTCGTGCTCCTGGCCCAGCGCAAGCAAGACCCCGACACGCTCTTTTTCAACCGCCGCCTCATCATGGAAGGCGACACCGAACTGGGCCTGGTGGTGAAAAACGCGCTCGACGCGCTGGAGCTGCCCGTGCTCGACCCGCTGTACTGGACGCCCCAGGCCGTCTTCACCCGCCACGCGCCGCAGCCCCTGCAAGACCTCGTGCAGCGCCTGCCCAAGCTGCCGCTGCCGCCGCTGCCGCCCTTCATCCGCAAGCCCTGAAACGAAAACCCAAGCGCCATGCCCGCCCACGACCCATCCCTGCCCCTGGTCTACTCCTGCTCCGGCTGCTCCAGCGCCGCGCAGCTTGCCAACCACGTCGCCGTCAAGCTTGACCGGCGCGGCGTGGCTGAAATGTCGTGCATCGCCGGCGTGGGCGGCGACGTGCCCTACCTCGTGAAAATCGCCAAATCGGGCCGCCCCATCGTCGCGCTCGACGGCTGCGCGCTCGTGTGCGTGAAAAGCAGCCTCGCGCGCCACGGCATCGCGCCCGACCGCCACTACCAGCTCCAGCAATACGGCGTCAAAAAGCGCACCCACGAAGACTACGACCCCGAGCAGGCCGCCCAGGTGCTCGCCCAGGTTGAGGCCGATCTGGCCGCGCAGCCCCTGCGCCCGCCGCAGGAAACGGCCGCGCCGCCCGCCCAGGCCGAAAGCGGCGGCCCGGCGCGCCCTTGCCCCGCCCCCCGCGCCGCCAGCACGCCCGAACCATCCCGCGCGCCGCATGCCGAACGCCATGAAACCGCAGCCGCCTGAGCGCGCCTGCGCCCGCCGCCTCATCGTGGGCATCTCCGGCAGCAGCGGCGCCACCTACGGCCTGCGGCTGCTGCAAGCCCTCAAGAAAACCGGCCTGCAAGTGCACCTGGTCATCACCCCCGCCGGCTGGCTCAATTTGCGCCACGAAACCGGCGTGACCGACACCCAGGCGCTGCAACTGGCCCACACCCTGCACGCCAGCACCAACCTGGCCGCCAGCATCGCCAGCGGCTCGTTTCAGACGATGGGCATGATCGTCGCCCCCTGCTCCATGCGCACCCTGGCCGCCATCGCCCACGGCCTGGGCGACAACCTGCTCACCCGCGCCGCCGACGTCACGCTCAAAGAGCGCCGCCGCCTCGTGCTCATGACGCGCGAATCGCCCCTGAGCCTCGTTCACCTGCGCAACATGACCGCCGCCACCGAAGCGGGCGCCATCATCTGCCCGCCCATCCCCGCCCTCTACCAGCGCCCCGCCAGCATCGACGAAATGGTGGACCACAGCGTGGCCCGCGCGCTCGACCTGCTGGGCCTGCCCCAGGCCCTGGCCGGCGAGTGGGAAGGCTTCTAGCGCCTGTGCGCAGCCCGGCCCCAAAAAGAACGGTTCGGGCAGGCCGGGCGCAGGCCCAGCGGAAGCGGCTATTTTTCGCTCCCGAATCCATAGCGTTATGTCCTAGTGGAACGGGCGCAAAAGCCTTTTTGACCCCCTTTGTATTCGCTCCTGTTTCTGATGCAGCCCCCGCTGGCGATCCGCCGCCTGAGCGCCTGTCCGCAATCTGCCTGCGGGCGCCAAAAGCGCGGCCTCGGGCGCTCTCGAGCGCTCTCGGGCACTGCAAATGCCTCGCCAGCCGCAAGGCCCATTTGCGGTTATCGCCTTGCAGCCTGGTTCCGCCCCCTCCGCCCCTTTCGCCCCTCGCAGCCAGGCTCTGAACAGACTCTTGGCGCAAAGCGAAGGGCCGCCCTGCGCCGATCAGCGCAAGCCGTCTTTCCTCTGCCCTTTCTCCACCGCCCGCCTTGCGCGCGGCAGCCTGGCGAAAAGCATCCGGCCATATCAAAAAGAGGAGCGAATACCGGCGGGCGAAAAGGCCGTTTGCGCGCGTTCCTCCAGGACCTCATGCTATGAATCAAGGAGCGGATTTCGGCGCGTCACGAAGGCGCTATCGGCTGGCTTGGGGCTGGCTTGAATCTGATCGGGGCCGCTTAGGGCGGCGGGAAGGTTGGGCTGGGGCCGGAGCGGCGTCACTCCCCGGGCCAGGCCGCTGGCGTTTCAGGCAGCCTTGCGGCGCCGGGGCTGGCGGCGGGCGTTTCCGGCTCCGCCGTGGGCAGCAGGCGGGCCACGCGCTGCGTCAGGGCGTCACGCCCGGGGTCAAAAACGGGCGGCGCGCCGGGGCGCTCTTCCCAGTCCGGGTGGGCGCGGGCCGGGCGCAGGGCGTCCGCCAGCGTGGCTGTCAGCTGGCGGGCCTGGGCGGTTTGCTGGCTGCCCTCTTCCCATTCGGCCGCGCGCAGCTTGTGCTGGGCGGCGTGCCCGCGCTGCGTGAGGGCCTGGTTGAGCGCCAGAAGGCGCGCGGCCAGCAGTGCGAGCACGGCGTCTTGCGCCGTGAGTTCCTGCGTGCCGGTGAGGCGGCCGCGCAGCTTGCCAGCCAGGGGCTGCCAGCCGCCGCTCAGGGCGCTGCCAATGGCGCCGCCCAGCGTGGCGGCGGCGCCCAGCGACAGGCCCGCCAATGCCACGTCGGCCACCGCGCCGATGCCCGCGCCAATGGCCGCGCCCAGGCCCAGGCGGCGGCCAGCTTCTTTGAGCAAGGCGGGGTTGAACAGGTCGTCCTCCCAGCGCTGGGCCAGTTGCGGCAGGCTGGCGGCTTCGGCGTCTTCCGGCCCGAAGGCATGCGCGCGCAGCAGCGCCTGCGCGGCCCGGCGGGCATGGGCCGCGCAGTCTTGCTGGAAGGCGTGGATGAAGGCGTCGCGCCGCGCCGGATCGGCGTATTCGCCTGCGGCGATGGACCGGCGCATGGCGGCCACGCTGACAAGGGCGCTGGCGATGGCCAGGCGCGCGGCGCGCTGGCGGTCTTGCGCCTGCTGCTCAAGCTGGCGGGCAATGTCTTCAAGCTGGCGGCGGCGCTCGGGCAGCAGCGCGGCCAGGTCGCGGTACAGCGCGGTTTCGGCCCCGTTGAAGGGAGCAACGGCGTCAAACGCCGCGCAGGCGTGCAGGCCCGCATCGCGCAGGGCGGCGCGCCAGCCGTCCTGGCGGCTGCCAGCGGCGCGCACGAAATTGAGCACGGGCATGATGGGGCGCGCACACCAGGCCAGCGCTTCCATTTCGGCACGGTATTTGGGCAGCACAGGCGCGCGCGTGTCGATGACGAGCATGGCCGCGTCTGCGTGTTCAAGCAGGGCGCGCAGCACTTTGGCTTCCTGCTCGAAGCTGGCATGCGCTTCGGGGCCGCTCAAAAAGGCGCGCACGCGGTCGGTGCGGCTGGGGTGCGCGGGCAGGCTTTGGGCGGGCAGCTCTTGCAGGTAGTCGAGCAGCGCCACGGCGTCTTCCAGGCCCGGCGTGTCGAAAAAGCGCACGGCCACTTCGCCTTGCAGCAGCAGGTCGATGCGCTCGACGTGCCGCGTGACGCCGGGCCGGTCAGAGACTTCGCCAAACGCCGCCCGCCGCGTGAGCGTGCGCAAAAGCGAGGTTTTGCCCGCGTTCGTGTGGCCCACCACGGCAATCCGCAAGGCAGACGGGGCGGCGGATGAGCCGGACGCAGACGCCTGCGCGGAGGCTTCGGACGGGGTGCTCATGGAGGCAGGCGCGGTCATGGGCGCGAATTGTCGCCGGGGCGGCAGCGCCAGGCGCAGAAATCAGCAGGCGGCGCCAGGGGCGAAGGCCCGCCCCGGGCGCGGCTGCGGGCATGAAAGCGGACATGAAAAAACCCCGGCAGCCCAAAGCGGCTGCCGGGGTCTGGATCGCCAGGGGAATCAGTGCCCTGCTTCAGCGCCCTGCTCATGCCGGCCCGTGAGCGCGGCAAGAGCGGGATGGAGACGGGCGGATTGGGATGGCATGCGCAGCGGCGCGGATGAAGCGCGCCATTTCACCCCCTTTATTTTGCTCCTTGATCCATAGCATGAGGTCCTAGTGAAAATTGCGCGAGAGGGTGTTTTGTCCCCTCTGAATTCGCTCCTCTTTTTGATGCCTCCCACGGCACGGGCGCTTTGGCGTCCGCGCCGTGGTCAGCTGGCGCGCTTCAGGGGTGCTGCTCCAGCGCGTTGCCCAGGCCTTCGGCCACTTCGGCGTATTCGGGAATCTGGTCGAAGTTCATGTAGCGGTAGATGCCGGCCTTGTCGGAGTCCACGATGCCCATTTCCTTGAGGTATTCCTCGCGGGTGGGCAGCTTGCCCAGGCGCGAGGCGATGGCCGTGAGTTCCGCCGAGCCGAGAAAGACGTTGGTGTTCTTGCCCAGGCGGTTGGGGAAGTTGCGGGTGCTGGTGGAGATGACGGTGGCGCCCGCGCGCACTTGCGCCTGGTTGCCCATGCACAGCGAGCAGCCGGGCATTTCGGTGCGCGCGCCGG
>ERZ773077.2992-NODE-2992-length-10570-cov-10.890062_pt1 | contig 10570 bp, 8 predicted proteins | sample MGYA00580612_ERZ773077 | MGnify/ENA primary metagenome ERZ773077 (study PRJEB29015, sample SAMEA2737971) | human oral metagenome | biome: human oral; feature: human-associated habitat; material: dental | place: China | collected 2021 ...
GCGATCGCCTCGGCCGCCAGGGCGGCCGGAAAGGAGGGCTCGAGATCGCCCGTGGAACGGTCAATCCAGTCACCCACGATCTTCACCCAGCCGTCACCGTCACGAGCCTCATGACGCATCTGCTCGACGAAAGCCTCGGGTTCCACCTCAACGGCCAGGTGGCGGATGTAGCGGCGGGTACGGGCGACGTGCCTGCCCGCGCGGATCAGCTTGGGCAGAGCCTCGTCCTGCTGCACCCAGCGGGTGTCGGATGGGGAGCCTGCGTCACGAATCAGCATGGTCCCGGCGGCCAGGTCGGCCTGTGCCTGCCGGCGGGTCTCCTCGGCGCTGACTGCCCCCTCCGCTCCCAGCCCGATGTGGCAGTGGGCGTCAACCAGCCCGGGGATGACATAGGCGTCCCGGGCCAGCGTTCTCGCCCCGGCGATGGGTTCGGCGGTGAGTCGGCCGTCAACCACCCAAAAGTCCCGGGGTTCCTCGTCGGGCAGAAATGTGCCGTGTATATGCATGGGCTCCGCAGTCATGAGCGAAAGCATAGAGACTTCGGGGTCGAAGCGGGTTATTTCCTTTGTTGCTCGTCGAACATCCTCTGCAGCTCCGGAGGCAGCTGGAAGTCGTCCAGCGTCTGGGGAGTGACTTGCGCAGCCTCGGGTTTGATGCCGAGGCCGCGTTCGGCCTCCTGCTGTTTGCGTTTGGCGGGGTTGCCGGAGATCTTCCGCCCGCGTTTCTTGGACTTGCCCTGCTGTTTACGTGCCGCACGTCCCCCGCCCATGCCGGGCATTCCGGGCATCTTTCCCCCGGCCAGCTGTTCCATCATCTTGCGGGCCTCGACGAATCGTTTGACGAGGTTGTTGACGTCCGAGACCTGCACCCCGGCTCCCTTGGCGATCCGAGCTCTGCGGGAACCGTTGAGGATGCCGACGTCATCGCGCTCTGCCGGGGTCATCGAGAAGATGATCGCCTCGATCCGATCCACCTCCTTCTCGTCGATGGAGTTGATGGCGTCCTTGAATTGCCCGGCACCGGGCAGCATCCCAAAGATCTTGCTCAGCGGCCCCAGCTTCCGCAGCTGCTGCATCTGGGCCAGAAAGTCCTGCAGCCCGAAGCTTCCCTTGCCAGCGCTGAGTTTCTCGGCTGCCTTGCGAGAGGATTCCGCGTCGAAATTCTTCTCGGCCTGCTCGATCAGGGTCAGCACGTCACCCATGCCGAGGATTCGGGAAGCCATCCGATCCGGGTGGAAGACGTCGAAGTCTGCCAGGGCCTCACCGTTCGAGGCGAACATGATGGGCTTGCCGATGACCCGCGCGATGGACAGTGCCGCGCCACCGCGGGCATCGCCGTCGAGTTTGGTGAGAACCACGCCATCGAAGCCGATGCCCTCGTTGAAGGCCTTGGCGGTGTTGACGGCATCCTGACCGATCATGGCATCGACGACGAACAACACCTCGTCGGGGCGAGTGGCCGCTTTGATGTCCGCGGCCTGCTGCATCAGCACCTCGTCGATGCCCAGTCGACCGGCGGTGTCGATGACCACCACGTCATAAAGACTGCGCTCGGCGTGTTCGAGTGCAGTGCGGGCCACCTGAACCGGGTCGCCGACGCCGTTTCCGGGTTCCGGCGCGAAGACGTGCACCCCGGCCCGTTCCCCCACGATCTGGAGCTGGTTCACCGCGTTGGGGCGCTGCAGGTCACAGGCGACCAGCAGGGGGCTGTGCCTCTCGGACTTCAACCAACGGGCGAGTTTCCCGGCAAGGGTGGTTTTGCCCGCACCCTGCAGACCGGCGAGCATGATCACCGTCGGCGGTTTCTTGGCGAACCGGATGGGACGAACCTGCCCGCCCAGGATTCCGATGAGTTCTTCGTTGACGATCTTGATGATCTGCTGCGAAGGATTGAGGGCGCGGCTGATCTCAACACCGAGGCAGCGCTCCTTGACGGCAGCGACGAACTGTTTGACCACCCCGAGGTTGACATCCGCTTCCAGCAGGGCGATGCGGATCTCCCGCATCGTGGCGTCGATGTCCGCCTGTGTGAGTCGTCCCTTGGACCTGAGGCCCTTGAACGTTTCTGCCAAGCGTTCCTGAAGTGTGTCGAACAAGTCCGTGCTCCTTGGATTCCGAGGCGGTGCCTGCCAAGAATACAGGGGCGCCTCAGCGCATGTGGCTGCTCGGCCCTCCGACGGACTCCGCTTCACTCCCCCGGTTGGGAATTTCCACCGTCACCACCCACTGGCTCCCTTCTGGCCCCGCGGTGAACCGCCCTCCGGACAGATCGATGCGTTCCTGGATTCCTGAGAGCCCGTAGCCGAGCGACAGCTTGGATTCTCGTTTCTTCTTCGGCATTTCGTTGCAGATGCGGAGCAAGGTGGTGGTCTCCCCCACGTCCAGTTCCACCAGGCATTTACCTCCGGGATCCGCGTAGCGGATGATGTTGGTGACGCCCTCCTGCATGGCTCTGGTGAGGGTGCGTCGTGTGATCGGGGGCAGATCGTCGGATGCCGGGTCTATTCTGAAGTCGGCCTGGATGTAGGAGTTCTTGAGGGTGCCCTGCAGGCGACCGGCCACGGTGAGGGGCCGCACCAGGGCGGGCAGCTTTCCCTCCTCCCCCTCGGACATGACATCGGTGAGCAGGAAGAGCTCGCCATCCGCCGCTTCGAGCGATCCTGCGATCCTGTCCAAAGCGAATCGAACCTCCGCCGGGTCATCGCTCTCCCCGTATGCCATGCACTGCAGCAGGATCACGGAGAAGTGGTGGGCGAGCACGTCGTGGAGCTCACGGGCGAGAAGGTTGCGTTCCTCCGTGCGAGCGGCCTCGATGGCCTCCATCAGAGCGGCTGCCCGTTCGCTCTGCTCCGCCCGGATCCTCTCGTACTGCCCGCTCAGGGCGGAATACACCAAACCGACGAATGGAATCGACGCCCCCGCGATGAGTTCCGGCCCGGCGTCCAATCCAATGACGGCAAGCGCCCATACCCCTATCAGGGCCGTCACTCCCGTGCCGAGGATCCAGTAGGGATTCTGGGTTCGGCCAAATTTCCAGCACGCCACCAGGAGCACGATGGACAGCGCGACGGGGGTCTGCTCGGGGGTGATCAGCATGCCTGCCGCTGCCGCGGCGGCCACGACCCCACCGGTGAGTGGCCACCGGAACATGACGGCGCTGCTCACGTATCCGAGAAGCGGCCACGCCAAGGCCCATCCCAGCGGTTGGGTCAGGTAGGTCCGAAGAGCCATGATCCCCAAGAAGAGCAGGGGAATGGCGGTGCCGAGGATTTTCCTCCCGAGTGATTTCTTCTTTCCCCTGACGGCGGCCGCGTCATCCACTTCCCCGTATCGGGATTCCGGGAGGCGGATTTCGAACAGGTGTCCTCTGCCGGTGAATCCCTTGGAGAATCGTCCCCCCAGCGAATGCACCCGCTCCCGGATTCGTTCGAATGCTGATTTGTCCTCCGACCGGAGTTTGTTGGGGGTGACGAGTTCCACCATCATGCGGGTGGTGTGGCTGGAGGGGCATTCCACCTTGAGACGCAACGGGTCGGGGCGCAGGGCGTCGGAGGATTTCAGCACCAGCTGCGCCACCCGGGTGGCGGTGAGCTGGGTGAGGACGCTTCTTCGGTCGAGTTCTTCATCGACCTTCAGGTCCACGTGGAGGCCTTGCAGGCGCAGGGCCTCAGCCGCGCTGGAGAGTATCTGGACCGATCCGATGATGGATTTCGACTCGTCGCTGCCATCGGCCACGGGATCCTCACGCAACATCCCGACCAGGGCCCGGACGCGGGTGACCGCGTCCAGGCAGACGGTCTGCACTCTTTCGATGGCGTCCCGAAGGGCCCAGGTGTCGGATGTGCGGCGCGGGGCCTTGTGACCCTTCCACGCCTCCTCGAGGCGTTCGCCCACGACCCGGCGGAGCTCACCCGCCAGCCGCAGGCGTTCGCCGCTGCGAATCTCGACGATGTCCCCGGCCAGGATGGCGAGGCGCACCTCTCGACGCTCAAGAACAGCGAGAACGCCTTTGAAGGCCAGCCCCAGGAAGACGCCGAAAACGGTCAGGAAGGTGTAGTCGAGCATCTGCCCGACCAAGCCATCAAGACCCCTCATGGCGACGAGGTTGCGAATTCCCCCGTAGCCTGTTCCCAACAGAACGACCGTGGAAATCGGCCGCACGCCGTAGCGGAAAGCGAAAGTGGCCGATGCCAGCACGAAGAACACGGGGTCCGCGTCTGCGTCCCCGGTGACTACCGCGAGCGTCAAGGGCAGCAGCCCGATGCACAGCCCGATCCACGGCCTCCAGAGCAGCACGAAGGAAGCCACCGCGATCGAGACGTGGATCAGGACAGCCAAGGGGCGTATCTCGGCCCCCTTGATGAAAAGCTCCAGAATATTGGAAATGAGCTGAAACCCTACGACGAACAGGACGAACCAGCGCCCGAGGTCGACCAGGGCGACCGTCGGGCTCTTCTCCTCAGCTTCCTGGCTCATATCCCCCCGCTCAGGTCAGCTTACTTCCCGACTCGAAAACCATGCACTCTTTACTCTTTCAAGCCATCATTACCAGTTGCACCAAGTTCTCGTCCCGAACCACAACTTAAGAATACATCCAATGCCACTGGCCTCGTTGCCTTTCACCACGGAGATGGAGTTCTGATTGGCGACCGGCTCGGTGGTGTTGGCGCTTGCGGGGACCGCACCAAGGGCCACACAGGATCCCAACACGAGAGCAGCTACCGCAAGGCGCGTCTTCTTCATCGCTTCCTCCGTTTTTTCATGCGATCCACCGCCTTCTACTCCCAGCAACGCTTAGATCTTACACACCTCGTCGCCTCGGGCGCACTCCCCGGGGCGGGTCACCCACAGACAATCTGGTGAGGCATCGCACCACCACCTGGACATTCCTGGACATTCCTGTCCGCCCCACATCTCGAGGAAGACACATCATTCCGCGTGGCGCGGCGGTTGATGGGGCAAAACCCGGTTATGTGGATTATGGTTTTCGTCATGACCGAGCTCTGCCGTGTACTAGTCGCTGATGATGATCCCATGGTCCGTGAGGCCTACCGCATGTTCCTGGCGCGACACGACGATCACGAGGTGGTTGGTGAGGCCCGCAACGGGCGGGAGGCCGTGGAGGCCTACGAAGAGTTGAAACCCGATGTGGTGCTCATGGATCTTCAGATGCCCGACATGTCGGGGGTGGATGCCATTCGCGAGATCAATCGGAAGCATCGCGGCGCCTGCATCGTCGCTCTGACCACCTTCGGCACTCAGGAGTACATCATTTCCGCTCTGCGCGCCGGGGCCTCCGGATACCTGATGAAGGATTGCGGCGGTCCAGCTCTGCTGACCGGCATTCAGCAGGCCCGTGATGGTGACATGCCGCTGGCGCCCGGGGTCCGGCGCGAACTGGTCGCCGATCTTTTGACAGGACACCCCAAGATTTTGACCGACGAGGCGGCAGCCGCGGGGCTCGCTCCCCGCGAGAAGGAATTGCTGATCTGGCTCGGTCAGGGAATGACGAACGCGCAGATCGCGGCCAAGATGTTCATCTCCGAGGGGTCCGTCAAACAGTATCTGTCCCACATCGGTGACAAGATGGGGCTGAAATCCCGCACCCAGATCCTGGTGCGGGCCATTCAGCTGGGGCTCGTTGATCCGACGCTCATGACCCCCGGGGCGTCCTGAGGTTCTTCCCCGCCTTCATTCCCCGAGGATTCCGGCCACGAAACCCTCGGGGTCGAAGGGGGCCAGATCGTCCACGCCTTCTCCGAGACCGACGAGCTTGACCGGGACCCCGAGTTCCCGCTGCACCTGGATGACTATGCCACCCTTGGCAGACCCGTCCAACTTGGTGAGCACGATTCCGGTGACGTCCACCACTTCGGAGAAGATCCGGGCCTGCGTCATGCCGTTCTGGCCCGTGGTGGCGTCGAGGACCAACAGGACCTCGCTGACGGGGGCTTTCTTCTCGATGACGCGCTTCACCTTGCCGAGTTCGTCCATCAGCCCGACCTTGGTGTGCAGCCTCCCAGCGGTGTCCACGAGAACCACGTCGATTCCCTCTTCCTTACCCTTGGCGACCGCATCGAAGGCCACCGAGGCAGGATCGCTGCCTTCGGCGGAACTCACCGTCTCGACGCCGACCCGCTCCCCCCAGGTCGCGAGCTGTTCGGCGGCGGCGGCCCGGAAAGTGTCGGCCGCCCCCAGCATCACAGAGCGGCCCTCGGCCACGAGCACCCGGGCCAATTTACCCACGGTGGTGGTCTTGCCCGTCCCGTTCACCCCGACCACCATCACGACGGCGGGGTCGCCCTCAGCGGCGGTCAGGTTCAGGCTCCGGTCGAGGTCCGGCTCCACAAGTTTCAGGAGTTCGGTGCGCAGCACCTGGCGGGCGCGTTCGGGATCGGAGACCCCGTCGATGCTCAGTTCCCGGCGCAGCGCCTCGGTGAGTTCCGTGGTGGGCCCAACCCCCAGGTCGGAGGCGATCAGTGTGGCCTCGAAATCATCCCAGGTCTCGGAATCGATCCTGTCGACGCTCAGCAGATCGCCGAGGGCCCGGGCCAGCACATTGTTGCTCGATGCCAGGCGGCGACGCAGCCGGGCGAACCGGGAGCGCGGCTCCTCGGGCTGGTCCAGCTCGGGTTTCGCAGGCTTGGGCTCGGCGGTCTCGCCCGCTGGTTCCCCGGTCTCCACCGGCTTCTCTCCGGCCGCCGGCTCCTCCTCCACGACGGCTTCCGCCTCGGGGGCCTCGATCGCCTCCCGCGTCTCAGCGGGGGGTAGCTCTTTTTTGCCGTACCTGATGACGAGCGTAGCCGCCACCAGCCCGGCCCCGACGATCGCGACGACCAACCAGAAAATCAAATCTCCCACGGGGCAATCCTAGAAGGTTTCGCCCACCGGGCACGCCACGATGGTTCGAGACATCTACAGACCCTGCGTCTCGAACCCCTTGTCAGGCAGGCCTCAATTACCTATTAACTAAGCATGTATGAAGATACGAAATATGTAGGACTCGAAGCAGACAGCCAGTACATCCAGCTCGCAGCCGAGGTGTTCTCGCTGTTCTCGGACGAGACACGGATTCGTATCGTCCTGGCATTGCGCACAGGGGAACGCTCGGTCAACGAGCTCGCCGAGCTGATTGGAAAATCACCCACCACGGTCTCGCAGCACTTGGCGAAGCTGCGCTGGTGCAAGGTGGTGCAGCCCCGTCAGTAGGGCACTCGCGTCTATTACAGCCTCATCGATGAGCACGCCCGCGAACTCGTGATGCACGCGGTGTTCCAGGCCGAGCACGTCGTGGAGATCGTCCCGCCCCATCACACGGTGCAGGACTCCGAGGCGACGTTCGAGGGGAAAACCCAGGAGGGGAACCTACGGCCATGACCGAAACATCTTGCCCCACGCTAAGACAGGAAATGACCCCCCTCACCGCCGGCTCGGGAAGAAGTCTGTGGGCCCGCGTCGACCGGACAGACTTGCTCCGTACCCTGGTCGTGGCCTTCTGCGCCGCGCTCACGATTTCGGGTCTCACCAGCTCGTGGGTAGCGGGGCTGGGGCTCAGCATCGGCTGCTGGCCCATTCTCACGGAGGCCTGGGAGGACATCCGGAACCTGAGAATGAGCATGGAGCTGTCGATGCTCATAGCTATCGTCGCGGCGGCTGTAATTGGTGAGTTGGTCACATCGCTGGTGATCACGACCTTCGTCCTGGCCGCCGAACTCCTTGAGGACCTGTCGATGGACCGCGGCCGGGACGCCCTTACAGACCTGATGTCCTTCCTCCCGGATTCCGTACAGGCCCGCGGGTGACACCGTGACCACGGTTCCGCTGGATCAGGTGACACCGGGACAGTTGGTGGTGGTGCTTCCCGGGGGTCGCATCCCGGTCGACGGAACCGTCGTAACCGGAAGGTCAAAGGTGGACCAGTCACGGATAACGGGCGAATCCCTGCCGATCGAGATAGATGCCGGGAGCGAGGTCCACTCAGGTTCCATCAACCAATCGGGGGCCGTCGAGATCCGCGCCGAAAGTGTGGGAGCCGAATCCTCCTTCGGCCGCATCATCGAGGCCGTGCGCAGGGCCCAGGAATCCGAGCCCCCGGTGCAACGCCTCGCCGACCGGCTGGCGGCATGGCTGGTCTACCTGGCCATCGGCGGAGCAGCCCTCACTTTTCTGCTGACCCACGATCTGACGCCACCATCTCCGTGGTGGTCGTGGTGGGAGCCTGTGGGATAGCGGCTGGAACGCCCCTTGCGGTGCTGGCGGCCATCGCCCGCACAGCCCGGTCGGGTGCCTTCGTAAAGGACGGGGCCCATCTGGAGATGTTGTCGAGCGTGGACACTGTGGTATTCGACAAGACTGGCACCATCACCACGGGAACGCCGACTGTGGTCGGGGTCCACGTGGAGGAGGGGCGTTCCCTTCCCGAGCTCCTTGGATACGCGGCCTCGGCCGAATCATGGTCGGAGCACCCACTGGGACAGGCGATCCTCACCCGCGCCCGCGACGAGGGGATCCCCATGGCACATCCTGAGGACTTCGACTACGCCCCCCGGGCGCGGCGTTACCGCGCTGGTCGGCGGCCACAGGATCGCCGCAGGGAATCGACTCCTCGTTCCCGGCGCCCCGGATGCCCTTGGCGAGCAGGAATCGGCGTCAGCGGTTCACGTGAGCATCGACGGCGCCTATGCCGGCACCATTCTGCTGGCCGACGAGATCCGCAAGACCAGCCGGGAGGCCATCGCCGAACTGGGGCGCCGCGGGCTGCGGACCCTCATGATCACGGGCGACGGCGAAGCCACGGCCCGAACGGTGGCCTCCGAGGTCGGGATCGGCGATTTCCGGGCCGGCCTGCTTCCCGATGAGAAACTGGCGGTGATCGACGCCGGGCGCTCGAAGGGACACCGGCTGGCGATGGTTGGTGATGGTGTCAACGACGCCCCGGCACTTGCCAGGGCAGACGTCGGGATAGCAATGGGAAGTGGAACCGAGATCGCCCGGGAAAGCGCCGACGTGGTGCTGATCAGTTCCGACCTGAACGATCTCGCCCGCACCATTCACGTGGCTCGGCGGGCCCGGCGGATCGTTTTGTTCAATTTCGCCGGGACCGTCGTCATCGATTGCCTAGGCATGGTGTTGGCAGCCCTTGGGTTGCTCGGCCCGGTGCTGGCGGCGCTGGTGCACGTGGGCAGCGAGACCGCCTTCATCCTCAACTCGGCCCGTCTCATCCCTGCTCTACGGAACGGGCGGAACCGGGCGTGACGCGGCTCCGGGTCATGGTTGCTGGAGTCGCTGGCTGACCACGGTAGAGAGGCCGTCGCCGCGCATGGTCACGCCGTAGAGGCTGTCTGCGATCTCCATGGTGCGTTTCTGGTGGGTGATCACCAGCAGCTGGGAGTTCTGCCTCAGTTCCTCGTAGATTCCGAGCAGGCGGCCCAGGTTGGCATCGTCCAGGGCCGCCTCGACCTCGTCCAGGATGTAGAAGGGGCTCGGGCGGGCGATGAACAGGCTGACCAGGAAGGTCACTGCCACCAGCGAACGTTCCCCTCCCGAGAGCAGCGAGAGCCGTTTGACCTTTTTGCCCGCGGGCCGGGCTTCGACGTCCACCCCGGTTTCCAGCCAGTTCCCGGGTTCGGTGAGCAGCAGCTTTCCCTCTCCCCCGGGGAAGAGCCGCTGGAAAACCTCCCCGAAAGTGCGTTCGACATCGCGATAGGCCGCTTCGAAGACCTCCTGCACCTTCCGGTCAACGTCGTCGATCAGCGCTAGCAGGTCAGCGCGGGTCTGTTTCAGGTCGGCTAGCTGCTCGGCCAGGAAGGCGTGCCTGGTTTTCAGAGCCTCAAACTCCTCCAACGCCAGCGGATTGACCCGCCCCAGGGCCGCCAGTCCCCGCTCGGCGCGGCGCAGGCGTTTCTCCTGCTCCGCGCGCACGTAGACAACGGGTTCGGGAGCCTCGTCTTCGGGGCCGAGGGCGGTACCGTCGGGCCGGGTGATGACCGGGACCGGCTGGTCCGGGCCGTATTCGGCGACGAGCTGGTCTCCTTCCAGACCCAGCTCGGTCAGGCTCTTCTCCTCCAGCTGCTCGATCCGCATCCGGCGTTCGATCCGGGCCAGCTCGTCCCGGTGGGCACCTCTCGTGAGCTCTTCGAGGCGTTGGCCGGCGGCCCGGGAGGCCTGCCTGGCCTCCACCGTCGCGGTCTCGGCAGCTCGTCTGCGGGCCTCCGCGGCGTCCCTGCTGGCCGCGGCCCGCCCCATGGTGGCATCGACCATCCCGAACAGCCGCTGGGCCGCGTCGTGTACCGCCCGGCCCACCGCGGCCTCGCGGCGAAGCTGTTCCGCCCGGGCGCGGGCCTTGGCGCGCGACTGGCGTTCCGCGGCCGCTGCCCGCAGCAGACCGTCGGCCCTGCCCGCCAGCGAACGGGCCTGTTCCTCGGCCGTTCGCAGCAGCAGCCTGGCTTCCATTTCCGCCTGCCGGGCCAGCCTTGCGGTCACGGCCAGCTCGTCTCGGTTGGTGGAGTCGGGTTCAAGGATCTCCTCCCCGCTGGCCGCGGCGAGCCGGGCCTCCAGTTCGGCCAGCCGGG
>ERZ773077.2993-NODE-2993-length-10570-cov-7.264099_pt1 | contig 10570 bp, 7 predicted proteins | sample MGYA00580612_ERZ773077 | MGnify/ENA primary metagenome ERZ773077 (study PRJEB29015, sample SAMEA2737971) | human oral metagenome | biome: human oral; feature: human-associated habitat; material: dental | place: China | collected 2021 ...
TGAACCAGCCGTCGCGGACGTGCCGACTGCCGTCATGGGCACGCCGCCGCCACCGCCCTCCGCCCCCACTGCGGCCATGGGCACGCCGCCACTACCGCCCTCCGCCCCCACTGCGGCCATGGGCACGCCGCCGCCACCGCCCTCCGCCCCGACCGCGGCCATGGGCACGCCGCCACCACCGCCCCCAGCGCGGGCCAGCGGGAAGCGCCGTCGCAAGAAGTGGGTTCCGATCGCCGCCGTACTCGCCGCTGTGCTCGCCGTCGGAGGCGGTGCGTTCGCCGTCTACACCTACCTCACGCAGCGCGGAGCCGCCTCCCCCGACGAGGTCATGAGCACCGTCTCGCAGGCGATCGTCGACAAGGACATCATCTCCATGTTCAAGATGGTCTCGCCGTCGGAGATCGACACCGTCGCGGACTCCGCCGACGCGATCCGCGATGGCGGTTCCGACTCGCGCAAGGGCAGTTCGAAGGCCGACCCCGGTGCTCTGCTGTCCAAGGATGCGATCAACAATTACCTGGAGGCGCTCGACGTCAGTTCTTCGGAGATGACCTACTCCGTCGACCAGAAGTCCGATGACCTGGCCATCGCCACCATCTCCTCGTGGCACCTCGACGTCAGCGTCGACCAGAGTCTGGCCGATACGCTGCGCACGCGCTACCAGTCGGCCAAGGGATCGTCCTTGACCGATGACGAGGAGGAGTTCTTCTCCAACCTGGACTTCTCGGACCTCTCCTACGACGGCGACTTCGCCGAGGACTTCAGCGAGGACTTCAATAACGAGGGCATCCCCCTCGAGATCGTTATGATCAAGGAGGACGGCCGGTGGTACATCTCCCCGCTCCTGACCTCCGCGCAGTGGTCCTACCAGACTCAGACGAAGTGGGATGACGACGTCGAGTCGCCCAACTACGATGCCGACTTCGACTCGGTGAAGGGGGCGGACTCGCCCGAGGCCGCCGTCCAGAACCTGACCGAGGCGATCCTGGACGCCCGCCGCCCCAGCGACATGCTCGAGGACAACGTGACCGGCCTGCTCTCCCTGCCGGAGCGCCGACTGGCCATGGTGTACGGCCCCGTCATGGTCGGCGACGACAGGAAGTTCTCCGAGCGCGCCTCGGAGAACGTGAAGATCGACTGGGATCTGACCTCGACGGACATCGGGGGCGGCCAGGCCGTCGTCCAGCCCGGCAATTCGAAGATCACCCTGAACCCGGACGACGAGGATGAGAAGATCACCTTCGAATTCAAGGGAAACACCATGAAGGTGACGACCCCCGCGTCGGAGAACAATACGGCGTCGGTGGACTTCACGCGTCAGCTCAAAGACCCCGATCGCCTCGGAGTGGTCGTGGAGAAGAGCGACGGGACCTGGCACGTGTCCTCCTCCGGGACGATCGTCAATATCTTCAACCTGCGCCCGTCCGAGCGCGCCCTCGACAAGTTCTCCGACACCTTGGAGGACCTGGGAGTCGATCCCGACGACTCCGACGACCTGGCCGATACGATCACCCAGTCGGTGGCCATCGCCACGCCGATTCTCGTGGGCGTCGACATCGCCGAGCAGCTTCAGGACGTGAACTGGCGCGCGCCCTACCGTCCCAGCTACGACAGTTACGACAGCTACTCCGGTTATTCCACGGCCGACTACTACAGCCAGTGCACCAGCGGGGACATGTCCGCCTGCGACAGGCTCTACTACGCGTCCTCCTCCGGAAGCTTCGACGAGTCCTACGGCAGGAGCTGCGGCGGGCGCAACTACTCGCTCGACTACGGCGGGCAGTGCGAGTCGAGGTACGGCCGATGGTACTGATCCCCTCCCGCCGGGAACGGTGAGTCGAGGAGCGCCCACTGGTTCTGGCGCTCCGGGAGGATCGTTCGGGTCGGCGCATCGGATGTGCTCGGAGGTCTCCGCGTGATTGCGCGGGTCTGACGGCCGCGCGGCCGGTGCGGGACGGAACGATCCTCCCGGAGCGCCATTTCCCGCCCTGGGCGGGGCCGGTGGAGCAGAGGTGTGGGACGGGATGTCCGATCCGGCGGGGCGTGCGGGGACGCGCGATCGACTAGCGGATGAGTGCTCCATCGGCATCCAGGGTGAGGATGTCGTTGTCGGTGACGATGGACAGGAGTCTGGGACGCTGGCGGGGCGGGAGGAGTCGTATGACCACCTGTCCTTTGCGGGCGTCGTCGAGTGCTCGGATGGCTTGGTTGATGATGGTCTTTTGGGCGTCGTCGGTCAGGCCGTTGCCCGTGCCGCGGTCGTCGAGGAGGATGACGTCGATGCCGCGGGTCCGGGCGGCCCGCGCGGATTCGATGACGCGGGTTCCGGTGAAGAAGGGGGCGCGGCGCTCGTCGCGCAGCTCGGCTTCGAGCATGCGGGCCCTGGTGCGCATGCCGGCGGTGATGGGGGCGCCGTCGGCTATGGCGGTCAGGAGCGGTTCGACGCGCCGTCGCACGGATGTCATGGCCTGGCGCATGAGGGCCTCGCTCTCCCGGTGGGCCCGGCGCTGGGCGGCGATCTCGGCGCCGGCTGTCTCGGAGGCGGCCGTTTTCGCGGTGATATCGACGGACAGCCGGGCCGTCAGGTGCCAGATGACAAGGGGGAATAATTGTCCGGCTCCCAGAGTGAGAATAATAATCGGGTTGTGGCCGGTGTCCAGCGTCCACATGCCGAGCACGATAATGGTGAGGACGAGGCCCGCCCAGGCCTGGCGGGGGCGCTCGCGCGCGATCAGGCCGCAGCACACCGCGGCGCCCGCCCCCAGGCACCACGCGGCATAACCGGGCCAGCCCGCGAAATCGATCTGGAAGAGGACGAGCACGTTGGCCCCTCCCGCGGCTGCGACGACCAGGGCGGCCGCCCGGCCCGGCATGCGGTGAGCGGGCCACCGTTTGAGGAGGGCGAGTGCGGCCAGGCCTATTGCGAGCAGGCCCGCAATGACCGGCGCGAGGCGCCGGTAGGAGCCGGCCCGCATCTCCAGGAGGGTGACGAGGGCGTAGAGAACGACGATGCACACGACGATGATTCGGGGCGTCCGCGCCTCCATCGAGGAGGTCAGGGAGAGCGGCGCGACCGCGGGCGCCCGCGCGGTCGGTACTGCGGCCTGCGCCCGGCCCGCCCCGGGGTCCGTTCGCGCGCAAGGCCCGGTCGGGGACTCCGCCGTCGTGGTTCGTGGGTTCCATGACAGGGTCACGGTGGTTCCGGCGCCGGGGGAGGAGTCGATGCGGGCCTGGCCCTGGGCGTCGCGCATGCGGGCGATGATGGAGCCGCTCACGCCGTGCCGACTGATGGGCGCGCGTTCGGGGTCGAAGCCGCGGCCGTCGTCGGACACGGTGATGGTGACGCCGTCGGCGTCGCTGCGCAGCGCCGCCGTGCGCATGATGGGGCCCCGGTCGGGGCCGGCGGCGTGGGTCAGGGAGTTGCGCAGGGCCTCCGCGGCGGCGTCGATGAGCGCCTGGGCCACTTCCTGCGGCAGGTTCAGGTCCTGGGTGATCGAGTCGGAGATGACGACGTCGTCGCCCCCGATCGCCCGGAGTCTGCGGGTCAGGGCGGCGAGCAGCTCGGAGGAGCGGACGGACGACTCGTCCGGTTCGGCCGCCGCCGTGTCGAGGTCGGCCAGGGCCTCGCGGGCGCCGGCGCGCAGCTGGGCGGGTTCGGTCGACTCGGTGGGGATCACTTTGAGGACGGACAGGATGTGGTCGTGGATGAAATTGTCGGTGCGGCGCCGTGCCCGTGCGCGGGAGGCGTCGGTGCGCAGGCGGATGAGAAGAGCGCGCCGGCGGGCGTTGGCCCCGTCCAGGGCCTGCGCCTGGCGCAGCAGCCAGGTGAGTAGAGCTATATTCCCCAGGGAGGAGACCAGGTAGATCATGACCTCCTCCGCCGGCAGGCGCAGGCCGTCCTGCGCCGGGTAGCCCGCGATGAGGAATGGCGCGAGGAGCACGATGTACAGGAACCGGCCGCGGGGGGACAGGACGGCGGTGGCGGCGACCGCAATGACGAGATAGTAGTTGACCAGGATGTTGGGGACGGGAGCCGCGACCCGGACCTGGTCGTAGAACGGGATGATGGGCAGGGGTACGGCCAGCAGGACGAGGGTCGTGTGGACGCCGAGGAGCACCAGGAGCGCCGTCCTCCAGATGCGGTCCGCCGCCCCGATCCGGCGCAGGCGCTCCGGCGGCATCTCCTCATCCTCATTCGCATCCGCGCGCCGCATGGATGTCAGGAGTCCGATGGCGGCGGCGGCGCCGGCGACGACGGGCGGCAGCACGAGGGCCGGCAGGAGGAGCCAGAACGCCCACTGCCCCGAAACCTGCGCCATGGCGCGGACGATGGCAGTGGTGAAGCCGCTCATGACGATGGCGGCGATCGCCGCGAATACGGCGATGAGTCGGCGCATGTGCTGGGTGTAGGGGCCCGGCGCGGCGGCCGGGGGCGTCGCGGGGGCGACCGCCTGCGTGCGAGCAGCGGCGGACGAATGCGGGAAAAGGATCATGGACGGTTCTCGTAGGGGACGTCGCCGCAAGCGGCGTCGTGCACAGTACGGTACCGCAATCGAATTGTCAATTCAGTCTTTCTCGGCAGAAGCGGCGGTACGGGGACGGGGCGGCGTCTCGCCACCGGCCACGGCACCCGGCCCCGGGCGCACTCGGCGAGGAGAAGTGGGCGGCGGCTCCGCGGGCCGGGTCAGTGCAGAACGGGATGGGGCGGGCCGGTTCGGACTCCAAGAGGGTCGACCGTGCGGCGTCGGGGCCGAACCGGGCCGTGTTGCGCATTATCCGCCGGTTTCGCATATCTTTTCCGCCGGTTTCGGTGAAAGGGGCGGGGTGTCGTTCTCAGGCGGCCGACGCTCCGTTCTCATTGAGGGTGAGGATGCTGCTGTCGGTGACGATGGACAGGAGTCTTGGGCGTTGGCGGGGTGGGAGGAGTCGGATGACCACCTGTCCCTGGCGGGCGTCGTCGAGCGCTCGGGCGGCCTGTCCGATAACAACCTTCTGGGCGTCGTCGGTCAGGCCGCCGCTCGTGCCGCGGTCGTCGAGGAGGATGACGTCGATGCCGCGGGTTCGGGCGGCCCGGGCGGATTCGATGACGCGGGTGCCGGTGAAGAAGGGGGCGCGGCGTTCGTCGCGCAGTTCGGCTTCGAGCATGCGGGCCCGGGTGCGCATGCCGGCGGTGATGGGGGCGCCCTCGGCGATGGCGGTCAGGAGCGGTTCGACGCGCTGTCGCACGGAGGTCATGGCCTGTCGCATGAGGGCCTCGCTCTCCCGGTGGGCCCGGCGCTGGGCGGTGATCTCGGCGCCGGCGGCCTCGGACGCGGCCGTTCTCGCGGTGATGCCAATGGATATCCGGGCCGTCAGATGCCAGATGAGGAGTGTGGAGAATTGCCCGGATCCCAGGGCGAAGATATTGACTGGGTTGCGTCCGGTGCTCAGTGTCCATATGCCGATCACGGTGAGGATGAGGACGAGGCCCGCCCAGGCCTGGCGGGGGCGCTCGCGCGCGATCAGGCCGCAGCACACCGCGGCGCCCGCCCCCAGGCACCACGCGGCATAACCGGGCCAGCCCGCGAAATCGATCTGGAAGAGGACGAGCACGTTGGCCCCTCCCGCGGCTGCGACGACCAGGGCGGCCGCCCGGCCCGGCATGCGGTGAGCGGGCCACCGTTTGAGGAGGGCGAGTGCGGCCAGGCCTATTGCGAGCAGGCCCGCAATGACCGGCGCGAGGCGCCGGTAGGAGCCGGCCCGCATCTCCAGGAGGGTGACGAGGGCGTAGAGAACGACGATGCACACGACGATGATTCGGGGCGTCCGCGCCTCCATCGAGGAGGTCAGGGAGAGCGGCGCGACCGCGGGCGCCCGCGCGGTCGGTACTGCGGCCTGCGCCCGGCCCGCCCCGGGGTCCGTTCGCGCGCAAGGCCCGGTCGGGGACTCCGCCGTCGTGGTTCGTGGGTTCCATGACAGGGTCACGGTGGTTCCGGCGCCGGGGGAGGAGTCGATGCGGGCCTGGCCCTGGGCGTCGCGCATGCGGGCGATGATGGAGCCGCTCACGCCGTGCCGACTGATGGGCGCGCGTTCGGGGTCGAAGCCGCGGCCGTCGTCGGACACGGTGATGGTGACGCCGTCGGCGTCGCTGCGCAGCGCCGCCGTGCGCATGATGGGGCCCCGGTCGGGGCCGGCGGCGTGGGTCAGGGAGTTGCGCAGGGCCTCCGCGGCGGCGTCGATGAGCGCCTGGGCCACTTCCTGCGGCAGGTTCAGGTCCTGGGTGATCGAGTCGGAGATGACGACGTCGTCGCCCCCGATCGCCCGGAGTCTGCGGGTCAGGGCGGCGAGCAGCTCGGAGGAGCGGACGGACGACTCGTCCGGTTCGGCCGCCGCCGTGTCGAGGTCGGCCAGGGCCTCGCGGGCGCCGGCGCGCAGCTGGGCGGGTTCGGTCGACTCGGTGGGGATCACTTTGAGGACGGACAGGATGTGGTCGTGGATGAAATTGTCGGTGCGGCGCCGTGCCCGTGCGCGGGAGGCGTCGGTGCGCAGGCGGATGAGAAGAGCGCGCCGGCGGGCGTTGGCCCCGTCCAGGGCCTGCGCCTGGCGCAGCAGCCAGGTGAGTAGAGCTATATTCCCCAGGGAGGAGACCAGGTAGATCATGACCTCCTCCGCCGGCAGGCGCAGGCCGTCCTGCGCCGGGTAGCCCGCGATGAGGAATGGCGCGAGGAGCACGATGTACAGGAACCGGCCGCGGGGGGACAGGACGGCGGTGGCGGCGACCGCAATGACGAGATAGTAGTTGACCAGGATGTTGGGGACGGGAGCCGCGACCCGGACCTGGTCGTAGAACGGGATGATGGGCAGGGGTACGGCCAGCAGGACGAGGGTCGTGTGGACGCCGAGGAGCACCAGGAGCGCCGTCCTCCAGATGCGGTCCGCCGCCCCGATCCGGCGCAGGCGCTCCGGCGGCATCTCCTCATCCTCATTCGCATCCGCGCGCCGCATGGATGTCAGGAGTCCGATGGCGGCGGCGGCGCCGGCGACGACGGGCGGCAGCACGAGGGCCGGCAGGAGGAGCCAGAACGCCCATCGGCCCGTGGTGTTCACCATGACGCGGATGGTGATGGCGATGAAGATGCCCGTCACGGCAGCGATAATCGCCACGAATGCGGCGATGAGCCGGCGCATGCGCTGGGTGTGGGGGCCCGGCGCGGATGATGACGGGGCGCGCTCGCCCGCATTCATGTCCGCATCGGGTGGGAGGGTCGCGGGGGCCGTCATTCGTAGTAGCTGGTCAGGCCGATTCTCGCGGTCGCCTTGCTCAGGTCGACGCGGTCGCCGTCGGTGAGCAGGCCGGCCGCGTGGAATTTGCTCTTGATCTGTGCGATGTAATGGGTGACGGTGTTCTTGGACAGACCCAGGATGCGGGCCACCCGGTCCGCCTGGACGCCGTTGGCGTACAGCGTGATGACCTCGATCTCGCGGTGGGTGAGCTGCTTGACGAAGTCCTCCTCCACGTCCAGCGCCCGGGCCCAGTCGATGCTGCCGCTCGGCTCGCCTTTGAGTGCGGCCCTGATGGCCTCGATGAGCTCCTCGATCGGGGCCGTCTTATTGACGATCGCCATGACGCCGGCGGCGATGGCCTCCCGGATCCGCTTGGGATCCTCGCCGGAGGTGTAGACGACGACGGGGATGGACCTGCGCGACAGCTCGGCGATGATCTCGGCCGGCCGGCTCCCGTCGTTGAGGCGCAGATCGAGAACGGCCAGGGTCCGGCCCTCGGGCCAGTCGATGTCGCTTAGGCCCCGGGCCCATATGACGCTCCAGGGCAGTCCGGCCTTGGCGAACTCGCCTTGACATCCGGTGGCGATGATCTCGTGATCATCAATGACGATGATGTGGCAATCGGTATTCATAAGGCTCCTCCGGGGTCGTTGACCGTCCGGCCCCGGAGGGTCGGGAACGGACCATGACTCGGGGCGGACAGCCCCGCTGGGATGCTACCGCGGGGAGGGCGGTCGCGCTAAGGACTCGAGGTGTCGTCGTCAAGATACCAGAACTGGTGTATCAGGGATGACGCACCAGAACTGGCAGTCGCGGGCCCGGCGGGGAGGCTACTAGCGTCTCTCGTGGTTCCCGGGCGGCGATGAAGCGGCAGCAGGCTCCACGGCGCGATCGGCCTCTCCTCGGAGGGCGGGCTGCGCGCCGCAGCGCGCGAATTCGCGGCTCGACCCCTGAATGAAAGGAGAACGCGGCCATGGAAGTCGCGGGTATTGTCATCTTCATCCTCGTTGTCGCGGGTCTGTTCGGCCTGGTCACCCTCTACTCGAAGTTCCTCCTGTCCGGGATGGCCACCCGCGTCGTGACGACCGGCCTGCCCATCGAGCAGATCCGGAACGTCTTCGTGCAGAAGGTCGCCGGCAGCACCTGGAAGATCGTCGACGACGGCAACCCGATGATCGCCCAGAGCCCCCTGCTCACCGGGATCCGCCAGCAGATCGGGCTGGAGGTGGAGCAGAACGGCGGCAGGAGCACGGCGCGGGTCACGGTACTGCGCTGGACCGAGAAGTACGGGATTCCCAACAAGGCCTACACCCTGCGGATGCGCCTGGGAGCCTTCGTCAACGAGGTCCAGCGCCTCGACCCGGGCGCCCGGGTGACCGAAGTCAGTCTCAAGGACTGATCGTGCTCTGGTTCCTCATCGTCCTGGCGGGCATCGGCCTCACGGTGCAGGCGTGGCTGACGATCCGGGGCTTCGGGCCGCCCAGCCCGCCGGACCAGCTGGACCCCGACTACCGCGACGAGCGCGTGCTGCTCGGCGCGCCCGCCGCCGTGCTGGACGCCTACCGGCGCGCCGCCGAGGCGACGTCGGGCATGCGGGTCTACGGGGTCGCCGCGGACGGGCTGCTCATCGACGCCCGGCCCTCCGCCTTCGTGCTCGACGGCGACTACGGATCCTCCATGCGCGTATCGGTCCGGCCCGCCCCCGATGGGATGGGGACCGCCGTCTGCGTCGAGTCCATGCCGAAGACCTCCTGGATCGCCCGGTTCTCCACCCCCACCCGCGTCAATGCGGCCTTCGTCGCCAAGGAGCGCGCCCTGAGAATGAAGGCCAAGCACCTGGGCGGGATCGCCGAGGCGATGTGAACGGCGTCGCGCCATTGATCTCATATATCGGATTCGCGGTGGAAGAAAGGAAATCGTCATGTCAACCGCATCCCGTCCCGTCCGCATCGCCGTGTGCCTGCTGGTCGCAGTCGGCCTGGTCATGCCCCTGTCGGGGTGCTCCTCGGTCGGGAAGATGACCTGTTCGGAATTCAATGATCTGGACGTCAATGAGAAGTCCAGCAAGCTGAGGAGCCTGCTCAGGGAGCACGATCTCGAACCCGACAGCATGGGGAATACCGTGGGTGTGATAGCCGCGGTCGAGTCGTTCTGCTCGTCTAGCAGCCACGACGACTCGCCCCTGGACGACGCCGCCGACTGGGATTCGAAGTACTGGTGAGCGGAGGCCGGGGCGGTGGTGAGGCGGGCGGACGATCCTCACCGCCGCCAGGCCGTTCCGCGCGCCCGCGCGCCCGTCGTCAGCCCCCGCGCGCCCATGAACACCCAGGCGAAGGCCGCCCACAGCCACGCCAGGCCGCCGGCGGGGGAGGCGGCGGGAAGGCCGTGGGCCACGGCCACCGCCAGCGGCGCGTAGGGCACGAGGGTCACCAGCCCCGCCCCGGCCAGGTAGCGCCCGTCGCCCGCGCCCATGAGGATCCCGTCGAAGAGGAAGACGGCGCCCGCCAGCGGCATGGCGGAGGCGGCCACCAGCAGTGCCGGCCGGGCGGCGGACGCCACGGCCGCCTCCGAGGTGAACAGCCACGGCAGCCACGGGCTCGCCGCCGCCAGGACGACGCCGATGACCGCCCCGGTGGCCGCACCCCACCCCAGGGCGCGGCGCAGAACCGCCTCGACGCTCACGGGGACGGCCCCGCCGGTCGGGACGGATCCGTCAGATGAGGTCCGCGCGCCCGCGGCGTCGGCCTGCCCCAGGGCCGTTCCCACCAGGGCCTGCGCCGCCACGGCCAGCGCGTCCAGGGCGAAGGCCGCGAAGTTCCACAGCGAGCCCACCACCTGGTGGGCGGCCAGCGGCACCGCCCCCAGCGCCGTCGCCGCCCACACCGTCGTCAGGATCGCCGCGCGCAGGGAGATGGTGCGCACGAGCAACGGCGCCCCCGAGCCCAGCGAGGCTCGCAGCCCGGTGCGGCTGGGCGCCAGACCGACGCCCGCGTCCCGCGCCGACCGCAGGACCGGGGCCGCCAGCGCCACCGCCATCGCCGACTGCGCCAGCGCCGTGCCCAGCCCCGAACCGGCGATGCCCATCCGCACGCCGTAAAGGAGGAGGGCGTTGAGGCCGACATTGAGGACGGCGCCGGCGGTGGCGACGACGAAGGGCGTGCGGGTGTCGAGCAGGCCGCGCAGGGTCCCGGTGGCGGCGAAGACCACGAGCATGCCCGGCAGACCCGGCGCCGAGGCGCGCAGATAGGCGACGGCGGCACGGGCCACGGCGCCGTCGGCCCCCAGCGCGCCCACCACGCCGGGGGCG
>ERZ773077.2995-NODE-2995-length-10565-cov-2.654615_pt1 | contig 10565 bp, 10 predicted proteins | sample MGYA00580612_ERZ773077 | MGnify/ENA primary metagenome ERZ773077 (study PRJEB29015, sample SAMEA2737971) | human oral metagenome | biome: human oral; feature: human-associated habitat; material: dental | place: China | collected 2021 ...
GTATTTTTCGCTAAAATAGTAATGCCTCGTTCACGTTCGATATCGTTTGAGTCCATTGCGCGTTCTGATAATTCTGTACGTGCATCTAATGTATCTGATTGTTTTAATAATTCATCCACAAGTGTTGTTTTACCGTGGTCAACGTGGGCGATAATAGCAATATTGCGAATATCATTTCTTAATTTCATGTATTTCCTCCATTGATTGACAAAATGAAAGTGATGGAATCTGAACGCTAAAAGAGCCCTTCCATCACCTTAACTTCTTCTCTTAACTCAAAAAGTATACTACAAAAACGCTATAAACTCAAAGGATAAAACACAATGGACATCCCTAACTTACATTTGTTAAGATGAGATGCCCATAATATTTTTAGTTATTTTGCTTCAAACCAGTTATCCCCTACATTACTATCTGCTCGTAGTGGAACTTTTAAGCTCACGGCATTTTCCATGACTTCTTCTACTAGGCTTTGAAGGCTTTCTAATTCGTCTTGTGGCACTTCAAAAATCAACTCATCGTGCACTTGTAATAATAAATTCGCTTTAAATTTTCGTTCTCTCATTTCGCGGTCCAATTCAATCATCGCCATTTTCAAGATATCTGCAGCACTTCCTTGAATTGGTGAGTTCATCGCTGTACGTTCTGCGAATGAACGTAAATTAAAGTTACTTGAATGAATATCTGGCAGGTAGCGACGACGGTGGAATAAGGTTTCCACATAATCTTTCTCACGCGCTTCTTTCACAATAGATTCCATGAAGTCTTTTACCCCTTGGAACTCTTCCAAGTAACGGTCGATAAATTCCTTAGCTCTCTTACGGGAAATATTCAAGTTTTGCGATAATCCGTAATCACTAATCCCATAAACAATTCCAAAGTTTACGGCTTTAGCTTGGCGACGCATTTCACTGGTAACATCCTCCGGATTTGTAATACCAAACACACGCATTGCAGTATTGGTATGAATGTCTACGTTATTTTTGAAGGCTTCTATCATATGTTTATCGCCAGCAATATGCGCCAAAACACGTAATTCAATTTGCGAATAGTCACTTGAGAGAATCTTCCAATCATCGTGTTCTGGTAAGAACGCGTAACGGATACGACGGCCTTCTTTTGTACGAATTGGAATGTTTTGTAAGTTTGGATCCACTGAGCTTAGACGACCCGTTTGCGTTAAGTTTTGGACAAAACGCGTGTGAATCTTGCCGTCTTCTTGAATATACGCTTGCAAACCTTCGACATATGTTGAATTTAATTTGGCTAATTGACGATATTCTAAAATTAATTCTACGATTGGAGCTTGGTGTGCCAATTTTTCCAAAACATCTACCGCTGTTGAATAGCCCGTCTTCGTCTTCTTGATGACTGGTAAGCCCATCTTTTCAAATAAGATAACGCCTAGTTGTTTGGTCGAATTGATATTAAACTCTTCACCAGCTAGCTCGTAAATTTCTTGTTCAATCTCTTTAAGGCGTGCTTCAAATTCCACACCCATCTCAACCAAACGCTCTCTATCGACACGAATTCCTTGAATTTCCATGCGTGCTAAAATACCACTCAACGGTAATTCCATTTCCCAATAGAGATGTGTTTGTTCATTTTCTTCAAGGCGTTTCAATAGTTTTTCAGGAGCCACTGCAATCGTGTAGACTTTTGCTGCTAAATGCTGATTCCAAACCTCTTTATCTTCAGGAATTTGGATTTTAACGCCTTTTCCGTAGACTGCTTCGTCACTGGAAAGAATCGTCACATCGACACGACGGGCCACATCACTAATTTCTTTCACGATGTCATTTGTATCCACTAGATATGCTAGAAGGGACACATCATATTTTGCACCTTTTAAGTCGAGGCCGAAGCGGTGAGCAAGTACTTTGGCTGCTTTTGTATCAAATAAACGTTTCTCAACAGACGTATCCGAAAGCCATTTCTTGAAGACTTCTGAAGAAACTGCCGTATCTAAATCGGTCACGAATACTTCTTTTTCATTTCCGAAGGCAACAGCAATCACTTCTGCCACATGATAATTCGCTTCAAGGGTCTCAAAATGCACACTTGTCGCACTTTTAAGCATGTTATCAGAAATCTGCGCCACACGTTTGACGGTTGGACGCTCGGCTTTAGGTGCTTCTTCTACAGTCGCACCGCCTGAATTTAATAGGTCTGATTGGAAAGAATTGAAGTTCATTTCCTTATAGAACGACATCAATGCATCCACATCTTGTTCCTTGCGAAGTGTATCTTCCAATGTAATTTCGATTGGCGACTCTACATTAATGCGCGCTAGTTTCTTACTTAAAAAAGCCAACTCTTTATCATTGATTAAGTTTTCTTTCAACTTACTCTTTTTCATTTCATCGACATGTTCATAAATGCCTTCTACACTTCCAAATTCTTGAAGAAGCTTCACGGCTGTCTTTTCACCAACTTTTGTAACTCCGGGATAGTTGTCGGAAGAGTCTCCCATTAATCCCTTCATGTCAATAATTTGTTCAGGTGTTAATCCATATTTTTCGAAAATCACTTCAGGAGTATATTCGACCAGTTCAGTCACTCCCTTTGTCGTTATTTTCACAGTGATATTATTGTCTGCAAGCTGAATTAAGTCTTTATCTCCTGAAAGAACCACGACTTCATATCCTGCTTCTTCCCCTTTTCTTGCAAGAGTTCCAATTATATCGTCTGCTTCATATTGATTTAGTCGGTAATGAGGGATTCCCCATGCATCTAAAAGCACATTAAAATACGGCATTTGTTCAATAAATTCCCCTGGAGTTTTCGAACGTCCTCCTTTATAATCTGCATACATTTCCGTACGGAAAGTTGTCTTTCCAGCATCCCATGCTACAAGTACATGTGTAGGTTTTTCAGAGTCTAAAATGGACTTAAACATACGGTGAAATGAATAGAGTGCGTTTGTATGTAAGCCGTTAGAATTTTTAAAACGATTTAAATCTAAAATCGAGAAAAATGCGCGGAATGCTAAGCTACTTCCATCTACAAGTAATAATTTTTCTTTTACCATAATATGCCTCCTAATAAGTCATTACCAGTGTAACAAATAAACAAACTTGTGAACACTAAAAAGAGCTTTTTGATGATAACCATAAATAGAGTTGAAAGGTGAATCCCGTTATGAACCCTTTAGTTTTAAATATTTACCGTGATAAACAAAAAAACAGTAAATCATATGATCTACTGTTTTTGGTAAGAATATATTTCATCTGAAACTGTTTATAATGTTTTTTCTAAAACGACAGCTTTCCCATGTTCGTTTTCTTTTTCAATTCCAATTTCTGTAAAACCACATTTTTCCCAAAATCTTTTACTTTGAGGATTTCCTTTCATATAAGCAAGTCTTACTTTAATAAATCCTTCTTCTCCAAAAACTTTTAAAACCTCATTAATAATACTGCTTCCCTTTCCTTGTCCAGACTCTTTACAATCCATCATAAAAAGGCCAATATAGATAGTTTCTTTTGTTGGAAAAGATACAATGAAATCCATAATAGCAACTAATCTATTTTCCTTAAAGAATCCTATGTAAAATTTGTCATCCCTATTTTTACCTTCTGGAAGAGCTTGTAAATCATTTAATACAGATTGTTTACTAGGTTTTGGCGGACAATAGTTAAAATACAATTGATTCCATTTTCTAAACTCAAAATAAGAGGTACATCATTCCTCCTCATCCTTCTAATGTTGTAAACTGTAGATAATTTACTTAAATCCATCTTAATACCTCCTGAAATCCTCTTCTATTTAAATTTTATCCTTCTTATAAATATCAAATCTCTTTAATAACAATAGACATTCATACTTTTCTACTGATTGTTTATAAAAAAAGCCTGACTTTCAGCCAAGCTTTTTGGTTCATTTAGTTTTGTGTTGGAGAAGTATTCGATAATAGTTTCTCATATGCAAATTCATATTTTTGTACATCTCCTGCCCCCATAAAGACAATCACCGCATCTTTATATGAAAGAAGTGGAGATACATTTTCAAGTGGTAATACTTTCGCTCCACCCTTTACTAATTTTGCTAAATCTTCAATAGAAACATCACCGGCTTCTTCACGAACAGATGCAAATATTTCACATAGGTAAACGTGGTCTGCTAGAGATAATACTGAAGCAAACTCCTCTAAAAGCGCGATTGTTCTCGTAAAAGTATGAGGTTGGAAGACAGCTACTACTTCTTTATCAGGATACTTTTGTCGAGCCGCATCTAATGTAGCGCGAATTTCAGAAGGATGATGTGCATAGTCATCAATAACCGTTACGCCATTAACGACTTTTTCAGAGAAGCGACGTTTTACGCCACTAAATGTTCGAAACTGCTGAGCTAGTTCATTTGGATCTAATTGATTTAAATAGTAGAAAGCGATAATTGCAAGTGCATTTAAGATGTTATGGTCCCCGTAAGTAGGAATGTAAAAATGACCATATAATTCTCCATGAATATACGCATCAAAATAACTTCCTGCCTTCTCTTTACGGATGTTTTTAGCAATCACATCATTATGTTCACCAACACCATAATAGGTTACAGGAACAATAGCCTCTAGTGTACGAAGTCTTTCATCATCACCACAAGCAATAATTCCTTTTTTCACTTGTTTACCAAAGGCTTCAAAGGCACTTTGTACATCATCGATATCCGTATAATAATCTGGGTGGTCAAAATCGATATTCGTCATAATAGCGTAATCTGGTCGATAAGCCATAAAATGACGTTTATATTCACAAGCTTCTAATACAAAGTGTTCTGAACTTTCAACTCCTTTACCAGTTCCATCTCCAATAAGATAACTTGTTGGTTCCATTCCACTTAATACGTGGGCTAACAAACCTGTTGTGCTCGTTTTTCCGTGAGAACCTGTAATCGCAACACTCTTATAATTTTTCAACAATTCGCCTAAAAATTTATGGTATCGAATGACTTCTATTCCTTTTTCGCGAGCGGCAACTAATTCTTCATGGCTATCTGGAAATGCATTACCTGCAATCACAATTTGTCCTTCTTTAATATTAGAGGCACTAAAAGGTAGTAAAGGAATCCCCGCTTCTTCAAGTCCTCTTTGTGTGAAGAAATACTCTTCTAAATCAGAGCCTTGCACTTTATATCCTTCACCATGCAGAACTAATGCTAGAGCGCTCATTCCAGAGCCTTTAATTCCTGTAAAATGATAAATCTTGCTTTTATCCATTCTATCTCCTCACTTTTCTACTACTATTTTTTTGGATGACCATAAGGTAAATGTCGTCCCTGCTGTTCTTGTTCCATAATCATCGATAATGATTTTTTCATCGCGCGTCTTTGTTTTCTCGTTAGTGGTTTTTCTGGCACTTTTCGTCTTTCAACTTTTGTCTCCGGTAACCCTTCTAATAAGGACTCTTGTACAACTTCAACGTCAGATTCTTGTTTGCGTTTAAAGGCGGGAACATAGCCTTTAGTTGAAAAAAATTGACTTTGTACTGGCTTCTCATGAGAGGTACCATTGTACTCTTTCAAGCGTTTTTCGATGGTATCTTCTTGTTCCTCAACCGACACCAATAAGGATTCTTCCTTTTCGAATAATATCAAGTCCGTGCTATTTGGTAATAACTCTCTTTCTAATTCACGATAAGAAACTTTTGGTGTCTCCTCTTGTTCTAAACCTCTTGTACTTGAAGGTACCGTACTTGGTTTAAAAGGTTTGCGTTGATTCGTATTCAAATAAGAAGTCCAATCCACACGCGGTTTATATTTTTGATGACCTTCCGTCGCTTTTTCCTTAAATGAACGAAATTGAGCTGGTAATTGATGCTCCTCTTTTTCATTCGGTTGAAAAAGTGCTGCATCAGGTCTCTCATCAAATGGTAAGGATTCATGTGGAGTCTCATCTTTTCTAGTTGCATCAACTCGCGTCATTTCTTCGACGACTTGATCTTCAAAAGTTTGACCTTGCTTCAAGTAGTTTGGAAAAGTAGACTTTTCACGTCTTGATTGCAAAGAAGCGAATGAATCGTTTTTCTCGTTAAATGGTTCATTCATGACTCCGTATCCTCCTTTATTGTAAGTTTAATGATTTAAATGGCGTTCCTACTGGAGTCGCATCGTCTAATACTAAGATACCTTTTTTCGCTGGTGCATTTTCTAATCCTAATTCACGTGCTGAGCAAAGCATTCCGTGACTAGCCACTCCGCGTAATTCTCCAGCCCAAATGATGGCACCGCTTGGCATTACTGTACCAGGTTTTGCAACGACTACTTTTTGACCTGCTTTTACGTTAGGTGCTCCGCAGACGATTTGTAACACTTCAGAGTCACTTACTCGTGTCATTGTTACATGTAGGTGGTCTGAATCTTCATGATCTACGCAACTTTCAACGTATCCAACTACAAGTGCATCTTCCGGCGTTAAATCTAAAGTTGAAACATCAAACCCAGCTTTTTCAATCAATCCTTTTACAACTTCTTGTTGCTCAGGAGTTAAGATTTGTTGTCCATCTTCTTCAAATGAAATCACTTCAGAAATCTTTTCAATATTATAGCCTAGAACTTCTTTTGACTCACGAACAAAGACTTGAGTCACATTTCCTTTTTTCTCGTATTCGACGTCGTAACGGCTTGCTGTTCCGCTTGTTAATAATAACGTATCGCCGATTCCCTTTTTATTATAAAAACTTAACCACATATATTGTACCTCTTTAATCTTAATTTGTTCTTCCGTCTAAAATAGTGTTCACTGTGCTACGGTCTAACGCACGAATTGTTTGGATGACCATTTCGCGTGCTGCTTCGTAGTCCTTAATTGAGAACATTGTTTGGTGAGTATGAATATAACGAGCACATACACCGATAACCGCACTTGGAACCCCTTGATTCATTAAGTGTGCTTTACCAGCATCTGTTCCACCTTGTGAAACAAAGTATTGGAACGGAATATTATGTGTTAATGCAGTATCTTCTAAGAATTCTTTCATACGGGGAAGAGTCACCATCCCTGGGTCTAAAATACGTAATAAGAATCCTTGGTCTAAGTGCCCAAATGTTTCTTTTGAACCATTAATATCATCTGCTGCTGAGCAGTCTACCGCAAAGAATAAATCTGGATTGAATTTTGTCACACTTGGACCAGTTCCACGTAATCCAACTTCTTCTTGCACGTTTGCTCCAGCGATTAATGTGTTTGGTAAAGTTTCATCTTTAACAGCTTTCAACGCTTCAAGAACGACTGTACATCCATATCGATTATCCCACGATTTAGAAATCATGCGTTTCTTATTCGCAGTCCAAATGGTTTCTACATCTGGAACAATTGTATCTCCAGGACGGCAGCCATATTCAAGGGCTTCTTCGTGTGAAGTGAATCCAGCGTCAAATAAAATATCAGTTACTTTCACAGCTGCTTGTTGGCCACCAGCTGCACGTAATAAGTGTGGTGGGATTGAAGATGAAATAATTGGATAGTCTCCATTACGAGTTAATAAAGTAAAACGTTGCGCTGAAACTACATATGGGTTCCATCCCCCTAAAGGACTTACTTTGAACATTCCGTTTGGAGTGATATTTGTTACCATGAAACCAACTTCGTCCATGTGTGCTGCAATCATAATGCGTGGTGCATCTTCTTCCTTGCTATCACGAACCCCAAAAATACCGCCTAGACCATCTTGTTCAATGCGGTCTACTAAAGGTGTTAATTCATTTCTCATGAATTCGCGAATACGGCCTTCGTGTCCACTAGTTCCTTTCATTTGTGTTAACGTTTTGATTAATTGTTCTGTTTTGGCTTCCATTGTATCCTCTTCTTTCCTACCTCTATAAAATATCTTATAAACACGCCAAAAGCTGGAGGTCCTCCAGCTTTCTTTGATTATCCAATTTTGTATAAATCAATAACGGCTCCTGTTTTTGCATCTGCATAAAATTCGTATTGGACAAGTTCATCATCTTCCTTACGAGTAACTCCGCCATAATAAACTTCCCCATAAAATTCTGGGCTATCCACGAATACAGGTTCCATCTCAATCCAAGAGCCTTCGATAGTACCTACTACTTGAAATAATTTGCGTACATTTTGAACAATAACATCTCCATTGACATTTCTACGTTCAAACCATTTGGAAGTGGCCCATGCACCGATAACGGCCCCCGCTGCTAGTAAAAAACTTGCACCTTTGAAACTATTTTTTGACCCCATACGAATCAGGCTCCTTTATATGTTATTTAGGTTGTTTAAAAACTATTCTCTCTTGTGGGAAAATCACTTCCACACGATAAATTGGATGACCTTTTGCTGAAAATTTCTCTTCGTATTCTGTCATCACATTTCCTGGAAATTCCACTTGATGTAAATCTAACCACACTTGTTTTAACACAAGCCCGAATTGTGAGAATGACGCTAAGCTGTATTCAAATAAGCCACGGTTATCTGTCTTAAAGTGTAATTCTCCAAATGGTGGTAATACTTTTTCATATCCAACTAAGAAACTTTCATGAGTCAAGCGACGTTTCGCATGACGTTTCTTTGGCCATGGATCTGAGAAGTTCAAGTAAATTTGATCTACTTCTCCATCTTCGAAGTAGTCCGTTACTTGTCCACCGTTCACATGTAATAATTGTAAGTTTGGAACATCTGCTGCAAGAGCTTTTTCAAGCGCGACTACTAGGACGCTTTCTTGAATTTCGATTCCAATATAGTTAATGTTTGGGTTTTGACGTGCCATACCGCTCACGAATTGGCCTTTCCCAGAACCAATCTCAATATGGATTGGATTGTTATTGCCAAAACGTTCATGCCATCTTCCCTTCCATTGCGCTGGATCTTGGATGACCATTTCTGGGTGGGCCGCTAAAGCATCTTTTGCCCAAGGTTTATTTCTTAATCTCAAAGTCTAACTCCTGTCTATTCTTCTGCGGGGTTTCCAATACGATTATTGTAAATCGACTTCACCAAAAGAATTTTCTCGTTCATTTCAAGGTAACGTCCCTCGAAGTGCGTTTTCTTAATATAATTCAAGCAATTCATTAAAGCATACCATTCAATTCGCTGATAAATATTTGTAGAAAGCTGTAAACCATACATATCAAGCCATTCTCCCCATTGATGCACAGGGATATATTGCGTTAGTATCATTGTCAAATCAGAAACTGGATCAGCAAGCCGCACCATTTCCCAGTCTACAAGATAGAGCTTCTCGTCTTCAGATAACATGAAATTACGACGATCAAGATCTCCATGGCAAACTGTCTTCCCAACTTCACTTACCAGTGGAATAGTTTCAATCAAATAATTCAATACTTCGTTTAAAAAACGATGTGTTTGTAATCCCGATTGTAAATTATTTAAATATTCATCAATAAATTTCTGTGTGCTATATTCTTCACCTTGAATTTGCTGTAACATTTGTAAAAGATTTGGGGACTGATGGATTTGTTGTAACAGCTCGATGACTTCGATGGACCCCATTTCTTCCTTAGTAAGGGATCTACCAGTTAACCATTCTTGAGCCGTAATGACATCCCCATTACCCGCACGTTTGGTCCATATTAACTTAGGAGTGATACCTTCACCCGATAACACCGCTAAAAATGGTGAAGCGTTCCTTTTTAGGAACACACGTTCATGGTCTTTTACTCCCATATATGCTTGACCGGTGTCTCCACCTATTGGATGAAGATCCCATCCTGAGTCCATGTTATATTCCATTTATTCCATCCCTAACGACAAATTCTGTTTCCTTTAATAAATCTATTCTTTTATTTTATGGTTTTATGCCGTTTGAGTCAAGTTTGTGCGCTACTTTCAGCCTACAAACTTAAATTTTTCTTCTCTTCTTAAGGAATCGATACCGTAAATAAAATTGTGTGAATAAGATTCCGAAAATCGGATAGAAAACAATACCTATTAAACCAATTAATTCGCGCATACCAATTGCAGAAGAAATCCCAAGTACGACACCGGATGCGACCATTGTCATCATGAGGACCGATAAATTATCCTTAAGACGAGTATTGCTATCTACTAGAGATGCAAAATGACTATTTTGTGTATTCGCGCTTTGGATGACTCCAACAAGTTGGAATCCTAAAAGCATCACAAGTAACGCATTTACGATAAAGTTCCAATAATACGGTTGTGAGAATAACGCTACTAAAAAGCTCACGACTGCCAGTTGCAATAACAAACTCATATATTGGCTTGTACGAATGACTGTACGACTTACTAAATAGCGATGCCCACTAGGTTGATTTCCAACAAGCATCTTCAATACGCCATCGAGATAAGTTCGACGATGTGCGTGAGGCTTATGCAACATTGGTACATCGACAAATAAGGCAAATAAACGATAAATACGTTGTTGCCTTTCTAATTCCATTTCAATCATTTTATCAAATTGGTATACAAACGCTGCTTTCCCATAATATTGTTCGACAAAGATACTTAGAAGTACCGGAATTACCAATAATACAATTGACCAACCTTCAGAAATCCATAAAAACATTCCGAAGAAGTTTGCTACTGCAATCATGTAAATACCGAGTTTTTCCATCCATGTAAAATGAAGTAC
>ERZ773077.2996-NODE-2996-length-10563-cov-13.077179_pt1 | contig 10563 bp, 10 predicted proteins | sample MGYA00580612_ERZ773077 | MGnify/ENA primary metagenome ERZ773077 (study PRJEB29015, sample SAMEA2737971) | human oral metagenome | biome: human oral; feature: human-associated habitat; material: dental | place: China | collected 2021 ...
TTCCCAGTTGTTCACGAATAATTGCGTCTAGGCGGGCGGACTCGTCTAGTGCGTTAGTTAGCTCTGTGGTGAGGCGAGCGATTTTCTCGTCGACAGGTTCGGTGTCCTTTTCGTTTTCGGCGAAACCAACATACCTACCAGGGGTTAAAGCATAATCAGCAGCACGGATCTCATCCAGAGAGACAGACTTGCAAAAGCCAGGGACGTCCTCGTATACGCCCTCGGCTGAGGGGCGGCCGCGCCACGTGCGGAATGTGTTAGCGATACGGTGAATGTCTTCATCGCTGAATGTGCGTTCGGTGCGGTCGATCATGTGTCCGAGATCCCGGGCGTCGATAAGCAAAAATTGGCCGGTGCGATCAATGGAACCCTTTTTGCCTGCGGCTTTGCTCTTGGCGAAATACCACACGCAGACCGGAATGCCAGTGCCGCGGAATAGTTGCGCGGGCAGCGCGATGACACACGAAACAATGTCATCTTCGAGCATGGCCTTGCGAATATCACCCTCACCGGAAGACTTGGACGTCATAGTGCCATTAGCCATGACGACACCAGCTTCACCATCGGCTGCTAGCTTGGAAATGATGTGTTGCATCCACGCGAAGTTGGCATTACGTGCCGGGGGAACACCATATACCCAACGGGGGTCTTCCTCACTGCGTGCCCAATCCTTGATATTGAATGGGGGATTGGCCAGCACATAATCCATGGCGATGTTGGGGTGAATATCGCGGGCGAAAGTGTCTCCCCAGCGTTCACCCAAGCCCTTGGAGTTGAGGGCGTGGATCGCCAGATTCATTTTTGCCATCCGCCAGGTGCGCTCGTTGAGTTCCTGGCCGTAGATTGCAATAGCGGAGGGGTCATGCGTGGTGGTCTCCAGGAATTTTTCCGCCTGGACGAACATGCCGCCAGAACCACAACAAGGATCATAAACCCGGCCTTTGGTGGGTTCCAGGATCTCAACCAGAGTACGAACTACGGGGCGTGGGGTGTAAAACTCGCCGCCACGCTTCCCCTCGGCGCGGGCGAATTTCTCCAGAAAATACTCGTACACCTCGCCCAGGAGGTCGCGGGCGCGTTCCGTACCATCAGCGGTGAAATAGGTGGAGCTGAACATATCGACCAGTTCGCCAAGGCGGCGCTGATCCACGTTATCACGCCCAAAAATAACTGGTAGCGTGCCGGATAGGGACTCGTTATCGGTCATGAGTTTTTGCATGGCCTCGTCGATGAGCCGGCCAATAGACTTTGCCTCAGAACCTGGTTCAGCCGTCTTGCCTTTGGAATGCTGCTGTAGGTACGACCAGCGGGCTTCTGGGGCTACCCAAAATACGTTCTTTTCCAGATAGGCATCAATGTCTTCTAAATCCTCCAGGATGAATTCCTCATCGAGGCCTTCTTCCTCTAGCTCTGTGCGGATTTCCTGTCGGCGGGTCTCAAAAGCGTCAGTGACATATTTGAGAAATACCAGCCCTAACACGACATCCTTGTATTGGGATGCGTCCATAGATCCGCGAAGCTTGTCAGCGGCCTTCCATAGTGTGTCCTTGAGTTCTTTCATGGTTGTTGCAGTAGTCATCAGTATTCTTTGGTGTCTTTCTGATTTAACGTTAGATTCGGGGTGGTACTAGTTAGCGTATTTTAGTGCGCTTGGAAGCTCGGTGCGGATATCACCATTGGATAAGGAAATAGCGAATAACTCTTCGAATCTCTCCAGGCTGGCTAATTGTTCTTGGAATTTTATTCGTTGTGTGTTGACTTCCTTATGAATGGTGTGGAGTAGAGGAGCAAGTTCTTTGGGGACTAATGAGACATGCCAAGAGTGCGGATCCGTAGAGGTAGCGGAATTGATGGATTTGGCCACGAAGAATGGGGTAGCAACTAGAGGCAGATCAACTTGGCTGCGTCCCCGTTTTGTTTTGCATCGTGCAATTTGCGCTGGAGTCTGAACAACATGTCCGCCCTCCCAATCTATCCAAGCGATTGGATGCGTGGAATTCTTGATAAACACCACGTCACCGGGTTGGGTTAGTTTGGCGTTGTGGTTAATATTCTCTAGGTGCAATCGGTTGATCCTGCGGCTACCCATTGTTGTATTGCCGTGCAATTCCGGTTTACCAATGATGGTCACAGTTGCGGGTCCGGTGTCGGTTAATCGCCCATCAGGGAGGCGGCTTCCTGGAATAAGTTGGATGACTCGATCTTTCCCAGAGGTTGCTTTCCGCCAGCTGATGCGGAGACGGCTGGGGGATTTATGGGGGTTGTCCTCCAAGGGGAGGTTTTCCACGAAAGAGAGTTGTGCACGCTCAGCCAATAACCAAAGTTCACCAAGTATGTTTCCCTCTAGGGAAGTGTGCAGTTTAGGGGAAGCATGCAGAAGCGACTTATTGGTTACGCTGTCTAGCGCAACAATGTTCTTGCGCCATGCTTTCACTGATGTGGTGATATTAGCGTGCACAAAATTGTGTTTACCTAGTTCATCAGCATAAAACGCTGTAGTAGCTAGATCAGAAGCAATAGCATTGTAATCTGCTTTCGAGATGCCGGACAGCTCCGCAATGACCACTGGAAAAGCTTTTCCGGTGGGAAAGGTGGAGCGTTTGAAGATCCATATCCCTAATTGACGCTTCCCCAGGTTGGCCGCCCAATGTTTAGGCAGCCGGGCAGTATAGCGCAGCGGTGCGGTGTAACCTGTTGCCGTGTTCGAGAGAAAATTACTGCGTGCCCTGGTGATAGACGGATCTGTATTATCAAGCAAGAGTTTTGATGGCGCAATAAGGATCATCGTGCCATCTGCGTCAAGATTTAAAAGTTGATCGTCTAACGCATTGAAGAAAGACGCATCATCGTTCGGGTAATCTAACCACACTGCCACGATGAGGGAATCAGTAGGGAAATCCTTGGTTATCGTGATGTTCCGGGATTCCAATTCTATCCATGCGATAGCACGAGCGGTGCTATCGCCAGAATTTAGTTGCTCGGAAATACGGCAAGGGAAATTCTCGCTATGAGAGCGTGCTAATTGCACGATCAGAGGAATACTGCCAGGACCCCATGGAATGATCGTGAGCGGATGCGATGCATCAACCCAGCGAGCATTAATGATTTGTTGAAGCGTAGTGACAAGAACTGTCATCGCATCCTTGCTCAATTTATGTTTGTTCTTTTCCCAAAGCCGATCAGTAATCCGTTCCAATACGGGGAGAGTGCCATAACCGGCCTCGATGAGTGCTGCTAAAGATGGTGTGAGCTCAGAATTGGGAGGAACATTGTCCCAGTTGGTGAGTAGGTTGGCTGCTTCAATAGCTTTGGCAGGAGTTTCTACGATGAAATCAAAAGATGTGGAATAGAACGGGGCGTCCGCTATCGCCTCAGGATTGTGTCCATGTTTGGTGGATACCAACCAATGGCCAATATCATGGGCATCGAAGAGGGGTTGGTGCAGGTCGTTATTGATAGGGGTGGGGAAAGGGGTGTCACTGGATACGTTGTATCGACTGCGCCACATTGAAACCGTGCTACGTGCCACGTGTGCCAGGTTTGCAATACCTGACATCGTGATTGTGTTGTGCACGGTTCGTCCTTTCTTTGGGCTTTTGGCCAGTATTTTTAGTTGATGAGTTAGACCATACAGCGAAGCAATATTGTTGGCAACCTATGGTATAGATAATAGGTGTGAATAGGTCTTCACATCTATTAAGTAGAATAAAATGTGGAGTGGGGAGTGGATGGATGGAATCATGGAATCAAATACAGTACATTTGCTAAGCTCCACTTCTTCCAGAGATTATGGGGATTCGGATTGTCTTGGCCAGGAATGGGAGCTTAGGAGCATGCTCTAGGTCTGGCTTCATTTTTGCTGAGCTTGAGTTCTGATTATTCCGGGGGTGTTTCAGAGCTCCATAATCCCGAAACTCAAGCTCAGCACACGTGCGGCAGGGTGGTTTTCTGTTGTGGGTCTCTTGGGAATGATGGTAGTAGATGCCCTAAGCTCCACTTCCCAAGAAAGTCAGGGTTCCTGGGGTGCGTTGGGCGGGTTTTGGAGCTTAGACAAAGCGTTACAGGTTGGGCTTCATTGGTGCTGAGCTTGAGTTCTGGGTAGCAAATATCCGAAAAGCCTGGTGGGGGAGAGCAGTAAAACGCAAAGTCCAGCTCAGCATTTGTGAAGCCTTGCGTGATTGTGTCATTACTACGAATCCTGGAAGGCTGGATATTATCTAAGCTCCACTTCCTCTAGGAGTTTTAGGGATTCAGATCACCCAAAGTGGGAATGGGAGCTTAGGAGTCGTGCTACAGTTTGCGTTCCGAATTCTTCCGGGGCGGTTTGGAGCTCCATAATCCCGAAACTCAAGCTCAGCACACGTGCGGTAGGGGAGCTGGGGATGTAGCGTGGTTGCTAAGCTTGATTTCCCCCCCCAGATGCCTCATCGGGCCCAGGCGAACATCGCAGGTTTTGTGGAAGTCAAGCTTAGAAGAAGTGCGAACTTGGTTGGAGGCGTTGATAGTAGATGCGCTAAGCCCCACTTCCCTAAGATCAGGGGTTCCTGGGGCGTGTTTGGTGGGTTTTGGAGCTTAGATAAAGCGCTACAAGCTGGGCTTCATTGGTGCTGAGCTTGAGTTTGGGGTAGCAGAGATTTGAAACGCCTGGAGCGCCACCGGGGGAAACGTGAACTCCAGCTCAGCACTTATGCTGTTTCGTGGGTGTCCAAGCGCTGGCAGGGTTGTATAAAGTCTAAGCTCCACTTCTTGAGCAAGGGGGAGATAAGGCCGCATGAGTGCTGAGCTGGAGTTTGTCGGTGGAGCGCAGGGCTGCGTATTCTGCGCGGCAACCCCTAAACCCAAGCTCGGCATCAGTATTTGTGTGGTCGCTACATAATCCTCATGGACCTGCGCCTGTGGAGAGCGAAGCTCGTGGTCTCGGTCAGGTTAACCGTGAGCTCTCCGCTGGAGGTTTTCACCGTCACCAATCCTGGGTATTCCTGATTATCAAGCTGTTTCACCAGCGCTTTGGCCTCGCCACCCTCCAAGTCGAAGGTTTCGCCGCAATAATAAAGAGTAATTTTCATCCATGTCACCTCTCTTCTCAAGCTATAGGCTCCTATTTTAGCAGGTGGTGGTCGGCAAGGGTGAAAAAGCAACAAGCTGGATACCGAAAAGAATAGGGGATACCCACCCAAAACCATGGGGTCCAAGCGGTCATCCCGTTTTTCATTGCGTGCGATAAAAAATTCGGGCCTCGCCCTGTAGACTGAAGGGCATGAGCGATATCAGGATTGAGCATGTGGCCGTCTATGTTCACGACCTAGAGGCCATGCGGGAGTTTTACCAAACCTACTTCGGGGCGAAAGCCAACGACCAGTACCATAACCCCACCACCGGGCTGCGCACCTACTTCCTCACCTTCGGCAGTGGGGCGCGCCTGGAAATCATGAACCGGCCCGGCGTGGACGTGCCGCAGCAACCCCAGCAGGTGGGGTGGGCGCATGTGGCCTTCTCCCTGGGGTCGAGGGAAGCCGTCGATAAGCTGGCGCAAACCCTGGCGGATGCCGGATTCACCGTGAGCCCGCCGCGGGTGACGGGGGACGGCTACTACGAGGCGGTGGTTCAGGACCCAGAGGGGAACGCCATCGAAATCACCGCGTAACCCCTAGTCCAGGGGGATGGCTTCTTCGGTTTTTTCGATCAGTATAGACACGCGGTCATCCCGGATGAAGGCGAAGCCGCCGCTGGTTTTGAACCGCATGTCACTGTTGTCGATGCCAATGATGTGGGCAATGCCGTCGCCAAGCATGCTCACGTACGGGACGTGCCCGGGGTACACGCCGAAGGTGCCCGCCTGGCCGGGGATAGTGGTAAACGAGGCTTTACCTTCCCAAATGATGCCGTAGGGGGCGATGAGTCGAACGGTGAGATACTTATCCATGCGCGGCTATCCTTCATATAAGACAAAGCTAACTTCTCCATGGTACCGCCGTTGTGGGCAGAAAAATGTCCGATCACCTGCGGCGCCACATGGGGGTAATGTCCGTGAGCTGTGGCGACGGCATGAGAGTTTGATTTGTCACAGGGGATTGTTCACCAGGTGAAGAGCGATTCAGTGTTGTGGTCGACGGCTTCGAGGAGGGGACGGATGATTTTTGAGCCGGGGATGCTTTTATACCGGTGGAATTTGCCAGTGTTGTCGGGCCAATAAAGGGTCCATTTACCAGTGGTTTTGGTATAGCGGAATCGGGCGACGAATCTTTTCATCCGCGTAATTTCGGTGGTTTCAGTGGGGATGATATCGACACGTACGACTGTGACGTGGATGTTCGTGGTTTGCGCTTCGAAATGTGACAGCGCCCCGTGTCTGCTGTGTTCTTTAAGCGCGCACCATTTTTGGATGTATTTCACATCGAGTTCGGGTAACACCATGATTTTGATGGTACCGGTCCTTGCTTTACGACGCCCAGGGCTGTTCAACCGTCCGACTGGACAGTAAACGATTGATGTGTTACAGTCTAATCAGACGGTTAAAAAGACCGATAAGATCAAACAGTAAGGAGCAATAATGTTTCCCCCAATGACACCACCCCCTTTCGGCTGGAACGGTCCCGACGATGATCCCCGTGACGGCGGTCGTGGCCCGCGCGGCCCTCGTGGTCGCCGAGGTCGAGGCCCACGAGGACCCTGGGGCAACCCCCACCCAGGGCGTGACTTCCGCGACGGACTGGAGGAAGAAATCCGTGAATACACCCGCCGAGTGAAGAAAGAAGCCCGCGAGTACCAGCGTCTCCTAGAAGAAGAAGCCCGCGAATATGAGCGCATGATGAAGGACGTGGCCTACGAGTACCAGCGAGTCATGGATGAGGCGGGCCCAGAGTTCGTAGACGAAGAACCTGAGGAGCGTCGCCGTCGCCTGGAGGAAGAAGCCCAGGAACGCCGGCGTCGCCTCCACGAAGAAGCCCAGGAGCGGCAGCGTCGCCTCCACGAAGAAGCCGAGAACCGTCGTCACATGCGGGATCATTACCATGATCGTCCAGGTCGGCCAGGCCGCCCCGGCCGTGGCTTCCGGGACGCTGAACATACCCGCCGCAGTGTTCTCGACGCTGCTATCCGCAGCCTTATCACCGAAGGTCTCGGCGTATCCATCCAGGCTATCGCCACCGCGGCCGGCATCACCAAGAGTGGGCTCATGCACCACTTCAACAACCGTACCGAACTGCTCGTCTCTGTTGCCGAAGACGCCATCGAAGACTTCCGCAACCAAGTCAATGACAACATCGACCTGGCGGAAAACCGGCCCGGCAAACTGCTGCGCGCCTACATCCGAACCCTCTTCGACAACCTCGAATACCAGGACTCCTACGATCCGGCGCAGCTGTGGAGCGTACTCGCCCCCATGCCCGAAATCACCGACCTGCTTATCGACGACGCCACCCGCTGGCGCGACGATTTCATCGCCGACGGCCTCAACCCCGACCGGGTGACCGTCGCCATGCACGCGGCCAAGAGCTTCGTTCACGAAGCCCAGCTTGATCCGGGTATCAGCGCCGAAAGCATCGCCCGGGCCAAGAGCGTGATCCTGGCGCTCACCAACGAGACCGGGCCCCTGGTAGACGTCTCCGACGCCGAAAACTCTTTCGATGATGTCGAGGAAGCGGAAGTGGAAGTGGAAGAACTAGAAAGCGCCGACGATGACAAAAAATCCGGTGACGACTCCAAGGACTCTTCCGTATAACCTTAAACACGTGACTGATAACACCACCCATTCACAACGATCCCGGAGGGCCATCCTCTGGTCGTATGTTCGACCACACCGGAAAACCCTGGCCTTCGCCCTCGTCCTGGGCCTAGGGGCCTCCGCGGTCAACCTCGCAAACCCACTGGCCACCCGGTGGGTGCTCGACTCCCTCAGCGCGGCGGAACTCAACCTAGTTCCGCCGCTTGCGGCATTAACCAGCCTCATGATTCTCGGCGCCCTCCTGCGCTGGTGGCAAGCCATCACCCTCGGAAGCCTGGCGGAAACCATCGTGTACGACGCCCGCAGCTCCATGATCCACCGCTACCTCACCGGCAAGGTACTGCCGCTCACAAACCGGCCAGCCGGCGAACTCACCACCCGGGTCACCAGCGACTCCGTCCTCCTCAGGGAAGCATCATCAGCCTCCCTCGTGCAGCTTATCGACGGCACCATCATGCTCATCGGCAGCCTCATACTCATGGCGGTCCTCGACCCCATCCTGGTGCTCACAACCGCGGTCACAATAGGCATCGTCGTGGTGATCTTCATCCGTATGACTCCCGCCATCGCCCGTGCCGAACAACAAGGCCAAGACGCCCTCGGCGTCCTCGGCGGCCAACTCCAGGCGACACTACGCGCCATCAAAACCGTCAAAGCCGCAGGAGCCCAAGGCCGGCAGGAAACAAAACTCCTAGACCTGGCCACGGAATCCCGGAAACAAGGCATCATCGCGGTGTGCCGCCGGGCCCTCACCGGGGCAACCGCCATGACCGGCGTGCAAATAGCCCTCATGATTATCCTGAGCGCCGGCGCCTGGCGCGTCGCCCTCGGGGACATGACCGTGTCCACACTCGTGGCATTCCTCCTCTACGCCCTCGGCATCGTCGGACCCATCGAACAAATCAGTGGCAGCGTCACCCGGCTGCAATCCGGCATGGCCGCGGCCGGCCGCATCCAGGAACTCGAAGACATCGACTTCGAACGCACCCACGCCGCCGCCGCGGCGTCGACAAGCGAAAGCGGCGACACCATAGTGGAATTCGACCAGGTAACAGCCAGATACACCCCAGGTGGTGCCCCCATTATTGATGGGGTAAGCCTCGCCGTGCCCCGGGTCGGCCACACCGCCATCGTCGGGCCTTCCGGCGCCGGAAAAACCACCATGCTCTCCGCCATGCTCGACTTCATCCAACCCGAACACGGAGAACTCCGCCTCAACGGCACCCCCTACCCGGGGCTCGCCCCCGACGAAATCCGCGCACACTTCGCCTACGTGGAACAAGAAACCCCCACCCTGCCCGGCACGTTGCGCGACAACCTCACCCTCGCCAACCCTGGCGCCACCCCGGAAGACATCGACACGGTGCTGAAAACCGTGCGACTCGACGAACACGTGGCCACCCTGCCACAAGGCCTCGACACCGAACTCACAGACACCAACGTGTCCGGCGGCCAGCGACAACGCATCGCCCTCGCCCGGGCACTGCTGGCCAAACCCGACATCCTCCTGCTCGACGAAGTAACCGCCCAACTCGACGGCATATCCGAAGGCGCAATCCATGACGCCATCACCGACTACGCTACCCGACATGCCGTCGTCACCGTCGCCCACCGACTCTCCACTGTGGTCGACGCCGATAACATAGCGGTCATGCAAGCCGGGCGCATCATCGCCCAAGGCACCCACCACCAACTCATGACCGATAACCCCCTCTACCAACAACTCGTAGCAGCACTCAGCCTGGACAAATGATCACCATTCACACCAATCCCACCATCAACCGACCCCAACTTGCTCGGCTCTTCGCCGACGGCTTCATCGACGACCCCGTGTGGACCGCCATCATGCCCACCCGGCGACTCCGCCGGCACCTCATCCAGGCGGAAATCAACGCGGGCCTGCGACACGTGGGAACCGGCCGAGCACTCGACGTCGCCTACCTCGACGACCGTGTTGCCGGGGCCCTGCTCCTCACCCCACCCGAAGACGGCGCCGAGTCCCAACCCGGCATCATCGAACGGGCGATGGCCAGCGTCGAACAGTTCGTGCCCGCACTGCGGCGCGGCATTAAACACCAAGAAGCAGTAGACCAGTATCAGCCGGAAGAACCCCACTGGTACCTCACCGATATTGTGGTTTCCCCCGACATGCAAGGACGTGGGGTAGGCAGTGCGCTACTGGAGCATCGGTTGGGACTCGTGGGGGACGACCCAATATTTCTTGAAGCAACCACCGCCGGCAGCGCGCGGCTATACCAACGTCACGGATTTCACCCCCTGGCAACGGTATCGGTTCTGCCACGTACCGAGTCGGTTGTGATGTTGCGAAAATCCTAGCGCTACCGGGTAAAACTCGGTAAAACTTGAGGGTATGGCAACCATTGAAATCCTCAGCGCCGACCAAGCCCTGGCGAACTTGAGCAACCACAAGCTGGGGCGCATCGTGATGCACAGCCGCGACGGCCTAGAGATCTTCCCCATCAATTACGTCACTGATCGAATAAACCTCTATTTTCGCACCGCGCCGGGCACGAAACTGTCCGGCATTATGACCAACAGTGACGTGGTTTTCGAAGTGGATCACGTGGAGGCCAACGAAGCATGGTCCGTAGTTGTCAAGGGTGATGCCGAACAGGTACGCGATTACAGCGAGAAATGTTATATCGACACACTGGATCTTACCCCCTGGGTGCCCACCCGTAAACAGAATTATATTCGCATTACACCACGGGAAATCAGCGGCAGAAGCTTCCGGCTGAGCAATCAAATCGAACGGTACTAGTAGGCTAAAAGGGTAGCACCTATAAATTACCGTATCGAAAGCTCATTCTATTGTGACA
>ERZ773077.2999-NODE-2999-length-10550-cov-29.419152_pt1 | contig 10550 bp, 21 predicted proteins | sample MGYA00580612_ERZ773077 | MGnify/ENA primary metagenome ERZ773077 (study PRJEB29015, sample SAMEA2737971) | human oral metagenome | biome: human oral; feature: human-associated habitat; material: dental | place: China | collected 2021 ...
ACAGGCAGACGGAAACGGCCCATGCGCGTTGTGCGATTGTTGCCCATGTATTGCCACTGCATGAATTGGCGGGTATGCCGATTAAGAAGGCGGTGGCGTTTGTGGTGGCGGAAGCGGCGGCGGGCAGGTTGCCGGAGGATGTGGCCAGGCTGATTCCGCTGGCGAATGCGCGGAACAACGGCGAACGCGGTTTAAGCGAGCCGACTTTATACCGATGGGTGCGGGCTTACCGTTCGGCACCGGACAGCATGAGCCGCCTCTTGGCACTCGCGCCGGTAAAAACACGGGAAAAGACGCCGCTGCTGGCGATTGACTGGCTGCCTTACTTTTTGATGTTTTATCAGCGGCCGAACAAGCCGACGATGATGGCGGCGGCAAAGAAACTGGCGCAATGGTATCTGGAGCAGGGAAAAATCGAGCAGATGCCGAGCTATGACCAGATTCAAACGGTGATGAAGCGGCTACCGGATCATATGAAGGAGCGCGGCAGGCGCACTGGGTCGGCTTATAAGGCTTTGCTGCCTTACATTGACAGAGATTGGACGGCGTTGAAACCGAACGATGTCTGGGTGGGCGACGGCCACAGCTTTAAAGCAAAAATCCGGCATCCGATGGGGTATCTGTTTACGCCGGAAGTAACGATGATTGTGGATGGTTGCAGTGGTGCGGTCGTGGGTTGGAGTGTGGCGTTGTCGGAAACGGCGGTAGCGGTGGCGGATGCTTTGCGCCATGGGATGACGCATTTCCCGCCGCCTTTGGGTTATTACTCGGATAACGGCTCGGGCGAAACGGGCGATATGCTGGATAAGGAAACGACGGGTATTTTGCCGCGTATCGGTATCGAACATTTTACGGGCATTCCGGGCAATCCGCAGGGGCGCGGCAAGATTGAACGGCTGTGGCAGACCATTACGATTCCTTTGGCCAAGCAGTATGCGACTTATCAGGGCAAGGATGCGGATGCCGAAACATTGAGAAAGGTATCGAATGCGCTGGCGAGTGCGCAGAAAGTGCAGAAAAAGGGTAAGGAACTGAGCAAGGCGCAGGAAACGGCGCTGGCGGCGGCACCGACTTGGGCGCAGTTTATCGCGGATTTGGAAGAAGCGGTACGCCGATACAACTTTGAACACGAGCACCGCAGCCTGCCGAAAAATCCGGAAACGGGACGGCATTTTACGCCGATGAAATATTACGAATACCGGATGAAGACGGACGGCATGAGGGTGAAAACGGATGTATTAAGCCCGCTGGAGTTGGATTTTATGTACCGTCCGGAGGAAGAACGCATCCCCGACCGCGGAGCGGTGTCTCTGCACAACAATACTTACTTCCACCAAGAATTGCTGGATTACAGCGGTCAGAAGGTACGGGTGGCTTACGACATCCACGATGCCGACCATGTGATTGTGAAGGATATGCAGGGCAAGGTGATTTGCAAAGCGGTATTCAACGGCAACAAACGGGCGGCATTTGCGGAAACGCGGATGGAACAACTGGCCGAACGCCGCCGCAAAGGCCAAGCCAAACGTCTGCAAGACAAGATGGATTTAATCGAGGCGCAACGCCAATCGGCCACGCCGATTATCGAGCAGCAGCCTGATTTCGGCGAATTTTTGAAGCTGGAAACGGAAAGCGGCGGGTTGGTAGAGGTGGAAAACAGGCCGTCTGAAAGCGGCAAAGGTAAGAAGAAGTTACGCGATTTTTTATGGGAAGACGCCGGTTAGTATGACGGCACATCTTTGACACTTTTTAAGGAAAACGAAAAATGATTGAGCAATTAAGACAATTTCTAGAAACCAGTGGCATGAGCCAAAACAAGGTGGCCGACCGCATGGGCGTATCGAGAAGTGCATTGTCGGGCTATTTGAACGGCAAATACGACGGCGATATTGCGGGGATGGATAAGAAAGCCGCGCTGTTTCTTGAACAGGAAGGCGACCGGGCGGAATTGAAAAAGCTGGATATTCCCTATGTTGAAACGGGCACGGCCAAGAAGATGAAAGGTTGGCTGGGTTTGGCGGCATGGCTGGGGCAGCTCGGTATTGTGTATGGCGGTGCGGGCTTGGGTAAAACCACGGTATTGAAACAATATGCGGCCACTAACCCGCTGGCTTTGTTGATTGAGCCGGATACGGGCTATACGGCAAAGGTGTTGTTGCAGGAAATCTGCCATGCACTGGATTTAAGTGAGAGAGGCAATATCCATGAGCTGACGGAGCGGATTATCAATTGCCTGAAGCGTGATAAGAAGAGCCGCAGCCCGCGTGATGCACACCGTATTTTGCTGATTGACGAGGCAGAACAGTTACCGACACGCGCACTGGAGAGCCTGCGGCGGATACATGATAAATCGGGCGTGGCGGTGGCGTTGGTGGGGATGCCCAAGCTGCTGCTGAATCTGAAGGGGCCGAACAGTGAATTCAAGCAGTTGTTTTCGCGGGTATCGGTGAAGATGGAATTGGGCGAGATGCTGCCGGAAACGGATTTAAAACAGATTGCGGTGGCAGTGTTGAAGACGAACGATGAGGCGGTATTGCAGAAGGTGGTGAAAACGGCCAAAGGCAATGCGCGGAAACTGTCGAAGCTGTTGCTGATTATGGATTACCTGCTGCAGGTGAATCCGGATGTGGATTTAAATGATGATGTGATTGAGCATGCGGAAACTTATCTGATTCATTAAGTATTTGAGCAGATGATATATTTTTTTGCCTGCCGTTTTTAATAAATAATTGTTTTATAAAGGTTTTGTAAAAATGGAAGAGTTGAAAATCAAACTGGTGCATTGGGCGGTGGCGGTGCCTGCGGCCTGGATGATGGCCGCGTTGCCCTCGTGCGAAGCCGTACCCACAGTGCGGCAGGAAGCCGTGCAGGTGCATATTGCGGATTGGGAAGAGAGGCCGGTGTCGGTCGAATCCCCGCCGCAGGGACGCATGGCGGAATGGCCGATGCCGGGCGAAGTGCCGCCGATGCCGTTTGAGCCGACGGCGGAGGATTTTGAATCGGAGTTGGCGCAATGAGTTGGGGCAGGCGTTACAGCGACCCCTTCGCGTTCGGCCGCCATGTCGGCAGCCTACGCAGCAGACGGTGGGGGCGGTATCCGGAAAAGACTTATGAGGATTTCAGGCGCGAGGAAGCGGAAGAGAGGCAGCGCAAAATCAATGCGGTGCTCTCGGAAATCCGGGAGAAGTTCGGAGAGGGCGTGATGCGGCGCGGAAGTGATTTTTTGAAGGATGAGGAGCTTAGAAATGACACAGCGAATTAAATTTGGCGACATGGTGCGCTTCCGTGATGGGGTTGAAGCGGTGGTGCTGGACTGCGACGGCACTACCATGACAGTCGGCTATCACGGTGATGGATTTGACTATTTCAAGGTGGCCGATATTGGTAAGGGCATTGAGCTGATTACGAATTCGGAAACGCAAAGACTGGATTGGGTGATCCTGCGCGGGTACCCGGACGACATGAGTGCCGAAGAGAGGGAGTTCGTTTTGCGAGCTGTGCGTGAACACATCGACGCCTATATCCGGCTGGCTGCCGAGCAAGGGGCGACAGCATGAAAACCCGTTGCCCGTGCTGCGGCGCGGAAAACTCCCTCGATGCGCTGATTGCCCACGAACAGGCGCGGCAGAGCTTGTGGACGCTGGCCAATATCGGCGGGCCGATGACCCAAGGCCTGGTGCAGTACCTCGGCCTGTTTCGCCCGAGCAAATCCTCGCTCTCTCAAGCTCGCATGTACTCGCTGATGTCCGAGTTAATACCCGACATCCGGGCGGGCGAAATCCGCCGCAACGGCCAAGTCCATCCCGCCCCGGTGGCTGCCTGGACATACGCCTTTAACGAGGTGCTGACTGCCCGCGACAGCGGCCGCCTGAAAACGCCGCTCAAATCGCATGGGTATCTATACGAGATTATCGCTGGTTGGGTAGGCAATACACCTGTCGAGGCTGTCCCTGCTGTACCAGCCCAGCCAGCCCAACAACAGGCCGCACCCAGCAGCACTCTTAAGGCAGCGGCGGCCGGCGAAAAGTTTAAGCGGTAATCCAAATGATGACCAGAGAAGTAAACAACGCCTTGGTGTCCGGCCTGCAGCACATGTTTGCGATGCGATTGCCGGGGCATCCGCCGCTCGATGCGGCAGACGGGACATATCAGGCATGGATTGCAGCCTTTAACTCATTGCCGATTGCCTGGGATGACCGGCGCGACCCGCAGCGAATCGAGCAGGCATTCGGCACCCTGTGGGCAAACATAGACCGCTGGCCGACCCCGAAAATGTTGATTGCCTGTATCCCGCCCGTGCCACCCCCGCCGCAGCTGGAAGCCCCGAAGAAGGTGTGGACGGAAGAGGAAATAGCCAAAAACAAAAAGCGTGTGGCCGCCGCGCTTGCCATGCTGGCCGAAAAGATGATTGAACAAAACCAGTTTTTTGACGAAGAAAGGAAGTAAAAATGGCAGTAAAAACCAAAAAAACCCGACTGAAACAAGCCGCCCAAGTGGCAGCGCAGAGCAAAGACGACGTGGTGGCCTACATCCGCGAAATCGGCGACCTCACCCGCGACCGCGAACGCCTTGCCGCCGCCATGAACGACGGCATTGCCGAATTGCAGGAAAAGTACGCCAACGATGCCGCCCCGCTCAACGAGCGCATCGAAGCCCTGCAAGACAGCGTGCAGCTGTGGTGTGAGGCTAACCGGCTGTCCATTACCGACGGCGGCAAGGTTAAGTTTGCCGACTTTGTGACCGGCACCGTGAAATGGCGTGTGAACCCGCCCAAAGTGAGCGTGTCCGGCGTGGATGCCGTTATCGCCCTGCTGGAAGCCGACCCCGACCGCTCACGCTTTTTGCGCGTGAAACGCGAGGTAAACAAAGAGGCCATCCTCAACGAACAGGAGCTGTTTGCTGATGGTCAGGTGCCGGGCATCAAACTGGTACAGGGCAAGGAGTTTTTCGTCATCGAGCCGCACGATCAAGTGCTGGAGGGGGTGTGAGATGAGTGTAAAGGACGTTAATGTTGCCCATGAGGCTAAAAAGTACCAGTTTGAAAAACTTACCGACTTATCCATCCTAAACGAGGACGAGCTCGTGCGTTGGTTTGAGGATTTTAAGATTTGGATTGCATTGCGCAGGCAGAGCTTGCCGCCCGAGCTGGCTGGATTGGTGCGGCTGGCCGATAGTATGCAATGGGTTGATGACGGCGAGACCGGAATCAAAGAAATAAGTATTCGGGTTGATCCGACCATGAATGCCGGAGGAGTTGGAAAATGAAGAAATACCTATTAGTCGAGATGCCCGATTTTTCGGTGTGGCGTGTGCCCACCCAAATCATTGCCGATGCCAGGACGGATTATTACGCCGAGCGAGATGGCGAAGACCGCGAGAAAGTTAAAGCCGAAACCGAACGGCTGTTTGCCGCGAATGAATACGAAATCGAAGATTGGGCGGCCAACAATATGGATTGGGCAGAAGTTAAAGCCCATGCCGTGCTGGTAAAAGCCGGAGAGGTCGACTATCAAGAAGGCTGGATTAACGGCCATAAAAACCTGACAGACAATGAGGAGCTAAAAACATGGCAAAAGTAATCATCACCATCGAAGACGTAGGCAATACCATAGAAATTGGGTGTAGCAGTGATACACCTATGATACGCGGTATCGCTAAAGAAAATACCCCGGCACAGAATTATGCCAATATCGCCATCATGACTATCAATGCTAATGCCTGTATGCGCGGCGAAGAAGTACAAGATGTCCATGAACTTAAGCAGTGATTAGGCTACCTGAAAAATCAAACCCGCGCGGCACGGTTTGCCGTATTGTTAACTAGGAGTTAAACCATGAATAAACAGGATTTAATCAAAGACATCGCCGAGCGTGGCGAATTTACCAAGGCCGATGCCGATGCCGCCCTGAAGGCGGTGCAGGGTGCCATCGCCGCCGCATTGACCCGCGGCGATAAAATCACCCTGCCGGGGTTCGGCACGTTTAAGGTGGTGGAGACCGCTGCCCGCACTGGTCGCAATCCGCAGACCGGTGAGCCGGTAGAAATCCCGGCTAAGCGCAAAATCAAGTTTAATCCGACCCAAGCGCTTAAGGACTTGGTGCAATAAGGGACAGCAAGACAAAACAGGCTACCTGAAAAAGGCAGCCTGTTTTTTTGCGCACTGAAACGCTTGCCGACACGGCGGCGGGGGATAGCGGGTAGGATGGGGTATCTTCGCGCTAGGAGTAAGTAGAGGTTTGCAGATGACTAGATATTCGTTGGGCTTTTGTTGCGGAGCAGCTGCGATTTTGTGCTTAGAGGGAGCTATTCTTTTTATTTTTTTAAGGTTTGCATCATGTGGTTAGCTCAATTTAAATGGCAGTTAAAGCAAGCGTTCCACGAGTTTTTGCAGGACATAAATTACTACGCATATGACCACGAAGTTGATCGTCCGGCGTTCATGCCAGGGCTTTTCCACGGGCTTAAGGCTATGTGGTTGTACAGAAAGCCATTCTTTGCCCACATGCTCGGCCTCATTATTGGTGCGTTGTTGTGCCGCCTGTTCGGACTGTTGGGCTAGTTGCCGCAGCTCTTCGAGGTAGCGCCGGCCGCTGATGGTAGGGCCGCGCCACAGCAGGTTAAGCACCCTACCGTATTCGCCTTTTTGGCGGCTGGTGCGGTATGTCCCGTCCGCATAGCGGGCATCAATCAGCTCTTTGGCCGCCTCGTAGTCTTCCGGGGCAACGTGGCGTTGCGACAGCAGGCGCAGGTGGGTTTCTTGTTCGGGGGTCAGCATATCAGCAGGGGGTCGGCATGTCGGGCTGAAAAATGTATCATATGCCCGCTTTTGCCGATAATCCCGCTGCCGTTTACACCCTGTTTTGTTGCTTGGGAGACCACACCATGACCACCTCTCGCCACCTCGCCGCCGATTATGCTGCCTTTACCGAACAACACGGCCGGGAGCCGACCCTGCTCAAATGCAGCCAGGCTGCCTACATCGGTACCGTACTGCCCGAGTGCCATACCGATTTTGAGACCGGTGCGGACATCCGCTATCAAAACGCCGTGGTCGTGGTGGCCGATGTGGACGGCTGGATTTTTGAATAAATACGGGCTTCCCAATCAAACCCCTGCACAGTTGCAGGGGTTTTTTGTTGTTTTTGTTGCTCATCTTACTGATTTGTGTATCTTACTGACATTAAGTGTTGAAGGAGTGCAGAAATGGCAGAAGACACCCGCAGAAGGCTGATTGCCAAAATCCATATTATGCAGGCCGAGCAGGGCTTGGACGATACCGCATATCGCATGATGCTGGAGCGCATCACCGGCAAGCGCTCATGCGCCAAGATGTCGCCGCAGGAGCTGGCCAAGGTGGCCGACGAGATGCAGCGCAAAGCTCGCAGCACCTCCCGTGCCGGGCGCTACCCGCACCGCCGCAGCTCTGCTGATCCGATGATGCGCAAAATCGGCGCATTGCTCGCCGAGCTGGATAAGTCTTGGAACTACGCCCACGGCATGGCCAAGCGCATGTTTGGGGTGGATCAGGTGCAGTGGCTGACCAATGACCACATGCGCCGCCTGGTGGCCGCCCTGCAAATCTATGCCGACAAACGCAAAGCGGAAAGGAGGAGCGCATGAAACACATTGAGTTTTCCGAAGACGATTTTAGAGACGTGCAGCACCTGATCCCCGAGGCATTTTGGGCGGTGGTGCGGGTAGTGGGTGTCTCCAATGCCTGGGACTTGGTGCGCCATTGGGGCGGCACCTTTTTCCCGGTCGGGCAAAACCGCCGCGGCGCGGGCAAGAAACTGCATGCCGTGCTGGTGGAAATCGTCGGTACCGAGGAATTGGCGCAGCAGTTGGAAACCATGTATCTGGCCGAGCGTGGTTTTTACGTGCCCAAGTGCGAAGATGCCTTCCGTGAGATGCGCGACCGCGCCATCCGCCGCGATTTCGACCGCCTGACCGGGCAGGAACTTTACCCGATGAAAGCCTATTTGGCGGTACGCAACCTGGCCTTGGATTACGGCCTAACTGAGCGTCGCGTGTGGGAAATCATGAAAAACACCGATATCGCCCCGCCTAAATCCACCGCGCAAGCCAGCCTGTTTGCCGCCTGATTGATTGACACGCGCCTGACTTTGCCCGCCTTACGGCGGGCTTTTTTGCGCACTGAAGCGGGGCAAGCCACCCCCGCCGACGTGCCCGAGCATACTGTAGACCGCTAATAAATCTTTGCCGATTAACCGTTTGATAAGGATAGATATGTCAGTGATTACAGTAACCGCCGGACACAGCAACAAAGACCCCGGCGCGGTAAACGGCCTGTTTAGGGAGGCTGATATTGCGCAGGAAATGCGCAATATGGTGGCGCTCTACCTGCGCCAAAAAGACATTGCCGTTAAGACCGATGGCGAGGGCAAGGGCAACCTGCCGCTACCCGCCGCCATCAAGCTGATCAGCGGCAGTAAAGCCGCGGTGGAATTCCACTGCAACGCTTTTTCCAAGCCGAGCGCCGGTGGCTGCGAAGCCTTATCCCAGCCCAAAGACCGCGCCTTGAGCCAACGCTTGTGCAAAGCAGTGTCCGATGTGATGGGCATCCCCACCCGCGGTAACGACGGCGGCTGGAAAGACGAGGGCAGCGGCCAGCACAGCCGTTTAGGCTACGTGCGCAACGGCGGCATCATCTTGGAGCTGTTTTTTATCTCCAACCCCACAGAGCTGGCGGTTTGGCAGGATAAAAAATGGCTGGTAGCCAAAGCCGTGGCTGAAGTGTTGGCGGAGGTGGCGAGATGAGCGGCGTCAGAAAATCCATGAGCGGCATTTACAAGACTTTAGCGACCTTGGCGCTGGCATCCCTACCGAGCGGCAACAGCCTGTACAACATGCCCCGCCCGCGCGCCGTGCAGTTTGACGGTATCCCGCCTGCCCGCTGGCACCACACCGGCACGGCGGTGGGCAAACGTGCCGCCCGCAAGGCACGCAACCGCAGAAAGGCTAAGCGATGAACGGCATTAAAAACTGGCTGGCCGGTATGTTTACCAACCCCGCTACCGGCCAGGCATCCCATACCAAGATTTGGGCTAATGTGGCCTTCGGCTCCATGACCTACAAGTTTTTGATGGCTCCCACCCCGGTGGAGTGGATGTGGTGGTGCTTCGGGGTTGTGGTCGGCAGTTATTCCCTAGGCAAGCGCGGCCTTTCCATCATCCCGCAGGTGGCCGCCATCAGAAAAGAGGATGCAAATGATCCCGATGCTGCTGCTGAATAAACCGTTTTTAACCGGCTGTTACAACCTGTTTAAACGGCTGCTGCCGATACTTGCCCTGCTCGCATTGGCTGCCATGAGCTACCGCGCAGGCTACCAAAACCGCGACACCAAAGCCGTGGCGGAAGCCGCTAAGGTGGAGGCCGAGTACAAGGAGGCGCAGCTCAAGGCCGAACAGGCCTACAGCGCCCAAGTGGCCGCCGTGGCCGCCGAAAAACAACGCTGGTTTGATTACGCCCAGGAACAAACGGTCAAGTTGGCCGAAGCCAACCGCCGATTAGATACCAAAACCACCCATATCAAACAGGAGATACCCCATGCGATTGCACGCGACCAAAAAAGCACTGGCGGCTGCCATAGCGGCCTTGGCACTGACGGCCTGCGGCTCTACCGCCAAGCCCTCGGCTACGCCGCCGATTAAAGTGGTCGAAAAGCCCACCCTGCCGCCCGCTCCGGCGGAACTGTTGGCAGAGTACGAACGCCCTGCGCCGCCCGCTTCAGGTAGCCCCGAGGCACTGCTCAACCATGCCGCCGAGTACGGCGCATGGTGCGGCAAGCGCGATGCGCAGGCCTCCGGCTGGCAGCAGTGGTACCGCAACGGACAAGGGGCGCATCGTGAGTAGATACCGCGAATTGGTGCAACACCGCTTGGCGGTGTGCCACGCCGGTATGGAGATGCGGCTTGCCCGTGCCCGTGAGCAGGAACCGTTTGTACTGGCGGTGGAGCGCAAGTTGTCGGCCGGCAGCTGGGACTATCGTATGGGGATGACGCCTAATTTCGGCGTAGTGTTTACTGTGTTCTGTCGCGTCCCGCTCAAAGAGCAGTATCAGGCGGTCAAGGCCGCGCTGGCCGAATGCGGCGAGGTGGAATTTGATGTGCAGGACAAGCAACCGTGCCTGCATGTGAGCAGCCGCACCGATGAGGGCATCGATTGCTGCGTGGTATTTGATGGAGACGATGATGGCCGCTAATTTTTTAACCATCGATTATGTATTCCAGGGCGCCATCGGCATCGTGATGACGGTGTTGTGGCGCTACATCGGCAAGGTGGACGGCAAGTTTGATGCCGTCCAGGCGGAAAACCACACCCTGCGCGAACGACTGCACGAGGTGGAAAAAGCCTATCAAACCAAGCTCGAAGCCCGCGAACACAAGGGCGAAGTGTTGGAATTACTGCGCGAAATCAAAAGCGACCTCAAAGAGGTCAACGACAAACTGGACCGAAAGGCCGACAAATGACCCACCCCTACCAAGACCCGGTGTTGGCGAAACTGGAAGAAATCAGCGCCAAACAGGAAC
>ERZ773077.3000-NODE-3000-length-10549-cov-3.667143_pt1 | contig 10549 bp, 8 predicted proteins | sample MGYA00580612_ERZ773077 | MGnify/ENA primary metagenome ERZ773077 (study PRJEB29015, sample SAMEA2737971) | human oral metagenome | biome: human oral; feature: human-associated habitat; material: dental | place: China | collected 2021 ...
GCATTTCCTTACGATTGTCGTTATAAGAAAAATCAGGAACCTTAGAATAAAAAACAGGATTTTCCACAATACTGAAATAATCATAATCAAGCCTAAATTCATGCCCATATCTGCCATCAAAATCAATTAAATAAGCATATTCAAGCTTGTTATTGACAATATGAAGCCATATAGCGGTAGAGATGGTGATTTTGCTGGATGCTGGATGTACTTCTATCAGCCAATAAGCCGTTCCTTTCTCACCCAGGCGGGCGGTATAAAGTGCTTTAACAAAACCACTGTTGCCCCAGCGCTCCGGTTCTTCGGCTTCGGGATGGGCATCCATGATATGGGTATTTCCTGCATCATCGCGATATTGCCATAAGCCCCCAAAATAACGCATTGTGCCACCCTGTTGATCATCCCAAGCATAAGCACGGAATTTCTTATCCTCAGAGGTAAAGATATTCAATTTACGGCTAGCCAACGGAAAGGCGCACTCCCAAGTATCATTGTTTGCATTGGCTTTAAGGAAACTTTTTATCTCGGCATTCAGCCTGTTATTTTTTACGCCATCGCCAGCGTAGGGGAAGGCGACTTCTTCAAGCGCCTGTAATTGCGCCTTCAAGACTATATCCATTTCATAGCAATCCTGATTGGCGTGAGCGGTCATTCCGACGAACATCAGCAGAGCAGGCAGGGTGTGGCGGTATCTGTTCATGTTGGCTCCTCGTCGTGATGGAAGACTGGCGGCCAGTATAGCGCTGCCATGCACGGAGTTCTCCGCTCCTGCGCCACCCTTTGCACAGAGGCGTACAATCGCGCCCTTCCTATGACAACGGCCCATTCCCATGTCCGAAACCAGCCCTGAAAAATCCGCCAACATCCACACCAACGACCCTTTCGGCAGCCTGCTTGGTTACGCGCCGGGCGGCATCGCCATCTATTCTTCCGACTATGACAGCGCCGACGAGCGCGAGTTTCCCGACGATGCCGCCTACCGCAGTTACCTCGGCGACGAATACATGGGCTACAAATGGCAATGCGTCGAGTTCGCCCGCCGTTACCTTTACCTCAACCATGGCATGGTCTTCACCGATGTCGGCATGGCTTACGAAATCTTCTCGCTGCGCTTCCTGCGCCAGGTGGTCAACGATGCCCTGCTGCCGCTGCAAGCTTATGCCAACGGCAGCCGCAAGCGGCCTGAGGCGGGAGCGCTACTGATTTGGGACGAAGGCGGCGAATTCGAGCGCACCGGCCACGTCGCCATCATTACCGAGGTGTTGCCCGACCGCATCCGCATCGCCGAGCAGAACGTCATCCACTCCCGCCTGCCGCGCGGCCAGCAGTGGACACGCGAGCTGATGATGACCGTGGACGCATCAGGCGGCCACACCCTGCACGACACCTTCACCGACACGGACATCCTCGGCTGGATGATACAGACCGCCGACCCCGCACACAGCCTGGTGCAGCCCGTGCCGCCGCCGGAACTGCTCACCATCCGCAGTGCCCGCCTGCCGGAGCATGGCCAGTTCGCGCAGCCGTGGCTGAATGAAGCCGATCCGCTCGAAGGCGCCTTTGTCGCCGCGATGGGCGGCCAGCAACTGACCAGTGGCGATCCCTACCGCTACTACACCCTCTCGGAAAGCGCCCAGCACGAACTCATCCGCGCCACCAACGAAGTGCACCTGATGTACTTGCACGCCACCGACCGCGTCCTCAAAGACGACCACCTGTTGCAAAACTTCAACATCCCGCGCCTGCTCTGGCCGCGCCTGCGCCTGTCGTGGCAAAACCGCCGTCACCAGACCATCACCGGACGGCTAGACTTCTGCCTCGACGCGCGCGGCCTCAAATCCTACGAATACAACGCCGATTCCGCCTCCTGTCACGCCGAAACGGGCGCCATTCTTGCGCGCTGGGCGGCGGCGGGCGGCCTGCACACAGGCACAGATCCCGGCCGGGGCCTGAAAAACGCGCTCACCGACTGCTGGAAACACCGCAACCACGCGCCGCTGGTGCACATCCTGCAAGACCACGACAGCGAAGAAACCTACCACGCCCGCTTCATGCAAAGCGCGCTTGCCAGCGCAGGCATCCGCACCAAAACCGTGTACGGCACCGAAGGACTGCACTGGGACAGCCGGGGCCGTCTGCTTGATGACGACAACCAGCAAATCCTCTCCGTGTGGAAAACCTGGGCCTGGGAAACCGTGCTGGAACAACTGCGCGAAGACGCGGATGGCCGCGAAGTCGCCCCGCCCATCCGCACCGGCTACCCCGGCGACACCGTGCGCCTCATCGACGTGCTGCTGCGTCCGGAAGTGCTGGTGTACGAACCGCTGTGGACGGCGATTCCCAGCAACAAAGCTATCCTGCCCGTATTGTGGGAACTTTTCCCCAAACACCGCTACCTGCTCGATGCCGACTACCACCTCACCCCGGAACTTGCCGGCGAAGGCTACGCGAAAAAACCCATCGGTGGCCGCTGCGGCGACAACGTTACCCTGATTGGCACCGACGAACTGGACGCCACCGCCGGCAAATTCGGCGCACAAGAACACATCTACCAGCAACTGTGGTGCCTGCCGCAAGTGGGCGATAACTACCTGCAAATATGCACCTTCACCGTCGGCGGCCACTACGGCGGCTGCTGCCTCAGAAGCGACCCGACACGCATCATCACCGGCGACAGCGACATCGCGCCGCTGCGCATCCTCAGCGACGAGGCCTTCCTGAAAGATGGGGCGTGACGGAGACACTTGGCGAGCCAGCAGGCGTAGTCTGCTTTTGCGTTTTGGGAGAAAAACCGCCAAGCGGGAAAGCGGCGCGTTTTTTGTCCTTTTGAGACGTTGCAGGCAACGTCTCGACGAAACCCAATATTTACGCCGCTTGACGGCATTTTCTCATCTGCCAAGCCCCGTCCCGGTACATCCTTTGGCGGTATCGGCGCGCCTCAGCGGCGCTGCCGTCTGCCCCGCGTGATTGCCGGGATTGGTATTACAATACCCCCTCATTTTTGACCACCGGAAACACACATGGCCGAAGCACTCAACTTCCAAAACATGATCCTCACCCTGCAACGCTTTTGGGCGGAGCAGGGCTGCGTCCTCCTCCAACCCTACGACATGGAAGTCGGTGCGGGCACCTTCCACACCGCCACCTTCCTGCGCGCCGTCGGCCCGGAACCGTGGAACGCTGCCTACGTCCAGCCTTCGCGCCGCCCCACCGACGGCCGCTACGGCGACAACCCCAACCGCCTGCAACGCTACTACCAGTTCCAGGTCGTGATGAAGCCCTCACCGCCGCGCTTCCAGGACCTCTACCTCGCCTCCATGCGCGCCATCGGCATCGACCCTGCCATCCACGACATGCGTTTCGTCGAAGACAACTGGGAATCGCCGACCCTCGGCGCCTGGGGACTGGGCTGGGAAGTGTGGGTGAACGGCATGGAAATCTCGCAATTCACCTACTTTCAGCAGGCGGGCGGCCTCGAATGCAAACCGGTGATGGGCGAACTCACCTACGGCCTCGAACGCATCGCCATGTACCTGCAAGACGTGGACAGCGTCTATGACCTCGTCTGGACCGAAACCCCGCAAGGCATCGTGCGCTACGGCGACGTGTACCAGCAAAACGAACGCGAACAATCCGCCTACAACTTCGAACACGCCGACGTGGCCGACCTGCTCGCCCAATTCGACGCCGCCGAAAAAATGGCACACAAACTCGCCGAACTGGGCCTGCCGCTGCCTGCCTACGAACAGGCGCTGAAAGCCTCGCACACCTTCAACCTGCTTGACGCGCGCCGCGCTATCTCCGTCACCGAACGCCAGCGCTACATCCTGCGTGTGCGCGCGCTATCCAAAGCCGCCGCCGAAGCCTACTACAAAGAACGCGAAGCCCTCGGCTTCCCGCTCTGCCGCAACCAAGGAGCCGCCGCATGACCACCACCCTGCTGATTGAAATCGGCGTCGAAGAACTGCCGACCAAAGCCGTCACCGCCCTCGCCACCGCCGGACGTGACCTGTGGGCTCAAGCCCTCAGCGACGCCGCCCTCGCCCACGGCAACATCGACACCTTCGCCACCCCGCGTCGCCTCGCCTGGCGCATCCACGACCTCGCGGAAAAACAGCCCGACCAGAAAATCGAGCGCAAAGGCCCGTCGCTGGCTGCCGCCAAAGACAAAGACGGCAACTGGACAAAAGCCGCGCTTGGCTTCGCGGCAAGCTGCGGCGTCGAAGCAAGCGACCTCGGCGTCGAAGAAACCCCCAAAGGCGCCTGGCTGACCTACCACGGCGAACAGGCGGGACAAACGCTGGAAACCCTGCTACCCGAACTCTTCCGCTACGTCTGCGACAACCTGCCCATCGCCAAAAGAATGCGCTGGGGCGACAACGAACAAAGCTTCGTCCGCCCCGTGCTGACCCTCGTGGCACTCGCTGACGAACGTATCCTGCCGCTTGACTACTTCGGCGTTCGCGCCGGCCGCGACACCCTCGGTCACCGTGTCCACCACCCCGAACCCGTCAGCATCCAGAGCGCCGCGAGCTACGAAGCCGACCTGCGCGCCGCGCACGTCATCGCCAGCCACAGCGAACGCATGGAACGCATCCGCGAGCAGGTCGAAAAAGAAGCCGCCGCGCTCGGCGGAAGCGCCATCCTGCCCGAAGCACTGCTGATAGAGAACGCCAGTCTCACCGAATGGCCGGTCGCCATCAGCGGCAGCTTCGACGAACGCTACCTCGCCGTCCCGCAAGAAGTCCTCATCACCACCATGCAGGACAACCAAAAAACCTTCGCCGTCGTCGGTGCGGACGGCAAAATCCGCCCGCACTTCATCGCGGTTGCCAACCTCGAATCCGCCGATGAAGCTGCCGTGCGCAAAGGCAACGAAAAAGTCATCCGCCCGCGCTTCGCCGACGCCGAATTCTTCTGGCAACAAGACCTCAAACACCGCCTAGCCGACTACCTGCCGCGCCTCGAAGCCGTCACCTACCAGGACAAACTCGGCTCACTCGCCGACAAAACCCGCCGCCTCGAAGCACTCGCCCGCAAACTTGCCGATAAGACCGGAGCAGACGCCAAACGCGCGGCGGACGCCGCCAGCCTCTCGAAAAGTGACCTCCTCAGCGAAATGGTGATGGAATTCCCCGAACTGCAAGGCATCATGGGGCGCTACTACGCCGCTGCCGAAGGCCTGCCCGCCGACATCGCCGCCGCCATCGACGAACAATACTACCCGCGCGGCGCGGGCGGCGAACTGCCGCAAAGCCCGACAGGACTGACACTGGCGCTTGCCGAAAAACTCGACACCCTCGTCGGCGGCTTCGCCATCGGCGCCAAACCGACCGGCAGCAAAGACCCCTACGCCCTGCGCCGCATGGCCATCAGCCTCATCCGCCTCATTAACGAAAACAACCTGAACCTGCCATTAACTAAATGGATAACAAAATCTCTACAACTATTTGACAGAAAAGGGATTGATCACAAACCAACAGCTATTCAAGCTGCCCAAGACGAAAATCTTCGACGTCGCATAGAAGAGACGCTCAATCAAGAGGATGAAAAGGTTGTGATTTCCACGCGCGACTACATCCGCGAACGCCTCGACAGCTACTACCGCGAACAGGGCATCCGCAGCGAAACCGTGCAGGCCGTGCTAGCGCTCAACAGCGACGACCTCGTTGATAACGACCGCCGCATCCGCGCCCTCGACACCTTCGCCGCTGGCGACAACGTGAAAAACCTGCTGGCGAGTGCCAAACGCATCCGCAACATCCTGAAAAAGAACGGCGAACGCGACGGCGCGGTGCAAACCGCCCTGCTGCAAGAGCCCGCCGAACAGGCGCTGTGGCAAGCGTGGCAGGACAAACAGCCTGCCTTCGAACAAGCCCTCGCCGCCCGCGACTACCGCGCTGCCCTGGAACCACTGGCGACCCTCGGCGCACCGCTGGATGCCTTCTTTACCGACGTGATGGTGATGAGCGACGACCCGGCACTACAACAAAACCGCCTGACGCTGCTCACCACCCTGCAACGCGGCTTCGACAAAATCGCCGACCTGTCGCTGCTTTCCGAGTAGCACACGAGCGCAGGCAGGTGGGCCTTGTCCCGCCTGCCTGAAACCAGCGGACGCGGCACCGTTCAGCCATGCCACAACCAGGAGAAAATCATGACGGACAACACCTACACCAACCGCTACGGCCTAGTCTTCGACAGTCGGGAAGAACTCGAAGCCTGGGATGCCTACGTGGAAGAGCGCCTTGCCAAAGCGCGGCAATCACCCACCATCAGCCACGAAGAAATGCAGGAACGATTTCGCCTGCTGGAAGAGAAAATCCGTGATGCCGAAAGAAACTACAAAACCGTACCACATACGCTGGTCTGAACAATCCAATGCAGCATTATTCGCCATTGCCGACTATCTGATTAACGATAGCGGGGTGCCGTGGGTTGCCAGAAAAACCGTTGCCAATATAAGGCGGGTGGTTGACGACTACATCGCCTTCATGCCGCGCATGTTCACCCAATTATCCGGCAGCACAGCGCACGCCTGCTGCCTGCCCTACCCCTACATCATCTACTACGACATTGACGAAGTCCGCCACAGCGTGACCATCCTCGACATCATCCACGGCGCCCAAGGCAAGCGGCGCCGTTAACCACTTACCCGCATCCGGCGGGCGCGACAGATTGGCCTTCACTCATACGGAGAACATGCATGAAAAAAATCCTGACCTTTATCATCTTGGGCATCCTTGCTATCGCCACCGCTATTGGCGCCTATCTATACAATCAAAATGAAATCGAAATTCCAGATGAAACCGTCATAACCGCTATCAAGGCCCAATTCCCGCTGGAAGTGAAAGAGTCCGTATTCTCGATCGGCACCATCAAACTCTCTCATCCCAACATTCGTATTGAAAATAACGAAATCATCATCGAAACCGCCTACGAATTTACCAATGCCGAACACACCGAGCACATACAGGCACAAGCGACCTTTAGCAGTGATGTGGATGACCGCAACGGTAAACTGTATCTGCGGCGCTTTGATCTGAAACAACTGCGCAAAGACGGACAAAATATCGAGGCGGACAAATACGCACTGACCCTGATTGGCAGCCTGGATTTTGAACTGCGGGAGAAAAAACCGCTGCTGTATTTGGGCCATATCGTAAATCCCCAATCCATCTACGACGTTAACGTTAAAAACAGCAAAGTCGTCATAGAGAAAAAAAGAATGAAATTGTGGTGAACTCGCGCCCATATCAATAACTCGTTTTTATATCACTCACACCCCATGCCCCGCATCCAGCAACTGCCCAACAGCCTCATCAACCAGATCGCCGCCGGCGAAGTCATCGAACGCCCGGCTTCCGTGGTTAAAGAAATCATCGAAAACGCCATCGACGCCGGAGCGACGCAAATCGACATCGACATCGAAGACGGCGGCGGCAAACTCATCCGCGTCCGCGATAACGGCTGCGGCATCCACCCCGACGATCTCGTCCTCGCCTTTGCCACCCACGCCACCAGCAAAATCCAGAACATCGACGACCTCGAACACATCACCACCCTCGGTTTTCGCGGCGAAGCGCTGCCGAGCATCGCCTCCGTCTCCAAAACCACCCTCACCAGCCGCGCCGAAGGCGAAAGCAGCGCCTGGCGTATCAGCCCGCATCTGGGCGATGCCATCAGCCCCGCCGCACACCCGCCCGGCACCACCATCGAAATCCGTGACCTTTTCTACAACACCCCGGCGCGGAAAAAATTCCTCAAAAGCGAGCGCACCGAGCGCGCCCACATCCAGCAACTCGTGCAAAGCCTCGCCCTCAGCCATACGGGCATCCGCATCCACCTGAAAAACCACGGTAAAACCCTCGGCGACTATGGCGGCAGCGACCTCACCGCGCGCATCCAGAGCGTGCTTGGCGACGAACTGCTCGAACAGGCCGTCGCGATCGAAGCCCGCACCGCCGACATGCACCTCTATGGCCGCGTCGGTCTGCCCACCTGCACCCACACCCAGCCCGACCAACAATACTTCTACATCAACGGCCGCATCATCCGCGACAAAATCATCGCTCACGCCATCCGCCAGGCCTACCAGGACATGACCTACCATGGCCGCCACCCCATTTACGTCCTCTACCTCGACATCAATCCCGAACTCATCGACGTCAACGCCCACCCTGCCAAACACGAAGTCCGCTTCCGCGAAAGCCGACTCACCCACGACTTCATCTACAGCAGCCTCAACCACGCCCTGCGCGGCAACATCCCCGCCAATACGCCCAAGCCACCTGCCGCTCCGCCGGCCCGCAGCAGCGCGGACGACAGCGCGCCGCGACCACGGCAAGCCCCGCTCTACCTCGCGGGCAGCGAACGCCGCCCCGGCCGCAGCGCCGTCGCCGAAAGTACCGCTTACTACCAATGGGCGCAACACATCCCCATCCCGCCACCGCCCGCCTCTGCCTATCCACTGCCGTCGGCGGACAGCGTCGCGCCCAGCCCCGCCCTTCCCGCCGCCGCAGAACAGGCGCAAGAACACCCGCTCGGCTACGCCCTCGGCCAAATCCATAACATCTTCATCCTCGCGCAGAACGCGCACGGCCTCGTCATCGTCGATATGCATGCCGCGCACGAACGCATCCTCTACGAACGTCTGAAACAACAACTGCGCGCACAAAACCCGCAAACCCAGCACCTGCTCATCCCGCAAAGCCTCGCCGTCACCCCGGCGACCCTCGATATCCTCGCGCGGCATCATGACTGGCTCGCCCGCCTCGGCTACACCCTGGCGGCAAGCGCGGACGAAAGCCGCATCCACATCACCACCGTTCCCGCCCTGCTCAAACACGCGCCCGCGCCGGAAATCGTCGGCGAACTGCTGCACGAACTGGGCGAGTACCCGGCAAGCACCGCCATCGCCCGTCTCGAAGACCAAATCCTCTCGCGCCTCTCCTGCCACAAAGCCGTGCGCGCCCACGATGCCCTCAATCTCGACGAAATGAACCAGCTGCTGCGCGACATCGAAAACACCCCGGCCAGCGGGCAATGTAACCACGGCCGCCCAACCTGGATCCAGCTTTCGACCGACGAGATCGGCAAATACTTCATGCGCGGCGAATGAACGTCCGCGCTATCCCGGTATCCCGCCCATCCCTGGCGGCGGTGATGCGTGTTTTTTTATCTTTAATGAGGAATCGCCATGAATCATGCCGTCGAACGCTTTTTGCACGTGTTACAGGAACAGGACGCCGCCGGCTACGCCTATCCGCCCGCCGATGCCGCCGCGCTGGCGGCATTTGAAGCGGCGCACGGCATCACCCTGCCTCCCGCCCTGCGCGAGCTGTACCAGGTCATGAACGGGCAGGAGAGCGAAGTGCTCAACGCCGTGCCGTACCGACTGCTGCCGTTGGCGGAAATCCCGCAGGTGCAGGCGCGCCTGCTGGCGCATATCGAGCAGGCCTTCGGCGCGGACTGGGCGGCGTTCCGCCTGCCCGATTTTGAGGACGGCGAAGCGGTGCGCGAGGTGCTGTTTGATGCGGCACGCCTGCCGATCTTCCAGAATACGAACAACGACTTCTACTGTCTGGATTTCATCCCGGCGCCCGGCGGCGTGCACGGCCAGATAGTCGCCGTGATGGGCGAACCGACACCGGACGATATGGCACCGCTGCTGCTGATGTTCGATACCTTTGAAGAATGTCTGGAAGATATTGCCGTTGATATGAGCGATGACACCCCGCTGGATATCGAATCCTTCCTGGCACAAACGGGGGAGGATCTGGACGCCTTCGGCGATCTGCTCGGCATCGCGCAGCAGGATTTCGGCGCTTATGACGCGGCAATCGAGGCGCATATCGTCCGCACACTGGGGGAAACCGACGGCGTGCTGCGCCATATGGCCGAAGACGGCGATCTGAAGCGGATACACATTCACCACCTCGCGGCGAATGAAACGCGGCCGTTTCAGGTGCTCATCACCAGCGGCATGGGCGATCCAGCGCAAGCGGGGCAAGAAGAAGCAGCGGCGCGGACGGAACTGGTGCTGCTGCTGCCACCGCAGTGGAATATTCAGGCGGGCGACCCTGCCGCCGCCTGGCCGCTGCAATGGCTGCAAATCATCGCGCAAATGCCGGTTCCCCCCAGCTTCGCGCCGGGGCGGGGCAGGATTATCGCGCTCGATCGAGACCGGAAAGAGACCTTGCCCGGCACGCCGTTCGGCGGTTTTTTCCTCTATCCGCCGCTGGTCAGCCTGCCGCAGGATTTCCTGCATCTGACCCTGCCCGATGGCGGGGAGGTAACGTTCCTCGCGCTGCTGCCGCTCTATCCCGCCGAAATCGCCCTGCTGGAAGAAGAGAACGGCCTGGCACGCCTCTTTGCCGCCTTTTCGCAGCATCAGGTAACGGAATGCGTGGACGCTACCCGCCCCGATTGCGCTTCATGACAAACCACCGTGCCGCCAAGCGGACAAATACGCCGCTTGGCGGGCCCAGCATTTACGCCGCTTGGCGGACCCAGCATTTGCGTCGCTTGGCGGACCCAGCATTTACGT
>ERZ773077.3002-NODE-3002-length-10544-cov-6.460101_pt1 | contig 10544 bp, 6 predicted proteins | sample MGYA00580612_ERZ773077 | MGnify/ENA primary metagenome ERZ773077 (study PRJEB29015, sample SAMEA2737971) | human oral metagenome | biome: human oral; feature: human-associated habitat; material: dental | place: China | collected 2021 ...
ACTTGGCTGTTAACGATGCAGCAGCTTTCACAGCTCTTGCAGATGCAGCTAAAGCAAAACTTGGTAAATAATAATCAACTGTTTCATTCTTACTCTCGTGGTTTTTACCGCTGGAGTAAGGTGAAACTTTTTTGTTTTCCTTAAATGATTTTCTATTTTAAAGAGTAAATCACAGATTATTTCAAAGAAAATAGGATATTTCTTGTATAATAGGAATATCTAAAAGATTTGGAGTTAGAAGAAGATGATAGTAGGTATTGATTTAGGAACGACTAATTCTTTAGTAGGGGTATACCAAGATGGCCAGGTCAAGCTGATTCCCAATGCTTTTGGTGAATATTTGACGCCTTCTGTTGTGGCTTTAGATGACAATGATGAGATTATAGTTGGAAAAATTGCCAAGGAACGCTTGGTAACCCACCCGGATAAGACGGTTTCTCAGTTCAAGCGTTTTATGGGGACCAAACATGAGTTGACATTAGGAAATCGAGCATATAAGGCTGAAGAATTAAGCTCTTTTATCATTCGAAAGTTGGTAGACGATGCAGAGACCTATCTTGGAGAAAAGGTCGAGGAAGTGATTGTCAGTGTACCAGCCTATTTCAACGATGCTCAACGCTATGCGACCAAACTAGCAGGAAAATTTGCTGGAGTTCAGATTGACCGGATTATCAATGAACCTTCCGCAGCAGCTCTTGCTAAAAGATCTATGGTAAACCAAGAAGATCAATCTTTTATTGTGGTCGATTTTGGTGGTGGTACTCTTGATATTTCAGTTGTGGAGCTATTTGATAACATCGTTGAAATCGTGTCAATCGCAGGAGACAATCGCTTGGGAGGAGAAGACTTCACTGCGGCTATTGCTGAGGAATTTTTAGTTTCTAATCAATTAACCAAGGATACGATTTCCCGAGAATTTTATAGCAAAATTCTGATACAGGCTGAAAAAACAAAGCTAGAACTCAATAATAAAGAAGAAGTGAAGATGACAGTGATGGACCAAGATCAGGAATACTTTTTAGACTTGAGCTACCAGCGCTTTTATGAGCTTTGTCAACCGCTGCTGGCGCGTGTTAAGGCTGTTTTGGACCGTGCCTTGATGGATGCACGCTATAGCTATGTATCATCAGATAACTTTGTTCTTGTTGGTGGGACTTCGAAACTCCGCTTGGTTCAGGACTTTTTATCCTACTGTATCAATCAAATGGTTCAGGTATCTGATGATCCTGATAGGATGATTGCGAGAGGTTGTGCCCTTTTAGCAGGAATAAAAGAACGGAAGGGTGAGATACGAGATTTGTTGCTGTCTGATATTTGTCCTTTTACACTAGGGATTGAGATAGTTGGAGATCGTTTTTCGCCGATTATCGAGCGAAATTCCACCCTACCTGCTTCACGCATTGAGCAGTATTATACTGCTGAATTGGGACAGAGCCAAGTCAAGATAAAGGTCTATCAAGGTGAGATGATGAAGGCTTCACAAAACCTCTTCTTAGGTGAATTAGAAGTTCCCGTACCTGTGAATACTCGCGAAAAAGAAAGTTTAACAGTTCGGTTTACCTATGATTTAAATGGAATTTTGGATGTCGAAGTGAAAATTGATTCCACACAGGAAGTATTTAGTCATGTTATTCTCCAAGATAGCATTACCCTGACAGAAAAGGAAATCAAGGTTAAGCAAGCAGAATTGTCTCGCTATAAGATCAATGCTCAAGAAACAGAGGTTTATCGTTTCTTGATTGAAAAAGCGAATCGTGTGTACAGTATGCTCTTGGGGAGAAGAAGAGATGAGCTAATGGCTGAAACTAGACGATTTGAAGAAGAGGTCAGTCAAGCATCTGTGTATCATTTGCCAAAACTCTATCAATCATTTTCAAACTACCTAGAGTTCCTAGAGCGAGGACTGTAGAAGAGGAGACGATATGAATATATGGGAAACTTTAGGGATAGAGCCAACAACTGACGTCAAGCTTATTAGAAGGCGTTATGCTGAACTGGTTCGGCTCTATCACCCAGAAGACCAACCAGAAATTTATCAAGAAATTGTTGAAGCTTACCAAAAAGCTTTGACTTATGCGAGGTCTAGAAACACAAGACCAGAAAATAGTCTAAGAAAAGCGAGTGACTCTCAAAAAGCTACTGAACTTGAAGAAGAGGCAAATGGAAAGCCTAATTCTAGTCTCAACTTTGAAAACTTGACTGAAGAAACGAAGACTGAGAACGAAGAGTCTGAAAGATCTAGTCTTGATTTCAGTGATTATCAGCAATCAACTGATAAAACCAGCGATTCCTTTAACTTTGAAACCTTTAAAGCAGAAGAGGATGAGCAAAAGTCCACCCTTGACTTTAGTGACTACGATGAGGAAGTCCGGCTAAATGGAGATTCTGAAGAAAGAGCTACGAATACCCTCAACTTTGAAACGTTTGGTGACGAAGAGAACCGTTGGCAAGAAGAAACAACAAGGTCTACTCTTGACTTTAGTGGTTATAATGAAGGAACCTATCTGATCCGAAATGCGATTGAAAGTATTGTTGGGAATGATGACTATAACCAAGAGGAACAAGAACATCTATGGCGTCAGTTCTTTCATCAGTATCAGTATGATATGGACATTGTTCAATCCGTTTTAGAGGAAATGGATGTTTATATTTTTAACAAACCGGAGCAATTCTCTATCCTCATTCCCTTGCTGGAAGATTATATACCTGACTTTAAGTACTGGGGCTATTACTATAAACTGAAGTATTGGAAAGTTAAAAGAGCTATAGCAGAAGAGGAAGGCAGTTCGCTTGAAAGCGCACATGAAGCCACTGAAGAATTCTATTATTCTTATCAACTTTGCCAAGAAATTCTCCAAGATTTTAACAAAGCAAATCAATTGAGCTCTTGGATAGAGTTTTTCAAGCACCCCTATTTGAGCTTTATGGTCTTAGATCAAGTAAATCAAAATCGTCAGATAATCAAGAGTGTGTCCGTTTTAACCTATATCCTGGAAAAAAACCGACAAGTCATATTTGAAGAGGATTATCCGCTCTTGAATGACTTGGCTGATTACTTAGAGCAAGTAAAAGAGGAGCTGGGAGAAAACGTTGACTTTAGTCATTACTCTCTAGATAATCCAGATGAAGTTGAGGCAGCCTTCTATGAGTTGCTCCATGCTCACTATGAAGACGAGTACAAACTGTTACGTGATTGGCAATACCTTTTTGAATCAGTTAAAGATCACACACTCCTACTTGATTTGTTAGAAAAGGTGGACGTCTATCCTTTAACCAATGCGAAAGTGTTAGCTCTCGTTCTCCAATTTGTAGAGAGTTACAGTGATGAGGAATCAAATCCTTACCTGAAGAAACTCCATTTCTGGAAGAGTATCCATTCCTATCCTTCAGTGGTAGAGGAGTACGCACTAGACAAAAAGGAAAATTTTGATTACTGGTACAATGAAGGTTATCTCTATATTGATAAGCTCACCAAGAGTGATGAAGATATCAATGATTGGGAGAAGTGGAAAAGCTACTTTAAAGGAAGACCACGCATTCTAACGGTTTTGCTTCAACAGATCTATAAGGAGTACCATCGGTTTACAGACGGGGAGCTCTTGAGATATGTTTTAACTCCTTTTCCGACTTCTAAAATGGCTAGCCAAATGATGACGGAGGAGACAGACCAGAAACTAGAAGAGATGACAGCTTATGCCTATGAACTTTGTCATCCAAAGGCCAAGTTATCTTATTCGGATTGGAAAAAAAGACAGGTCTTTAAAAATAAGTTTCTTCAGTTTTTCTTTAGCTTATTTGCGATTGTGAGTTTGATACTCAGTGTTCTAGAGCAACCTATTTATAATTTATGGGTCCATGCTGGTATGTTTTCTCTCTTTTACGTCTATATGCTAAAATTAAGGAAAACGCCGATTGAGGAAGGAGTGACAGCTAGGGGTTCAAAACGAAAATTTTACCACAGTCCCCATCCATGGTTCCTATTCATCTTGCTATTGCTCCTCGTCCTTCCATTCTTACCGTTTGGTCTCATTGGTGCCCTTATTTTCATTACATTTTTCTGTCTTATCGATGGTTTCCAGGTGAGTCAAGGGCTGAAGTGGGATTATTCTTTGGATAAGCTGATTCCTATCGGTATCTTTCTTTCTGCTGGTTTTCTTTCTGCTTTGGTAAATCAAAGCCAGACTATTTCAGGAGTTGCCATAGCTTACTTCCATATTTTTGCAATCCTTGTGATTTGCTTATCTTTCACAAGATTTAGTCCTGGATTTCCACCATCTCTGAAGAAAATTTTCATATCGGCAATCTTGGGAATCCTACTCTTTCAAACGTTGCCCTACATTCACAGCCGTTTAGACATCTTTGATCCAACTATTCTACGAGATGAAACTCTGACCATAACGGTTCTCCTCTTGTTAAATGGAATTGCCTTGTCTTATTTTACAAAGGAACAAGGCTTCATGATTGGTGTAAAGAAGGTCTTTATGATTTATGGATTGCAAATCTTTATTTTCCTAAGAAGACTGTTCCGGATTCTATTTGCACCTATACCTGATTTTAGCAAAGTTTATTTTGAAAAAGACCTGTTAATCTTGAATAGCGAATTTGCTTTCTACTTCCTCGAGGGACTCTTTGTCCTTATCCTGCTTTTCCTTATTGGCAATATACGCAAGGAAAATCGGAAAAATTCTGTATAGAATGAAATCACAGAGAAGAGGACTCTAGTTCAAGTTTCTAGTAAATTTTGTCCATTAAGGGTATAATAGAACTATTCAAATGAAAGAGGTAATGAAAATGGCTTCAAAAATGCTACACACTTGCTTGCGAGTAGAAAACCTTGAAAAATCAATCGCATTCTATCAAGATGCTTTTGGTTTTAAAGAATTGCGTCGCAAGGATTTTCCAGACCATGCCTTCACGATTGTCTATCTAGGACTTGATGGTGATGACTACGAGTTGGAGTTGACCTATAACTATGACCACGGTCCTTATGTGGTAGGTGATGGCTTTGCTCATATCGCCCTCAGTACACCTGACCTTGAGGCGCTACATCAAGAACATAGCGCGAAAGGCTATGAGGTTACAGCGCCTAATGGACTTCCAGGAACTGCACCAAACTATTACTTTGTCAAGGATCCTGATGGCTATAAGGTTGAAGTCATTCGTGAAAAATAATCCAGTAAAGTCAAGTAGAATGTTCGTTTTCTACTTGACTTTTTTTCTTTGAAAGAGTATACTAGTACAAATTTAACCTTTAAGGGGAGTCCAGAGAGACTCACAAGGTGTCAGATACAAGTGATAGGGAAAACTCTCTGCGGAGATTTTTTAGGTGTGCGCATGAGTTCCGTCCTATCTTGACTGAGACCTTGCTATTGCAAGGTCTTTTCTTTATCTGGTCCCCTTAAAATTTAAGGAGGAAAATCATGAATCCCACATGTAAGAAGCGTTTGGGTGCGATTCGTTTGGAAAGTATGAAGGTGGTTGCACAGGAGGAAATTGCGCCAGCAATCTTTGAATTAGTCCTAGAAGGAGAAATGGTTGAAGCTATGCGAGCAGGCCAATTTCTCCATCTGCGTGTACCTGATGATGCCCATCTCTTGCGTCGCCCTATTTCGATTTCGTCTATTGATAAGGCTAACAAGCAGTGTCGTCTCATTTATCGGATTGAAGGTGCTGGGACCGCTATTTTTTCAACATTAAGTCAGGGTGATACTCTTGATGTGATGGGACCTCAGGGGAACGGTTTTGATTTGTCTGACTTGGACGACCAGAGCCAAGTTCTCCTCGTTGGTGGGGGGATTGGTGTTCCCCCCTTGCTTGAGGTAGCCAAGGAATTGCATGCGCGTGGGGTAAAAATAGTAACAGTTCTCGGTTTTGCTAACAAGGATGCTGTCATTCTCGAAACAGAATTGGCCCAATATGGTCAGGTTTTTGTTACGACAGATGATGGTTCTTATGGAATTAAGGGAAATGTGTCAGTCGTCATCAATGACTTAGACAGTCAATTTGAGGCTGTTTACTCATGTGGAGCTCCAGGAATGATGAAGTACATCAATCAAAGGTTTCATGACCATCCAAGAGCCTATCTATCTTTGGAATCTCGTATGGCTTGCGGGATGGGTGCTTGCTATGCCTGTGTCTTAAAAGTGCCAGATAGTGAGACGGTCAGCCAACGAGTCTGTGAAGATGGCCCTGTTTTCCGCACAGGAACGGTTGTGTTATAAGGAGAAAGTCATGACTACAAATCGCTTACAAGTTTCTCTACCAGGCTTGGACTTGAAAAACCCCATCATACCAGCATCAGGCTGTTTTGGTTTTGGCCAAGAGTATGCCAAGTACTATGATTTAGACCTTTTAGGCTCCATTATGATCAAGGCAACGACACTTGAACCCCGTTTTGGCAATCCAACTCCCAGGGTAGCAGAGACACCTGCTGGTATGCTCAATGCAATCGGATTGCAAAATCCTGGTTTAGAAGCTGTTTTATCTGAAAAGTTGCCTTGGCTGGAAAGAGAGTATCCTACGCTTCCCATCATCGCCAATGTTGCAGGCTTTTCAAAACAAGAATACGCTGCCGTTTCTCGAGGAATTTCCAAGGCAGCTAATGTAAAAGCTATCGAGCTTAATATCTCTTGTCCTAATGTTGATCACGGTAATCATGGGCTTTTGATTGGGCAAGATTCTGATCTAGCTTATGAAGTAGTGAAAGCAGCGGTAGAGGCCTCTGATGTACCAGTTTATGTCAAACTGACTCCTAGTGTAACGGATGTTGTTACTATTGCTAAAGCCGCAGAAGATGCAGGAGCAAGTGGTTTGACCATGATCAATACTCTAGTCGGTATGCGCTTTGACCTCAAAACTAGAAAACCAATCTTAGCCAATGGAACGGGTGGGATGTCAGGCCCAGCAGTTTTTCCAGTCGCCCTCAAACTCATCCGCCAAGTCGCCCAAACAACAGATCTACCCATCATTGGAATGGGGGGAGTGGATTCGGCTGAAGCTGCTTTGGAAATGTATCTGGCTGGTGCCTCTGCCATCGGAGTTGGAACAGCCAACTTTACCAATCCATATGCCTGTCCTGACATCATCGAAAATCTGCCAAAAGTCATGGACAAATATGGCATTAGCAGTTTAGAAGAACTCCGTCGAGAAGTCAAAGCCAGTCTGAGGTAAGCTAGACCTTCCTTATCGTCAACAAGACATAGAATCTTCATCAATTTGTAATATTTCCGTCTGTTAACTATGTTACAATAGGGTTTATAAAATAGTAATAGTGTAGATCGTTTTCTACTGAGGAGAATAAAATGAAGAAGATACTACTTGCAAGTACTGTCCTTCTTTCTATGGCAGGATTTGCAAAGACATCTGTATATGCTGAAGAATCTCAGATTACGAAAAAAACTCAGACCACAGATGTGGTCGAGAAAAAAGAAGAAGTTACTCCGAAAAAGGAAGTTCCCCAAGTGGAACCCAAGAAAGAGCCGGTTGTAAAAGAGGAAACTTCTTCTAAAGATGACTCATCCAAAAAGGAAAAAAACGAGGAAGTTATCGAGGAAGTTATCGAGGAAGTTATCAAGGAAGGTTGGAAAAAAGAGCAAGGAAACTGGCGTTTTTATGAAAATAACCAGTCTGTCGTAAACTGGAAAAAAATTGGTGGCACTTGGTATTACTTTGATAAAAACGGCATTATGCTCAGTAATACCATAGTTGATGATTACCTTGTCAAAGGTAACGGTGCTATGGCGGAAAACGATTGGGTGAAAATATCTGACCAATGGTACTATGCCACAGCTTCGGGAAAGATTTCTCGCAATAAGTGGGAAAAGATTGAAGGCGTCTGGTATTACTTTGATCAAGATGGTGTTATGCTTAGCCGTACTGTCTACAATGACTACCTCTTTCAAGGTAGTGGTGCCATGGCAGAAAACGATTGGGTGAAAATATCTGACAAGTGGTATTATGCCACAGCTTCAGGAAAGATTTCTCGCGACAAATGGGAAAAGATTGAAGGTGTCTGGTATTACTTTGATAAAAACGGTATTATGCTCAGTAATTCTATAGTTGATGGTTACCTTATCAAAGGTAACGGTGCTATGGCAGAAAACGCTTGGGTAAAAATATCTGACAAGTGGTACTATGCTACAGCTTCAGGCAAGATTTCTCGCGACAAATGGGAGAAAATCAAAGGAACATGGTACTATTTCAATAGCGATGGTGTGATGGCAAGTAGCCAGTGGAAAAGTGACTACTATCTGAAAGATAGTGGCGCTATGGCGGAAAAAGAGTGGATTTTTGATAAATCCTACAATAGCTGGTTCTACTTGAAGTCAGGTGGGGCCTACGCTTCCCGTGAATGGATTGGTTCATACTACCTTAAATCAGGTGGCTATATGGCCAAAAATGAATGGATTTTTGACAAAGATTACGATGCTTGGTACTATCTAAAAGATGATGGTCGATATGTAACAGGTACTTTCACGATCAAAGGTAAAGAGTATTCCTTCCAGAATAATGGGAAGTGGATCTCAGAGGCAAAATATTACAAAGTGAAGCCAATTACTGCTTATGTCTATAGCGCTTCTGGTGAACGATTGAGTTATGTATCGCAAGGAACCATAGTTTCACTTGGAGATGCCCAATCTAAAAAAGATAGTCAAATACCAGTCAATATTTCTGGTTTATCCGGCTTCATGAATAAAAGTGATTTAGTAGCTATTGATAAAGAAAGTGAGTTTGTCCCTCATTATACAAGTGATGGCAAGTATTTTTACCATGAGTTGTCACCTTATGTGAGTCTCCGTGTTGCTCCACATAGCTCAGCTATGACCATTGGTAAGAAATATTATTCAACTGATGGGCTTCATTTTGATAGCTTTACCATTGAAAATCCTTTCCTCTTTAGAGATTTGACTAAACCAAGTAATTACAGTGCAGCTGAATTGGATAAAGTTTATTCTTTGATGAATATTCGGGATAGTCGCCTCGCTGGTAAGGGAGCTATTTTTAAGGAAGCTGAGGAACGATATGGTGTGAATGCTCTTTATCTGATGGCCCATAGTGCACTTGAGAGTGCTTGGGGACGGAGCCAGATAGCTAAGGATAAGAATAATTTCTTTGGAATTGCAGCTTATGATTCGAGCCCGTATACCTCAGCCAAGAAATTTGATGATGTGGATAAGGGGATCCTTGGTGCGGCTAAGTGGATTCGTGAGAACTACATTGACCGTGGAAGAGACCACTTGGGAAACAAGGCGACAGGAATGAATGTTCTCTATGCTTCTGACCCATATTGGGGTGAAAAAATAGCTAGTATCATGATGACTATCAATAGCAGACTTGGTGGGAAAGACTAACTAAATGGTGCTATGTGGTAATATATTTTCCCAAAACAATTAGGCATTATACTAAAAGTAAGGATTGAGTTCTGTATTGTACAGGGCTCAGTTCTTTTAGTTATGCGACTATTAATCCGTATAGCTTTGTAAGGTGCGAGACAAATTTATAAGAAAACATTCGTGTGATATAATAGAGAGGAAAAGGGGTTAAAACTACAGTGGGTAGATGTCATTCAATTCGAGGTTTTAAGAGCTTGTATCTTTTGATTATGGAGTGTTTGAGTTAGGGAGGGAGTGGAAATGAGAGAAAAGAATAAACAATATAAAGGACTAGTTCACCTAGGAGAGTTTAAAAACAAATTGGTTTACTATGACCTTAAAGGAAGGAAACTGTTTTTTTCGATTCCAGAAAGAACTTCTAAGAGTCAACAGTACTTTATTTTTTCCTTGATATTACTAGTTCTTCCATTTATTAGATTTCTGAATGGATTGACAATCTTTAATATAGTTGAGCATAAGCACCTTTATTTGATTTTATTCTCTTGTATTTCCTTACTTATCGGTAAATTGCTGGATGTCTATTTTAAAAAAGATTTGGATTTGTATCCTGCTTTATTTACAGATTTGGAGTTTTTAGAATTCCTAGAAGTAGTAAAGAAAAGTGGAGCTGTTGTTACTTCCGTAATTCGTGGTAGTTTTATTAGTTTATTAGTATCCTTGATTGTCTACCTAATATATCCTGGTTTTTTGTCATTATTTTTCTACTCCATGCTTTTGTTTATTCTCTATTTGTGTACAGCCAATAATTTGCACAGGAGAAAGAAGGTAATGGAGAGTTTGATAAGAAATGTGCGCACCAACTAAATCTTTTTTTGGTCTATGATAATTCTGCAATATTAAGTAAAGGAAGCAAATTTATATGACAATAGAAATTCAGCAATACAAAAGTTGTACCATATTAAAAAACAATAATGATTATCAGATCCTGTGGAGTAGAGGGAAAGGAGTTCTTAGCTTTCCCATTAGCCAAGAATTAGCAGGACGTGTTTCAAAATCAGAAAAAGATTCTTTAGAAGTGATGTTTTATTGCGAACATCATCGTTGGCCAAAGGCAGATGAGTTAGAAGATTATAATCGATCGGATACGATTGTACATCGAGGCGATGGATTTATTGTATATGAGACAGACGGCTATTACGAAATTAGCTTCTT
>ERZ773077.3004-NODE-3004-length-10536-cov-9.140635_pt1 | contig 10536 bp, 6 predicted proteins | sample MGYA00580612_ERZ773077 | MGnify/ENA primary metagenome ERZ773077 (study PRJEB29015, sample SAMEA2737971) | human oral metagenome | biome: human oral; feature: human-associated habitat; material: dental | place: China | collected 2021 ...
TTCTCTCAAGATAGGCCACAAACTCCTCGTAGCTATATACACGGTCAAAACCCTCAGGAGTAGGGCGCAAGTCATCTAAATACAACTGCATAATTATTAATTGTTAATTGTCAATTCTTCCTTCCACGCTGCAAAGATATATGCAAATGGACAAACTACGACCATGTGTGATATTTTTTTGAAAAAATATCCCCACTTTGTTAGGAGTGAGGAGGTTGAGTGTTTATTCTTTAGAAAGCTGGTAAAATTTCAAAAGAGCTTCCATTTCTTTTTGATGTAGTTTAATTTCTTGAGTATTCCATTCATTTCCCGAGAATGTCTCAAACATCATCAGTCTTTTAAGACTTGTATTATTATAAAATGATTCCTTTTTGTATTCAGGATGTTCCTTACTTGCTGAAGAATTCTCAGAACTACTGATTAAGCAGAGGTTCCCAAAACAATGAAGTACTTTATCTCGCTCCTCATCTTGTTTTTCAGTAGCTAACATTTTATCTACATCAATAGATCCTTTTTTACTTTGTGGCAATAAGTGCTCCTTAGAAGATAATTGTCTGAAATAGAATTTATTAAACTGCTCTTTAACTTCCTTTATCCTATTGGTAATAGATTTTATTATTTCAGGACTATCTATTTTATCTTCTCCTCTTACATAGTCGTAATAGACCTCCCAAAGCATATACTCAAAGTAATAGAATATTTTGATAGAGACTGAAGCAAAAGATATATTATCTAATAAAAGATCTTTAGTCTCCTTCTTTAATTCTGACTTTAAAACACTATATAAGTCTTTCTCTTTTACATTTCCTTCTAATAATCTCAAGAGCCAATCCTTTTTGTCATTAGAGACAGTTGCATAATGAAACATAGCCTGTAACATTTCTATTTTCTTCTCTTCATCAGTATTTTCAAAAGCAGTTTCCTTTGTTTCTACACCTTCTTTTTCAAATTCATATCCTCTTATTCCCCAATTACTTTCCTTGTCACTTAATAGGAGACTATTTTTAATAACATACTTATCAAAATAGATTCTATATTTGAGTAAAGCTACGATAAAAGTTTCTGCATCTTTATAGTCTTTAAATGTCTCTAAAAGCTTTTTATCATCAAAAGAAATCTTTTTATCAGGATTTATAAGATGATATATATAAAGTAAAAAAGTAGGAAACTCTAATACAGAACGATAATCATACGTTTTGCTTTCTTCTCCCTGCTTAAATCCTTTAGGAAGTGTTTCTACACCCTTTTCTAAAAGTGCTGCTATTGTTTGAGACTGATTATTTTCATTACTCTCATCTTTTCCAAGTGAAGAAACAATATCATCAAAGGAGAGCTCCTCTTTCTCTAATAATTCTTTAGGAATCCCATTATTCCAAATATAGTCTCCCATAAAAGAACAAGCCTCCCACACTTGAGCAAAAACTTCTTTATGAGAATCATCTATTTGATTCATCAGTTGTGCCTTGAGTATCTCGTGTTTCTCCAACTGCTCGCCACGATTGTTCATTATTTCAAAATAATGATTTAGCTCAGTCTCTTTGGGTAACTCTGTCCTAAAAATATAAGTTCGTTCAAAAAACTTCTTCCTAAATATTTCTTTATCCTTGTCAGTAGATAAAATGTCATTAAGAACACTTTCAATAATCTCAATACCTTGTTTTAAGTTTTGTGTTTTAGGAATTTGAGGTAAGCCTTTTGTAGCCTCAGAAAGCTCCCTAAAAAACTGGTCACACTCAGATCGTGCTTGAAATTTGAGATTAAAGGAAGTTTTTTTATCTAAAACAGCTTTGATAAGATTTAAGGTAGTATGGCGTTGTTGCCCATCTACAAGTTCATAGCTACCATCATTCCTCTTGAAAGTAACTAAAGTACCCAAATAATACCGTTCGTTCTCTCCTATGCTATTAATATCCCTAATAAGACGCTCTATTTGAGGTTGTTCCCATTCGTAATTTCGTTGATAAATAGGGATAATGTAAGTATCATTACTTAAAACTTCTTTTATTGTTATAGCTTCTTTTATTTCTTTATTATTCTTCATCGTTTTATAAATTAAAATAAATCAAAACACCTTCTTCTACTCCCTTTGCATAGCCTCTTTCATGAGGAATGTAATTACAAGATAAATCTATTTTTAGTTCCTCAGGTGAGTAACTATTAGGAATAGACCTAAAGAAGCGAAGGGCTTGATCGTGCTTTAATATACTGTTTTCCGAGATTGCCTTTTTCTCCAATCTCAATAGATACACATTTTTATAAAATCCATCATAATAGGCTTCTTCTAAAAAAGAAAGCCCAAATCTGTCTACAAAAAGTAAACAAATATTCTCAAAAAGGTTTCTTACCTTTATATCACCTACTCTTTCTGCCCCCCTATAGTTAAGACATCTTTTTTTATAGAATGCTATAAATTTATCATTTCTTTCAAACAGTTGTTTATTTAGTTCAATATAATAGAATACATAGTCAAAGAAATTTTTCCCATTGATAATACTCATTCCTATCTGAAATGGATAACCTTGGGTAATACCAAAGTTACGAAATAAAATTTCTTTTTGGGTATTCTCTATGATACCCTCTAAAATCCTTAGAGAGAGTTCATAATTATATTCTACTCCCTTATAAAGACTTATACCCTTAAATTCATTTAGATCTGTTTTTGTAAATGAATATTTATCCTCCCCTTTTATCCATTTCCGAATTCTATAGAGATGATTATTGAGAATATCAGGCAAAGGATTATCTTTATCAAGGAGATAATCTTCCCATTTGATGACATATTGTTCTATTTCTTTATCTGTATACCCATCTTTATCCATTTCTCTTAGATGAAATGCTTTTAATAGATCATGTGGAGATAGTTCTTTCCCTCTTGAGTTTTGGGTGTCAAATAACTGAAAAGCTTCATCCTGACGATATACTGTGATCACTACAAATTCGCACTTATTTTCTAATTCATTTAAAAACTTTTCTTTATCTTTTTCTAATTTCTTTGCTCTAAACCATTGTTTGATTTGGTTATAATTATAGATGAGATTATTTTTAGAAATCTCATTGGTATATTCTTGATTTTGAAGTAGCTTATCTTTTTTACCCAAATAATATAAGATAAGTGAAAGGGTCGTTAGGCGTTGTTGTCCATCTACAATATTATGAATACCTTCTTTATCTTGATGGACAATAAGAGTTCCTACTCGGTAGGTTCTTTTGCCAATATAAATATTTTCATACAAGTCATCAAGTAGCTGAATAACATGAGATTTATGCCACTTATAGGGACGTTGATAAGGAGGAATAACAAAAGTATTATAAAGCTCCTTTAGTATTTTTTCTTCTAACTGAGGTTGTTCCATCTGCTTTTTGGTTTAAAATTCATGACAAATATACGATTTTTAATCATAGATTAACTAGTATAAACATTATTTTTTAACTCAAAATTCCTAAAGTTATCCAATAAGCGTTCTATATTTTCCTTGCCTACGGGGTTTTGGCTATGTACTTGATAGTTGGGCAGGGGAAGCTGGTGTGCTAAGCAGTACTCCACTAAGTATTTAGCACAGTCATAGCCCGAGAAGTCTTCCCCTAAATCGTGGTCAAAGGAAATAAAATCAGGCAAGCCCTTTCTCTCAAGATAGGCCACAAACTCCTCGTAGCTATATACACGGTCAAAACCCTCTGGAGTAGGGCGAAGGTCATCTAAATACAATGGCATAATTTTAATTGTTAATTGTCAATGGTTAATTCTTTCTTCCACGCGGCAAAAATAAACCCACTGCTGGACAAACTATGTCAGGTTAATTGTTAATTATCAGCAGACAGTCGTTAGTTGTTAGTTGTTAGTCCTAATTAATCACTGATATTCAAGCTGTTGAAAAAAAGTAATTAAAAATCAGTGGTTTTACTTTTTTCCTTGCTAAAAATTGGTTATATTTGCAGAGTGTTAGAACCATAATTAATGAAAGAAGAAATAACAATGGATCCGAATTACTTATTTGAAATTAGCTGGGAAGTATGCAACAAGATTGGGGGCATACATACCGTATTGGCGACACGAGCTAACCTGCTCCGAGACAAGTTTGCCGACAAGTATATCACCATAGGTCCCGACTTATGGCAACACAAGGAAAACCCTGAGTTTGTACAGGATGATACTCTTTTCCCTTCATGGCTTGCCCGTACTAAGGAGGAAGGCCTACGAGTGAGAACAGGGTATTGGAATATAAAAGGAAAACCTATTGCCATTTTAGTGGATTTTTCCCATTATATCAGTGAGAAAAATGAAATTCTCACCTATTATTGGAACACGCAACAGCTTGATTCACTCAATGCCTCTTGGGATTTTACCGAGTCAGCCCTCTTTGGCTATGCGGTAGGAAAGGTCTTGGATAGTTTTATTCACTTCCAAGTAGGGGTACGTGAGCGTGCCATTGCCCATTTCCATGAGTGGATGAGCGGTACTGCGCTCCTATATGTGAAGAAAGAACTCCCCCAAGTAGGAACCATTTTCACTACCCATGCTACTGTCTTAGGTCGTAGCATAGCCGGTAATGGGTGGGCACTCTACAACTATTTGGAAGAGTATAAGCCCTCTGAATTGGCTTATCGCTTCTCTGTACAGCACAAGCATTTCTTAGAGGCTAAGGCTGCTTGTGAGGCTGATGTATTTACCACTGTGAGTGATATTACTGCTCGTGAAGCGGCTCACTTCTTAGGGCGTATCCCTGAGGTAGTTACTCCTAATGGCTTTGACGAAAGCCTTATAAGTGACCGCACTAGCTTCCTTCAAAAAAACAAAAGAGCCGCTGCTAAACTACAAGAAGTAGCCCAAAGGGTTACAGGAACTACTTTTGAGAAAAAACCTTTCTTTGTAGCTATCAGCGGACGCAATGAATTCAGAAACAAAGGAATAGATGTTTTTATTGATGCGCTTCAGCAAATCAACAAAGACGCAACCTTTGACCAAGAAGTCGTAGCTTTCATTCTTATCCCTTCTGAATATGATGGAGTTAACACTGTCGGACAAGCTTATACAACGCACCTTATAAGAGACGAATACCAAAGTACCATTCTTTCCAAAGTGAAAGAGGCGCAACTCTTTAACCAAAAGCAGGACAAGGTAAAGGTTGTCTATTGTCCAAGCTATCTTTTGGGTAATGATGGGGTATTTGACCTTTCTTACTACGACCTCCTCTACGGAATAGACCTTACTGTATTCCCTTCTTACTACGAGCCTTGGGGCTATACTCCTTTTGAGAGCTTATGCTTTGGAGTGCCTACCATAACGACCACCTTAGCAGGCTTTGGTACTTGGGCATTGTCTCATTTCCCTAACGAAAACTTGGCTTTGAAAGTTATTCGTCGTGATGATAGTAACTACCAAGAAGTAGTAACAGGGGTAGTAAGCCAAATAGAAAAAATCGCACGTCTCTCCCCTACTGCTTATGAAGCCTTATGGGAAGACGCTCAGCAAATAGGCAAAGCTGCTCTTTGGAATAAGTTCTTTGTTTTTTACCAAAAAGCTTATGAACTTACCCTCAACAAATTACAACCTCGCTTAGCCAATCTTCCTGTGGCGGATGCCGATGCGGAGGTATGGGAGCAGTCCAAAGTAGTCAATACTCCTTTCTGGCGTAGTGTGATCGTACACCGTGCTACTCCTGAAAAATTCAAAGCACTCGAAGAATTGGCTAAAAACCTCTGGTGGTGCTGGAACGAAGAAGCAGAACAGCTCTTCAAGAGTATAGACCCTGAGGAATGGCGCAGAGTTCATAAGAATCCTATCCTATTGCTTGACTCTATTTCAGTAAGTCAGTTCAAGGCCTTGGAAAACGACTCTCAATTTATGAATTGTTTGGATAAGGTATATGCTGACTTCCTTGCCTATATGGAAAAGAAGAAAGAGATGGTAAGCCCTTCGATAGCGTACTTTAGTATGGAATTCGGATTACACTCCTCTTTGAAGATTTATTCAGGCGGATTAGGTATCTTGGCTGGGGACTATCTAAAAGAAGCCAGTGACAAGGCTACCAAAATCACAGGGGTAGGATTGCTCTATCGTTATGGTTATTTCACCCAAAAGATATCCGCCTTTGGAAATCAAGAATCTGAATATGAGGCTCAGGACTTTACCAAAATTCCTGTTTCCCCAGTGTTCGACAAGGATGGCAAATGGCTTAAGGTAACCTTAGACCTACCAGGTCGTACCCTTTATGCACGTGTATGGCGTGTGGATGTAGGTCGTATTGAGCTTTACCTATTGGATACCGATTATGAAGATAATAACGAGGAAGACCGTACTATCACCCATCACCTATATGGAGGAAACTGGGAGAACCGACTCAAACAAGAGATGCTCTTGGGCTTGGGTGGTATCAAGGTGCTTCGCAGCTTAGGTCATTCCTATGACATCTATCATTGCAACGAAGGACACGCCGCCTTAATTGGATTGGAACGTCTTAATAAGTTTATTAACGAGTATCATCTCTCCTTCTCCGAAGCAGTAGAAGTGGTACGTGCCTCTTCCCTCTTTACAACGCACACTCCTGTACCCGCAGGACATGATGCCTTCGAGGAAACTATGCTTCGTGCTTTCATTGGTGACTATGCTGAAAAGCTCCATGTGGATTGGCAACAAATCCTTGCCCTTGGTAAGATCAATGTAAGTGACCCACATGAGAAATTCTCTATGAGTTTCTTGGCTGCCAACCTCTCTCAGGAAGTCAATGGGGTAAGTATGCTCCATGGCGAGGTGAGCCGTGATATCTTCAAAGATATGTGGAAAGGTTACCTCCCCGAAGAACTCCATATCAGCTATGTAACCAATGGGGTACACCGTCCTACTTGGACCTCTCCGCTATGGAAGGAAGTAGAAGAAAAGTACTTTAAGAAGGAAGCAGGTACCTATACTGCTGCCTCATTTGAGGGTATCTACAATGTACCCGATGAGAAAATAGCACAGATCAAGCAAGAACTCCGTTCCAAACTCGTTCGCCGTATCAGGCACAACCTAACCGATGGTCAGAACATCACTTATTTCACTCCTCGTGAAATCGTAGAAGTATTCGATACGCTTCGCGATGATGTACTTACCATAGGTTTTGCCCGTCGTTTTGCCACTTATAAGCGTGCCCATCTACTCTTTACCAACTTAGACAGGTTAGATGCTATTATAAATAACCCTGAACGTCCTGTACAGTTTATCTTTGCTGGGAAAGCACACCCTGCGGACAAGGCCGGACAAGACCTTATCAAGCACATAGTGGAAATATCCAAGCAACCACGTTTCTTAGGAAAGATCATCTTCCTCTCCAACTATGACATGGACTTGGCTCGTACCCTTATCCAAGGGGTCGATGTGTGGATGAATACACCTACACGTCCGCTCGAAGCCTCTGGTACCAGTGGGGAAAAGGCCGCTATGAATGGAGTAATGCACTTCAGCGTACTCGATGGCTGGTGGGTAGAAGGTTACCGTGAAGATGCGGGCTGGATGCTCCCTCAAAAACGTACTTACGAGAACCAAAAGTACCAAGACGAGCTAGATGCTGAGCTTATCTACAATATCATAGAAGACCAAATCGCACCTACTTTCTATAATAAGGATAAGGACGGTAAGGGTATTTCCATAGAATGGTGTAACTTTATCAAGAATACCATAGGCAAGGTAGCTCCACAGTTTACCACCTATCGTATGCTTACCGACTATGAAAAACAGTATTACTATCCACAACAAAAACGTTCTAACCTCCTTAGAGCCAACAATTTTGAGAAAGCCATCACTCTTTCTCAGTGGAAGAAAAAAGTAAGTCAAGAGTGGGCACATATACGTGTAGAGAAAGTGGTAGCTCCTAGGCGAGATAGCGAACTTATCTCCTTGGGTAAGAAATATGAAGCAACAATAGACCTCTACTTGAGCGAACTCACTCCGGAGGATATAGGCTTGGAACTTGTAGTTACTTCTAAGAAAGAGAATCAACTAAAGGTAAACCAACTCATTCAGGCTGAACTAGTTTCTTTCTCTGGTCGTGTAGCTTCCTATAAGCTCTCTGCCGCTACGGAGGATGCAGGCTTGTTCATGATTGCTTTGCGACTCTATCCTAAGCATGAGTTACTACCTCACCGTCAGGATTTCCCATTGGTAAAATGGCTCTAAAAAAGTTTTGAGTTTTGAGCTTTGAGTTTTTTAATTACTCAAACTAAAAATCCAAAACTAAAAACTAAGCACTAAAAAGGCTGCCTCGAAGGGCAGCCTTTTTGTAAGTTATCAACAAAATAAAAAGTTATAACCAACTTTGTCGGAGATAGCATAAAAAGTTGTATTTTAGCCCCTTGAAAAAATGCACCCTGTGCAATAGATAACACTCTGAAAACCAAACATCTATTACACATAATTACTTAATAAAGACAATGTACTCAAAGAATGATGAACGCTGGGAGGTAATTTCTCGCTATGAAAGTCTGCTTAGCGAACATAAGGTAGGCTTTTTTGACAGCTATCAGTATGAGGATATTATCCTTTACTATTTTGAGAATGCCAAGTATGCCAAAGCCAAACAAGCGATAGAAACCGCCCTTAGCCAATTCCCCTTTGTAGCTGCTCTTAGGCTCTTACAAGCCGAGATGCTCATATATGAAGATAACCTCCAACAGGCTGGTGACATCTTGGATGAGGTAATCCATGAGGAACCTTACAATGCCGAGATATATGTACAGCGCGCCCATCTTTATTCGAAAAAGAACAACCATACCAAGGCTATCGAACTGCTTCAGTATGCACTTTCTTTCAGCGAAGATCCATCGGATATTGATTCGCTCATCGCTATGGAATACATGTATATGGAGGAATATGCTTTGGCTAAGAAATACTTCAAAAGATGCTTGGCACACGATTCAGAAGACTATTTTTCCCTACAACAACTCCTCCACTGCTTTGACTTTCTAGGCGAAAATGAGCAGGCCATACAATTTCTTACCGCTTTCCTTGATAACAACCCCTACTGTGAGGTGGCTTGGCATAGCTTAGGTAGGCAATATATGGTACAGAATAATTACCAAGAAGCGCTCAAGGCATTTGATTTTGCTATTATCAGTGATGACACTTTCACTGGTGCCTATTTTGAAAAGGGAAAAGTATTGGAGCGGCTTAAGGAATATAAGTTGGCGATAGAAAACTATAAGATTACCCTTTCCCTAGATGACCCTTCCTCTTTTGCTTATCTGCGTATTGGCAATTGTTACGAAAAGTTGGGTGATAGAGTAATGGCAGAGCAATATTATTTCAAAGCTGTGCATGAAGACCCTCAGTCCAGCAAGGCTTGGCTGGCCTTGGTGGATTATTATGCTCGGGAGAATGACTATGAAAAGGCCGAAAAATACGTCAATCAAGTATTGCTTAACGAAGGGGACAATCCAACCTTTTTGCGCCGCTGTGCTGAGATATACGCCCATGTAGGCCGCTTGGAGGAAGCCAAGCAAATATTCAATCAAGCGATGGATTTGGAGCGTTATTCTTATGACCATCATAGAGAAGACTGATTAACGAACACTAAATAAGAACATATATGGAACATTTCCAAAGCTGGAGCGATCTTGTAAATCCAGAGTTTTACATCAAGTTAGGCGGATATTGGCTTGTATTGTTCATTATCTTTGCTGAGACAGGTTTGTTTGTAGGTTTTTTCCTCCCTGGGGATAGTCTCCTATTTATCTCTGGCATCTATGCTGTACCTATGGTAAGGGACACCTTTGGTATTACAGGTAGCGATCTATTGGACACCACTATCATTGCTTCCTCTATAGCCTTGGCGGCAATCATCGGTAATATGGTTAGCTATTGGTTTGGTAGGCGTAGTGGTCATGGTCTCTATGAGCGTAAAGACTCTTTCTTTTTCAAGCGTAAATACCTACTCAAGGCGCAAGTTTTCTACGAAAAACATGGAGCCGTAGCGGTGATTGCTGCACGTTTTCTCCCCATTGTACGTACTTTCGCCCCTATTGTAGCGGGTATTGTGGGTATGCGCCGTGGCAAATTCATGGTATATAATATTATAGGTGCTGTAGCTTGGTCCTTCTCTCTTGTCTTCATGGGACACTATCTAGATAAGCTCTTTATAGAACAATTTGGTATAGACCTCAAAAAGCACTTAGAGCTAATCGTTCTCTTTATTGTGCTCATTACTACCGCTCCTGTGCTTATCAAATTAATTAAAAGATAGGACTATAGTGACTAATGACAAGTGACTAATGACTAATACCACAATAGGATCAGCCATTAGTCACTTTTCATTTTTTACCCTTTACTCACATACCCAGCTCCAAGTATTCGCTGGCTTTACCTTTTACTTGTAGAAAGGTGATAGTGTCTGAGTTTGTGTTCCTTTTGCCTTGCGGTGCTAAAGCAGGACACTCGTTTTAGATAGCCAATCACACGGGTGGCGTGATCCACATTCTCACTATGGCAATGAGGACACTCAAAGAGGGTTCGCTTATCTATATGATTACAATCATTACAGATAGTAATACGGATATTGAAACAGA
>ERZ773077.3007-NODE-3007-length-10531-cov-7.578847_pt1 | contig 10531 bp, 9 predicted proteins | sample MGYA00580612_ERZ773077 | MGnify/ENA primary metagenome ERZ773077 (study PRJEB29015, sample SAMEA2737971) | human oral metagenome | biome: human oral; feature: human-associated habitat; material: dental | place: China | collected 2021 ...
TACAATTGATTTTTTTAGAAGATAAGGGTAGAATAAAACAAAAAGTTGAAAACTGTCAGGAAAGGATAAATTTATGAATATAAGAAAAGGAAAAATCGAAGATCTGGATGAGATAGCAGCTATAGAAGCTGAATGTTTTCCAGTAAGTGAAGCTGCAACAGAAGAATCATTTAAAGGGAGATTGACTGTATATCCTGATTATTTTTGGATTCTTGAGGAAAATGGAAAAATTGTAAGTTTTGTAAATGGAATGGCAACAGACAGTCCAAATTTATCAGATGAAATGTATGAAAATCCTTATTTACACAATCCTGAAGGTAAGTGGCAGATGATTTTTGGAATTAACACATTACCTGACTACAGAAAAAGAGGGTATGCAGGAAAATTAATCAATGAACTGATTGAAGATGCGAGAGCCGGAAAAAGAAAGGGAGTTGTCCTGACCTGCAAGGACACATTAGTACCATATTATTCAAAATTTGGATTTAAAAACGAAGGAGTATCTGAATCTACTCATGGTGGAGTTGTATGGTATGAGATGCGGCTGATATTTTAAAATCTTATTTTAATGCAGTAATGAAATATATTAAATTAGACTGGAATAATACAGTCTTTTTTAGTATAATTATTATAAAATGATAAAAGATAATTTTTAAGAGGAAAGGAGAATAAAACTCTTCAGAACAATAAAAAATATAAAGAAGATACAGTGCGGCAAAATTATAACTGCTGAAATTCTGTAAAATATTATTTTATAATATTGGAAGAAGGTTTTAAGTCTAGATATGAATATTAATTTGTTAAATTTACTGGCAGAAAAACTGAACACAGGTTCAATGAGAAGCATTTATTTAAGTGCAATGCCCGGGAGATACAGAGCAAGAATGGATTTGTCAGATTTTGATAAAATAGATACAAATTTTTCTAAAAGCTTTTTTGAGAATCTGTTTACAAAAAAAAGTTTCAGCACGAAAATCAGAATGACGAATGAAGAAAAAAATCAGACTGTAGAAAGAAAAATCCAGTATCTTTTCAATGAAAACATGAATATTTTAAGGGAAGAAGGGATAAATAGCCTTGCGTTGGGATATCCTATTCTGGTGAAACAGAATAATAAGACAAAATCCGTTATGAAATCTCCTCTGTTTATATGGAAACTGGATATAACAAGATCTAAACTTGATATGAATGAATTTACAATTTCAAAAGATGAAAATTCTTCTGCTGAAATTAACAAAGTTTTACTTATGCAGCTGCTTTCAGATGACAAGACTAACTTATCAGATGTATATGATTTAGGAAAAGATGGAGACGAAAACATTCTCACATTTGAAGAAATAAAAAATATACTTTCTGAAATAAACAAAAAATTGAAAATAGAATACTCTGAGGAGTTTAAAATAGAAAAATTTCCTGAAAATGCTGAAAAAATTGATGAAAAAGGAAAAGAAGCTCCGTTTATTTTTTATGGAGGGGTATTAGGATTGTTTAAGCGTCAGAATGAAGGAATAATACAGGATTTCAATATTTTAACGGAAAACTTTTCCCAGTTTAAATTTAATGTGTCTGAAAGAGATGATTTTCAGCTGAATAAAAATACATCAATTTCAACTGATCCGAGCCAGCAGAATGTTGTGGAGACATTGACGGATACTCAGTATAAAATTATTCAGGGACCTCCAGGAACAGGAAAAAGCCAGACTCTGACCGCAATCATTACAAATTCACTTGAGAATGGTGCAAATATTCTGATTGTCTGTGAGAAAAAAACTGCACTGGATGTAATATACGAAAAACTGTCAGACCTCGGACTGGGAGATCTTACTGTAATGCTGAATGATCCTGTAAAAGATCGTAGGGATGTAGTAAAGAGAGTAAGGGATCTTGCAGAAAATCTTCCTAAAACTGAACAGTTTGATGAAGCAAAATACGAGTATTCGGTAATGGAATATAAAAATCTGAAGGAGAAGTACAACAATCATCAGAAAGCTCTGAAAGAAAATATAAGAAATACAAACTTGACAGTAAATGATACAATGCTGAATCTTCTGGAGGGAAAAGAACATCAGAATTACTATCATGTGGATACTGAAAAAAATAATACTGACACAGTTTACAGAATACTTGATATTGTAGACAGACTGCTTAATAAAATAGGAGCAATTGATAAAATTAGAAAATTTGAAGAAATATATAATGACAAGTTTAAAAATATACAGTCTTACGAGATATTTTTTGAAGAAACTTCAAATACATTGAATGACGCTAAAAAAATGATAAATTTCATTAAGGATAATATGTCAAAATATGGGAAAGAGTTTGAAGAGTTTTTTGGTGTAAATAAACTGAAAGTTTCAATATTCTCAATATTTAATTCTAAAGTAAAAAGTATAAAGAATGCATGGGAAGACATTTACAAAAACTCCAGAAAAATATATGAATATAATGACAAATATATAGACAGAAAATTTACTCAACATGATTATGGAAAATATGAAAAGGAATTGGAAGAATTTTCTGGAATATTAAATGAAATTGTAGACAACAGAAATGGATTTATGAGTTTTATAGATGAAAAGAAAAGTGGAGAAGTAACAAGAGAAGAGGAAGCTTTCATAAATAATTTCATAAAATATGTTGATGAAAATAAAATTGAAGACAGGAAAGAGTTTCTGAAGCTGTCCTACTATTATTCATTGTTACAGAACAGTAATATAAAAAATGAAATGTACGGGGATTATTCAGTCAATATAGAAAAACTGCTTGAACATGATAAATTCATAACAGAGAACCAGAAGTATCAGATAAAGAAAAACTGGCAGGAAATAAGAAGAAGAGCACTTGGTTCAATGGGAAAAGAAGACAACATAAAAATGCTGTATAATCTGAGAAAAAATGCAAAATATGGGAAAATAAATACTTTAAGGGAAATTATAGGATCGGATGTAGAATTTTTTAAAAAGATTTTTCCTGTGATAATGACTGATCCTAATACGTGCAGTGCAGTATTTCCATTACAGGAAGGGATTTTTGATCTTGTGATATTCGATGAAGCCAGTCAGCTTAAACTGGAAGAGGTACTGCCTTCCATGATGAGGGGAAAATACAAGATAGTTTCAGGAGACATTCATCAGATGCCGCCTTCAAATTATTTTGGAGCAGAAATGGAACAGAAGGAAACTGATAATGAAGAAATAGATGAAGAATCACTTTTTCTGGCAGACAGTGAATCATTGCTTGATTATGTAAATAATCTGAATGAAGATGTGGTTATGTCGTATCTTGATTTTCATTACAGATCAAAACATCCGAAGCTGATTAATTTTTCCAATGCGGCATTTTATGAATCAAGGCTGGTTCCAATGCCATCAAAGTCAGAATATACACCAATTGAATATTATAGAGTAAATGGAATATACAAGGCTAGAAAAAATGATGATGAGGCGGATAGGATTATAGAATATATTTTCAGCGATAAAATACTTATAGATGGAAAATTACCGAGTGTGGGAATAGTCACACTGAATCTGGAACAGAAGACTAATATTGTAAACAGAATAAATTCATATTTAAGGGAGAATGACAGCGAAGCTGTGAGAAACCGTTATAATGAGCTGCTTGAAAAAAATATGTTTGTAAAAAACCTTGAAAATGTTCAGGGAGATGAAAGAGATGTGATGATATTTTCTACAACTTTCGGAAAAAATGAAGATGGAAAATTTATACAGAATTTTGGTCCTTTGAATAATCAGCAGAAGGGATACAAGCTTTTAAATGTGTTAATAACAAGGTCAAAATATAGATTTGTCGTATTTACTTCAATTCCTGAGGAAAATATAAATACATGGGAAAATGAAATTACAAAAAATGGAAATAACGGTAAAAGTGTATTTTATGGGTACCTTGCATATGCCCAGGCTGTATCGGAAAATGACACAGATAAGGAAAACAGGATTTTAGATGTTCTGGCAGTAAATAAGACGAAATATTCCAGTATTCCATATGAAAAAATTCAGGAAACAGACAGTAAAATTGTAAAAATAATTGCAAAGGAAACAGGACTGGGAGAAAACGAGGAAATAGTAAAGAACTACAGAATTGGCGGATTTATTCTTCCTTATGCAGTAAAGGATAAAGATGCAGATAAGGCCAAAACAGTGATAGATATCAATGATATAGAAACGTTTGATGGGAAAACTGCATACAGAGGACTTATATATAGAAAAAATATGTTTGAAGGCATGGGATATAAATATAAATTATTGAACATGGCAGATTACATATAGAAGAATTTCTTCTAATATTTGAAAATATTTATAATGAAAGGGTGAGTCTGAAATGAAAAGAAATGTTTTTATAACAGGGGCTTCCAGTGGAATAGGAAAAGCAATGGCTTATTCCTTTGGTAAAAATGGTGATAATCTTATTTTGTGTGCCAGAAGGCAGGAAAAGCTTCAGGAAATAAAAAAAGACATTGAAAGTAAACATGATGTAAGAGTGGATATTTATGAACTTGATGTAACAAAATACGAAAAAGTTACAGATACAGTAAAGGAAATAATTAAAAATTCAGGGGAAATAGATATTCTGATAAATAATGCAGGACTTGCGCTGGGACTGGAAAAATTTCAGGATTATAATATATCTGACATTGAAAGAATGATTGATACAAATATAAAGGGACTTCTGTATGTAACAAGGGAAGTTATACCGGATATGATGAAAAATAATAAAGGACACATAATAAATATAGGATCGACAGCAGGGATTTATGCTTATGGTGGAGCTGCTGTCTACTGTGCAACAAAGTCTGCCGTAAAATTTTTAAGTGATGGAATAAGAATAGATACAATTGATAAAAATATTAAAGTAAGTACACTGCAGCCGGGAATTGTTGAAACGGATTTCAGTGAAGTAAGATTTCATGGAGATAAGGAAAAGGCTAAAAAAGTTTATGAAGGTATAGAGGCATTAAAACCTGAAGATATAGCAGATATAGCTTTATATGTGGCAAATCAGCCTGAACATGTGCAGATATCCGATGTTACAATAATGGCAACAAAGCAGGCCACAGGATTTAATGTACATAGGGAAAAATAGAAGATAACAGAAATATATCTTTTACGAATAGCTGTTAATTCAATGTTTATAAGAAAAAACGGAAGGGGAAATTTTAAAATGGAAAATAACACTGAGAACAATAAATTACAGAAAGAAGAACTGTCAAAAGAATTATTAAAAGAATCTTCTTCAAAATATGAACTATCTGATAATTTACTGAAAGAAATGACAGAAATTAGGCAATATCTTCATAAAAATCCTGAATTGTCAGGTGAGGAATATAAAACAACAGAATTTATAAAGAAATTTTTAACAGAGCATGGTATAAAAATTCTCCCTTTTGATTTAAAAACAGGAGTTATCGCTGAAATTGGAGAAGGTGAGAAAATAGTTGCGTTGAGATCTGATATTGATGCACTTCCTATAAATGAAATGACAGATTATCCGTATAAGTCACAAAATCCTGGAGTAATGCATGCCTGTGGGCATGACTTTCATACAGCTTCACTTTTAGGAGCGGCAGTAATATTGAAAAAAAAGGAAAAAGAGCTTAAGGGTAGGGTAAGACTTATTTTTCAGCCAGCTGAAGAAATAAATGCAGGAGCTAAGGAAATAATAAAACAAGGAGTTTTAAAAGGAATTTCAGCAATTGCAGGTTTTCATAACAAGCCTGATTTACCGCTAGGAACAATTGGAATAAAATCAGGGCCTCTTATGGCGGCAGTTGACAGGTTTGAAGTAAAAATCAATGGTACAGGAACTCATGCGGCAGCACCTCAAAATGGAAATGATCCGATAGTGACTGCCAGCCAGATTGTTACATCTATTCAGTCTATCGTGAGCAGATATGTATCTCCTGTTGACATGGCAATAATCAGTGTAACAAAAATATCAGGTGGGAATACATGGAATGTGATACCTGAAAGCGTGATAATGGAAGGTACAATGAGAACCTTCAAGGAATCTGTACAGGAAAGAATAAAGAAACTCTTTACCCAGGTTATAAAAAACTATACGGAAGCCTTTGACCAGAAATATGAAATTTCATGGGGAGATGCACATTCCTTTGTAGATAATGATAAGATCCTGGCAGAGGCGATAGGGAAAGAAGCTTCAATATTTGCAGATATTAAAATTCCTGAGATAACAACAGGTGGAGAAGATTTTTCGTTTTATCAGAAGGAAGTGCCTGGACTGTTTGCGTTTATAGGTACAGGCTGCCCTTATGAATGGCATAATCCTGGATTTCAGATAAAAGATGAAGCCTTATATTTTTCAATAAACTACTATGTAGCAGCTGTAGATGTTATGTTGAAAAAATAAAGTATACAAATAAGATATGTGAAATTATAGTAAATGAAATAAATATAGTTTATTCATATATATAATTTATGGAATTTGTAAATTTTATATATTTGACTTTTACTACAGTATTCACTATAATGAATTTATAAATCAAAGAAAAGGATTTAAAAACAGAAAACAAAAATTAGGAGGAAAGAAAAATGAAAAGATTTAGAGAAGCGATGCATCATCATAGGTAAATAGGTTTGTGCTTTAAAATTTCAGGTACAGACTTATGTTGTATTGATAAGAATTTGTACCTGTGATGCTTCTAAATCTTTTATTAAATAAATAGAAAAGCTCTCAGGAAAAAAACTGTGAGCTTTTTTTCTGGATTATAGGAGTTAAGGTGCAAATAAATTATTAAATAATTATACCAGTGAAATTGACAAAATAATCTGCAGAAAATAAAAAATGAAAGAGATGGAGGAACAGATTATGAAAAAAATAATAATTTTATTAGTAATGGCAATGACAATACTTATGTGCAGCGTGGAAAAAACTGAGAAGGAAGAAAAAAAGAATGAGGATAAGCTACCTCAGAAAGTGATTGTTGGACTGGATGATACATTTGCACCGATGGGATTTAAAAATGAAAAAGGGGAATTAGTAGGATTTGACATTGAACTGGCAAAGGCTGTAGCAGAAAAACTTAAAATAGAGGTTGAATTTAAGGCAATAAACTGGGATTCAAAAATAATGGATCTGAACAGTGGAAATATAGACCTGATATGGAATGGACTGACTATAACGCCTGACAGGTCAAAGGAAACAGAAATTTCAAAACCATATATGAGCAATAATCAGATAATAATAGTAAATATTAATTCTCCAATAAAGACTAAAGCAGACCTGAAAGGGAAAATTGTAGGGGTACAGTCACAGAGCAGCGGAGAAGAAAAGATTAAAAAGGAAAATGCAGACAAGGGATTTAAGGAATTGAAAACATATCCGCAGTATGATCAGGCCTTCATGGATCTTGGTATAGGAAGATTGGATGCAATAGTTGTGGATGAAGCGTATGCAAAATATATAAAAAATACTGAGGAAAAAGAGGCAGGAAAAGAACTTTACAGAATTTTAGATGAAAATTTTGGAATTGAGGAAATGGGAATAGCAGCTAAAAAAGGAAATAAAAAATTAATAGAAGCAATAGAAAAGGCAATAGATGAATTGAGAAAAGACGGGACATATCAAAAAATATATTCAAGATGGTTTAAGGATTAAAAATGTCACCGGTAAATATGTTCATTGAACTGCTGGAAACTCTGCCAGTAGTGTTTTCCCTATATGTCTGCACAGTAGTATTTTCTGTCCCGTTGGGAATACTTGGAGCATTGGCATATACAGGAAAAAATAAGGTTGTGAAGAGTATTCTTTCAATATATACATGGGTATTCAGGGGAACTCCCCTGATGCTCCAGCTGTTCATAGTGTATTACGGTATTCCACTAATAAATTTCTTTGGATATAGGCTGAAACTTGATCCATATTCTGCAGCAGTACTGACATTTGTAATAAATTATGCGGCATATCTGATTGAGATAATGAGAAGTGGACTGGAAAGCATAGATTCAGGACAGCATGAAGCCGCAAAAGTTTTAGGATACAGTTACTGGCAGAAAATATTGTATATAATACTTCCACAGGCGATAAGAAGAGTTCTTCCGACACTAGGGAGTGAAGCAATTACCCTTATAAAGGATACTTCCCTGATTTATGTACTTGCAGTGACGGAAATAATGAAAAGAACAAAGGAACTTGCAAACCAGTATTATAATATAACTCCATATATATGTGCGATTATTATTTATCTTGTGTTGAGTTTAGCTGTAGACAGACTGTTTAAGAATGCAGAAAAGAAAAATAAAATAAGAATTTAGGTGAAAAATATGAAAGAAAAAATAATAGAAGTTATTAATCTGAAAAAACAGTTTGGAAATAACCTCATACTGGATGACATAAATTTTATAATAAATAAAGGTGAGGCAGTTTCTCTGATAGGTCCCAGCGGAAGTGGGAAATCAACAATCTTAAGATGCATTGCAGATCTTGAAACCCTGACTGGCGGGAAAATACTGATAGAAGGACATAATTTACAGGATAAAGGAATTGATAGGAAGATAAAAAAGGAACTTTTACTGAAAACAGGAATGATATTCCAGAATTTTAATCTTTTTCCACATATGACGGTGAAGGACAATATTGTAAAAACATTGAGGATAGTAAAGAAAACAGCTGTGAAAAAAGCTGAGGAAATTACGGAAAAAGTATTGGAAACAGTCGGACTTGCCGATAAGAAAGATAATTTTCCTAATGAACTGAGCGGAGGTCAGAAACAGAGGGTTGCAATAGCAAGAGGACTGGCGCTGGAACCGGATATTCTTCTGTTTGATGAGCCCACTTCTGCACTGGATCCTGAACTTGTAAAAGAAGTTCTTGATATAATAAGAAAACTGAAAAAGGAAAGAAAAATGACAATGCTCATTGTAAGTCATGAAATGAAGTTTGTAAGGGAAATATCTGATGAAGTTATAGTAATGGAAAATGGTAAAATACTTGAAAAAGGTTCTGTAGAAAAAATATTTGAAAATCCTGAAACTCAGAGAGTAAAAGAATTTTTAAATACGATATACTAGAATATGCCTGAAAATCTAAGATTAGGAAAGGTATAGTAATATAGGAAAAAGAGAACAGGAAAGCTTAACGCAGACTAAAGATAAATTTGTAAAGTAAAATATACTTGCAATAGATATAAATTCAAGATATAATAAAAAAAGTTAAAATTTTGAAAGTAAAATTTAAGAGGTGAAAAGGTGTTTATTACAATTAAGAACTTGGTAAAAGAGTATAAACTAAGCAATAACAGGATTTTAAAAGCTGTAGACAATGTAGATCTTACGATAGAAAAAGGAGACATCTATGGAATAATGGGACTTAGCGGTGCTGGAAAATCAACATTGATAAGACTTATTAACAGACTTGAGGAGCCTACTGAAGGTGAAATATATGTGGAGCATATTGAAAAGGATGAGAAAAAAGGAGAAAATTTAACTGTAAAAAAGAACATTCTGGATTTTAATCAGAATGAACTGAGAGATTACAGAAAAAAAACAGGAATGATATTTCAGCATTTTAATCTTCTAAATTCCAGAAATGTAGGTGGAAATATTGCATTTCCTCTGGAAATCTCTGGATGGAAAAAGGAAGATATAAATAAGAGGGTAGATGAACTCCTTGAGATAGTAGGATTATCAGATAAGAAGGAAAATTATCCTGAACAGCTTTCAGGAGGACAGAAGCAAAGAATCTGCATAGCCAGAGCCCTCATAAAACGACCGCAGATTATTATTTTTGATGATTGTCTCTCCGCATTGGATACCAAAACAGAAGACAATATTCTGAGAAATATACAAACCGAGGTGCAAAACTGCACTGCCATTATCATCACGCACAGAGAAATTACCCAGCAGGGAAATAGTATCTGCTTATAAAACATGATTTTTCATAGCTTTTTTAAAATAATTCTTTTTTCTTTTAAAGAAAAATTTTAAATTTGCCTTAGTAGATTTTAAAAGTATTTGAAACATGAGTGATTACAAGGAACGCCAAGAAAACGAAATCTTTACAAAGGTGTTAAAAGCAGGGAGAAGAACTTATTTCTTTGATGTGAGAGAAACCAAAGCAGGAGATTACTATCTTACAATTACAGAAAGTAAAAAGAATTTTAATGAAAGTGGTGAAGCAACTTTTGAGAAGCACAAAATCTATCTTTATAAAGAAGATTTCAAAAGTTTTTTAGAAATGTTCAATGAATCTACAAGTTTTATCATTGAGCAGAAGGGGGAGGATGTGATTTCAGAAAGACATGACAAGGATTTTAAATCTCGTTCTTTTACCATAGATTCTGATGATGATTTTTAAATAGATTTTTCATAAGTTAGAGTATTTCAATTATTAAATTTTAACTATGTGGGATTTAGAGTTATTTCTAAATCCCTTTATTTTAGCTCAAAATCATCTCTGTCTTTGAGGACTTTAAATTTCTGTCTAAAAGAATTTAGTTTCTCTAAATCTATATTTGCTGATATTATATCTCCCTTTTTCTCAGAAATATCTGTCCCAT
>ERZ773077.3008-NODE-3008-length-10530-cov-4.069785_pt1 | contig 10530 bp, 11 predicted proteins | sample MGYA00580612_ERZ773077 | MGnify/ENA primary metagenome ERZ773077 (study PRJEB29015, sample SAMEA2737971) | human oral metagenome | biome: human oral; feature: human-associated habitat; material: dental | place: China | collected 2021 ...
TTTTGGCTAGAAAGTATTATACCACTTTTTTGATATATTATATATAATATTTGATATATAATAAAAAAAGTGGTATAATTTCATAATTTTAATAAAAAAAGGAGAGAGAGTATGTCAAAACCTAAAATTTCAATTGGTGCGTTAGGCGGAACTATTTGCATGAGCGCGGGCGGTAATGCAGGCGGAGTAAAGCCAAGTTTTAGTGCCGCCGATTTGATTGCTGCTGTTCCTGTACTAAAAGATATGGCTGATATAAAAGCTGAAACCATATTAGCCTTGCCAAGTGGTAGCTTGAAGTTAGACAATCTTGTGTTGGTTTATCGATGGGCCAAGGAGCAAGTAAAAAACGGCGCCGATGGCGTCGTAATAACGCAAGGAACCGACACTCTAGAGGAAAGTGCGTTTTTTTTAAATTTAATATGGGACGAAGCCTCTCCGCTAGTAATAACTGGTGCTATGCGAAATGCCGATAATATAAGTGCCGATGGTGCAGGTAATATATATGCGTCGGTAATCGTCGCGCTTGAACCAAAAAGTAGAAACAGAGGCGTTTTGGTAGTACTAAACGATACTATCCATAGTGCCAAATGGGTACACAAGAGTAATACTTTTTCGTTACAAACTTTCGTATCCGTAAATGCAGGTATTCAGGGGCTGGTGGTAGAAGGTAGCGCCAAATATCTATCTTGTGCTATAAGTAGGAAAATTTATTCTTTACCTTCTGAAGTTTTTCCGAAAGTAGCTATAGTGCAAAGCTATCTAGATAACGACGGAGAGATTATCAAGCTTATTGGAGGTTCTAAATTTGACGGCATTGTTATAGATGGCTTTGGGGCAGGACACGTGTCGTTTGAAATGATGGATGAGATAAAAAAACTAAAAATTCCGGTCGTCGTATCTTCAAGAACCGGCAGCGGTATGTGCGCCACTAAAACTTACGGATACAAAGGCTCTGAGATTGATCTACAAAATAGCGGATGTGTAATGTCTGGATGGTTATCTGCGGTCAAAGCGAGATTACTCCTTATGATTTTGATCGCAAATCAAGTATCACAACAAGAGATCAAAAACGAATTTGAAAATTTTTAAATTTAAGTGTTTGGGCTATTTTAATATTGCTTTTTTGTATAATACTTCCAAAAATGGAGATTTGCATAGATGATATACAATAGCTCAAACCGTCCTATGACTACTACGGAATTTATCGTTCATAATTTAAGCCAAGAGATATTAAATGGCAAAATAAAATCTGGGACTAGACTTACGCAAAACGAAATTTCAAAGAAATTTAATGTCAGTCAAACGCCTGCAAGAGAAGCTTTGAAGATTCTTACTACTGAGGGATTAATAAGGTTTGATCCATATAGGGGCGCTGTTGTTAAAGGGCTTTGTTATAAAGATGCAAATGAAATTTATGATTTAAGGATTTTATTGGAGTCGAAGTTGATTGCTGACGGATTTAAAAATTACAGTGAAGAATATTTTGAAAAAGCTTTGAGTATTCAGCAAAAAATAGAAAAATGTAAGGATGTGAATGAGTGGGCGCAGCTAAACGCTGATTTTCATAAGTGTTTTTGGGAGAGTGAAATCGGCGGCAGAACGTTTAACATCGTAGAAACTTTAATAACAGCTGCGATCCCTTATGTCTCGCTATCTTTACTGTATAAAAAATCGCACATCGAGCTATCTAATGGTGAACACAGAGCGATATTAGAAGCTTATAAAGATAAGGACTTGGAAAAACTAATTAAACTTAGCACTAAGCATACTATCAAAACGCGAGAAATTTTAGAAGATTCGATAAACAGCGTCCTTTAAAATTTAAAGACGAGAATGAAAAAGATAGACTAAATTCAAAGGCGCTTTAAATTTAGTCTAAATCTTGTAAATTTTGACGTAAAATTTAAAGCGCATTTGATGGGCTATTTTATTAAATTTAGCTACTTTATAAACCCGACTTGCGGTAAAATTTCAGCCAGTGCCGCGTCCTTTTTCTCGTTAAATTTGACCTTGTTCTGCTCAAAAAGATTATTTCCGTGCGCGTCTATGGAGACGATGAGCGGACCAAACTCCTTCACGCGGCACTTCCACAACGTCTCTGGCATCCCAAGCTCCGTCCAGTCCGCGCTCTCTATCTCCTCGACCTGCGTCGCGGCGACTACCGCGCAGCCCGCGGGAAATACGCAGTGTATCGCGCCAAACTCCTTGCAGCCGCTCATCGTGCCCTCGCCCATGCCGCCTTTGCCCACGATCAGGCGCACGCCCGTTTTAGCGATAAACTCGCGCTCAAATTTCTCCATCCGCATGCTAGTCGTCGGCCCCACAGAGACCATCTCAAAGCTTTTTTCGCCCGTTTTTCTGATGATCGGCCCCGCGTGCAGGATTGCGCCACCTCTGATGTCCACCGGCAGCTCGCGGCCTTCCTGCACGACGCGTCTGTGCGGCACGTCGCGGCAGGTGACAATGTGCCCGCTGAGGTAGATCACGTCGCCGATTTTGATATCCGCTAGATCATCGGGCGCGATCGGCGTGGTTAAAATTTTCTTACTCATAGCGCGAACTCCTTGTGTGATTTTACGGCAAAATTTAGCTCCGCGTCCCAGACGATGTGGCCTTTGCGGTGCGACCAGCAGCCCACGTTTACGGCGACGGCGATGACGCTTGGGTGGCGGGCGCAGTTTTCGATATGCACGCCCATAACCGAGCTTGCGCCGCTCATGCCTTGCGGGCCTAGGCCGATTTTATTTATGCCCTCTTCGAGCAGCTTTTCGGTTAGCGCGGCGCGGTCGTTTGGATTTCGCGAGCCTAGCGGCCTCATCAGCGCTTTTTTAGATAGCAAGGACGCCACGTCTATCGAGGTGCCCACGCCTACGCCCACTAGCAGCGGCGGACAGGCGTTTATGCCGTAGCTGGTCATTATGTCCATGACGAATTTCACGACCCCCTCGTAGCCCATGCCGGGCATCAGCACGGTCGCCTTGCCGGGCAGGCTACAGCCGCCGCCCGCCATATAGGTGTGTATCTCGCACTCGCTGCTATCCGGCACGATCTCCCAAAACAGGCTAGGCGTGCCCTTGCCGACGTTTTTGCCAGTGTTGTACTCGTCAAACGTCTCGACGCTGTTATGGCGCAGCGGAGCCTCGCGCGTCGCCCGCAGTACGGCCTCTCGCAGCAGCTCCTCAAGCTCGCCGATGAGCGGGAAATTTACGCCGCAGCGCACGAAAAACTGGATCACGCCCGTATCCTGGCAGGACGGACGGTCTAGCTCCTTTGCAAGGCGCTGGTTTTCAAACATCGTTTTGTAGATCTCTCTCGCCAGCGGCTGTGTCTCGCGCTCACTAAGCTCCAGCAGCTTCGCCGTCACGTCGTCAGGCAGCACCTTGCCCGTGTAGCCGACGAATTTCGCCATGACCTCGGTCATCTTTTGCACGGCTTTTTCTTTATCCATCGCTTCTCCTTTGCTAAATTTTACTTTCAAATTTTTCATAAACGCCCGCCAGGACGCAGCCCGCAGCGTAGCAGAGCAGGTCGGCAAAATCAAACGTCCCGCCGATCATTACTTTTAAAATTTTATTTTCTATGCCTAAAATTTGCACTGCACCAAAATACTGCGCGAGCTCCAAAGCCGCCGCAAACGCGAAAATTTTAAGCGGCAAATTTGATGGCGGCGCGCTAAATGCAGCCCGAGCCAAAGCGTAAAGCAAGATAACCGCCAAAACGTCGCCCGCGTAGTGGCGCACGAAGCCGCCCTTTACGCAGATCGCGATGTAAATTTCAGCCGCCAAAATCAAAACCGCCGCGGCTAAAAACGCTAGCCTCGTTCGCGCGCTTTGTCTTATTTGCGGCTTTTGCACGAGCCTTGCGGCGCTTTTTTGCTCTCTTAAATTTTCCTCTCGCAACGCTTTCCTTTTAAATTTAGCCGTTAAATTTACCTCGCATGCGGCGTAAATTCAGAGATGATTTATCAGGCTCGCGTTGTACGCGGCGCCGAAGCCGTTGTCGATATTTACGACGCTCACGCCGTTTGCGCAGCTGTTTAGCATCGCTAGCAGCGCCGCCAGCCCGCCGAAACTCGCGCCGTATCCCACGCTGGTGGGCACCGCGATCACGGGCACACTAACAAGCCCTGCCAGCACGCTAGCTAGTGCACCCTCCATGCCGGCTACTGCGATCACGACCTTTGCGCCGCGTATCTGCTCTAAATTTGCGATCAGCCTATGCAGTCCCGCCACGCCCGCATCGCTAAATTTGCGCGCGTCGTTACCTAGAAATCTCGCCGTTTCGTATGCCTCCTCTACTACCGCGCCGTCTGCGGTGCCGGCAGATACTATCGCGATGTAGCTTTGCGTGAGCGCGGGCTCTTTAAATTTGACGCTGATGACGCGGCCGCGAGCGTTAAACCCAGCCTGCGGAAACGTCTCGCGCACCAGCTTAAAAGCCCGCTCGTTCGTGCGCGTGATCAGGATATTTTGCCCTCTCGCGCCGATCGCTTCTGCGATACGTAAAATTTCATCATCGGTCTTGCCCTCGCCGTAGATCACCTCGCCCGCACCGTTTCGCAATGAGCGCTGAGTGTCGATTTTAGCGCAGCCCGCGTCGCTAAAAGGAAAATCCCTTAAAAACTCTATCGCCTCGCGCTCGCTTTTTTCGCCCGATTTTACGGCTCGGATGAAATTTAAAGCCTCATCGTTCGTCATTTAAAATCTCCCCGCGAAGCCCCTTTAAATCAAGCAAAATATCATACTCGCCAAGCGCGGCGATCTCGCGTACGACGGCGCTAAAATCTCCCGCGCAAAAGCGCCTCGTCTCGCTCGCTCCCATTTGCAGCTTAAAGGCTTTGCCGTCAAATCGCGCGCGAACGTTTAAAAATCCGTGCGAGATTAGCAGATTTTCGGCTCGCTCCACGAGCGAAATTTCCTCCGCAGAAAACTCCCTGTCGTGCGGTAAACGCGTCAGAAGGCACGCGTAGCTTGGCTTGTCCGCGGTCGGCAGTCCAAGCTCGCGGCTAAGCTCTCTAATCTCTGATTTTTTGAGGCCTTTAAGCGGCGAAAGTACGCCAAGCTCGTCTTTTGCTTTAAGCCCCGGGCGGTATTCGCCCAGATCGTCTAGGTTCGTGCCGTCGGCGACGTTTGTAAAGCCTAGATGCTTTGCTAGCTCGATTAGCCGCGTAAAAACCGCCTTTTTGCAGACGTAGCAGCGATCTTGCGGATTACTTTTTACCGCTTCGGGCGCTTCTAGCTCTAAAATTTCGTGCCTGATGCCGTAAGTACGGGTAAATTCCACCGCCTCTTTTATCTCGCGCCCCGACATATAGGGCGATTTTAGCGTGATAGCTACCGCGCGCCGGCCTAGCGTATCGGCGGCAACGCGCAGCAGTAGCGAGCTATCCACGCCGCCGCTAAACGCTACGGCTAAATTTTCCAGCTTTTTTATATCATTTTTTAGAATTTCTAGTTTCGTCATATTTTTTTAAAGTCTCGTTTCTAACATCGCGGATCGTCGTTTGAAATATCTGCGCGGCTTTTTTGCAGTCCTCGAATTCGGGCTTGATTTTTAAAATTTCGGGGTAATTTCGGGCTAAATTTTCGTCCGTTAAATTTTGTTCGGTATCCAAACCGCAAACTCGGCCGCGCGAAATTTTAAGCCTTATTTTGCCGTATTTAGTCTCTACCTCGCAAAACTCGCGCGCAAGCTCCGTTTTCCTCACGGCGCACTCTCTAACTCCGATCGCCGTCGTATGCGCGAAAATCAGCCCCTTTATCCGCGCGGCGTCGCTCTTTCGGCACAGCGCGTTTAGCTCAAAGCCCGTGCGTCCTTTTTTCATAAAAATAGACCTGCTAAATACGTCCAGCGCGCCGCTATCTCGCAAAATATCGCACGCAAAGGCAAAGCTCTCGGCGTCCATATCGTCGATATTGGTGGAGATTAAAATCTGCTCGAAAACCTCGCCGTAGCCAGCTTTCTCGCTTAAATTTGACTCGTCGCTTTCATTATTCAAATTTTCATCCGCCTCGCATATCATCGCGCGAAGCACGTTTGCAAAGTCCGCGGCGTCTTTACCGCCCGCGCCATAACCGATCTTTTCGATACTAAAGCTCGCGCCGTCCGTAAATTCGTCCGTGCAGGCCTTTAAAATCGCCGCCCCCGTTGGCGTAGTCATCTCGAAATTTGCGCGCCCTAAGCTTACGGGCACTCCTTTTAAAATTTCGCAAACGGCGGGCGCAGGCACGCTAAGTGCGCCGTGATCGCAGATCGCTACGCCGCCGCCAAGCTCGATTTTGGAGCTTACGACGCGCGAGATGCCTAAATTTTCAAATAGATACTCGACGCAGATCGCCGCACCCGCGATATCGACGATAGAGTCTATCGCGCCGACCTCGTGGAAATGCACCCGATCTACGTCCGTGCCGTGGACTTTGGCCTCAGCCTCGGCAACTGTGCGAAATATCGCGCCCGCTCTTTGTTTGCAGCGCTCGCTTAAATTTGAACTCTCTAAAATTTGCCTTATATCGGCGTAGCTTCTGGCGTGGGGCTGCGATTTTAGCGGCACTACGTCGATTTTTGTCGCGGCGATGCCGTTTTTTAGCACGTTTTTGCGCTCCAGGCGAAATTCGCCGGCTAAATTTAACTTCTCAAGCTCGGCGCAAAGATAGTCAAAATCCACGCCGAGCCCCACCAGTGCGCCCAAATTCATATCGCCGCTGACGCCCGCGCTCGCGTCGTAATATAAAATTTTAGCCAAACTTACGCCTTAGGCACCGTCATCGAGCCAAACGGCAGGATGATGATTTTCGCGTCTGCACCCTTTTGCGCAAGCGCGTCGTCCACGGCTTTTTGGATGTCGTGGTATGGTTTTAGATGCACGGCGCGCATCTCATCGTCGCTGAGCTCACTCACTGCCCAAGTCTGCGCCCAGAGCGAGATTTCAGCCATTTTAGCGGCCTTGTGATAGCCGAGCTTAAAGCCCGCGCTGATCTTTTCGAGCACCTTTTTGGGCGTGTCGGCGGAGGCCATCAGGTCAAAAAACGGCTTTGGTCCGATGCCCGTGCGGCACTTTGCGACCATTATTAAAATTCCATCCTGTGCGAGTGCTAGTTTGCCGTTATCTAGGGCTTTTTGCGCCTGATAGAGATCGACGTCCATCGGATAGGGCGCGACCGAGATCACGATATCTGCCTTGCGCGGGATATTTACGCAAAAGACCTCGTCGGCCTTTTTCACGCAGTCGTAAAAGCTGTCGTTTAGGTGTCCCGCGCTCGCGTAATACACGCCGTGCTCGCTATCAAGCACCGTCTGGATCGAAAAAACGTCGATATGCGCAAGAACTTTCATCGCGTCGATCATATCCTCGTGCACTGGGTTGCCCTCTAGACGCAGAGCTTGCGCGTCGGCGCTAAGAGCTAGTTTATGATTTTGCGTGATGCTCTCATAAGACGCCGTACCAGGCAAAAATGCCTTTCTGCCGCCGGTGTAGCCCGCGAAATAGTGTGGCTCGACCGAGCCTATGACGATCACTTTTTTAGCCTCGGCTACGATTTTGTTTAGATACATCTGCGTGCCGTTTTTGCTCTCGCCTAAAAACACCATCTCATCGTGCTTGGAGTCGTGGTCGTGAACTTCGTTTTTGGCGCTGATTTCCGCGTAAATTTCTTTGCCGAAGATCATCTCGTACTCATCGAGCGTACCCTCTCTGTGGCAGCCCGTGGCGATGATGAAAATTTTATTTTTCTCGCGGATTTTTGGGTAAATTTGCTTTAAAATTTTTGCCGTAGGCGTAGGTCTAGTGCCGTCGTTTACGATGATGACGATCTTTTCATCGCCCGCGATAAACTCGTCAAAGCTTTTTTGATTTATCGGATTTGCCAGAGCCTTTGCGATGAGCGCCGTTTCGTCAAATTTAGCCACGGGGTTTGGATCGAAAACGCCGAGCAAATTTTTCTCGTTTATCTCTAGATTTAGATGATCATCTTTGCCGTATGCGATAGGGATTTGCATATCTGCCTCCTGTGTGGAATTTGGCGGGATTATAACGTAAATTTTATTTAAAACGATTTAGCCTCGCGCGGGAGCGGAGCGTTAAATTTAGAGAATTTTAAAATTTAAAAAGCTCGCGAGTATGAACCTCGCGAGCGTATAGCTATTATAAGTAGCCGTAAAGATGAGCGAAAATAAAGCCCACGCCGCACGACGTAAGCACGCCGATCAGACCCGGCAAGATAAAGCTGTGGTTGATGACGAATCTTCCGATATGCGTAGTGCCGGAGCGGTCGAACTGGATCGCCGCAAGGTCGCTAGGATAGGTAGGTAGGATATAGTATCCGTAGCAAGCCGGCGCGAATGCGATGATAAGACCTGGATCGATACCGATGGTAACGGCGAGCGGAACGAATGTCGCAACGGCGGCCGCCTGGGAATTAAGAAATTTGCTGATTAGCAGCGAAACTAGGATATAGGTCCACGGATAGGCCTTGACGACCTCGCCCAGAGAGGTTTTAAGCATCGCGATGTGAGCGGTAAACATAGTCTCCGCCATCCATGAAATTCCATAGATCGCCACGAGCGCAACCATACCGCTGTGGAAAATTTCGTTTTTGGCGATGCTGCCCGCTTTTATACCCGAAGCGATCATCATAATGGACGCCGCTAGAAGCATGAAAATTTGAATGGTAAGAACCATATTTAAATTCGCGGTTTTTTTCATAGTATCTTTTACGACGATGCTTGCGTTTTCGATACTCTCGCTCTTATCGCCTGCGGTGATTACGACATTTCCGTCCTGAGCAACGATGCTTTGGGTAAGCTTTTTGTCTTTGTCGTAAATTTCGACGCTGTTAAATTTAGTAGCGTCTTTGGCTTTGGACTCTTTGACGTTTGAGATTACCTTGCCGCCCTCTACCGTAGAGACGACCTGGCCGTCTTTGACAGTGATGTTTTTGACATCTTTTTTATCCACTACGATCTCTACGGATTTGCCCGGTGCGTTATTCGTCCATGCGGGGCGGAACTGCTTGTAGTATCCTAAGACCGCAACCAGCGCGATAGTGGCTAAAAATATCCACATACATACCCATTTAATGGTAGCTAGCTTCTGTCCAAGCAGAGTAGTGCTTTCGCCGTAGATATATTTTTTCTGCTCGGGATCTTTGATCTTTTCTTGAAATTCAGGGTCTTTATCCAGATCTTTGCCTCTAAAGATCGACCACGTTCCGATTACGAGCATTCCAATAAAGGTAGAAGGGATAGTAAGCTTAAGTAGATCCAAATAGCTGCTAAAGCCCTCGATATGCACGCCTTGACCCAGCAAGATCGCGACCATCGAAACTCCCGCTACCGAAACGGGGCTAGCGATGATGGCAAGCTGAGATGAGATCGTAGATGCGGCCATAGGGCGCTCCGGGCGGACGTTGTTTTTAATCGCTACGTCGTAGATGATCGGTAGCAGCGTATAGACGGTGTGTCCCGTTCCGCATAAAATCGTGAGCGTCCACGCAACCATAGGAGCGATGATGCATATAAATTTAGGATGCTTTCTAAGAAGCTTCTCGGCAAGCTGAAGCATAACGTCAAGTCCGCCCGTAGCCTGTAGCGTCGCACTCGCTACGACGACGGCCAGAATGGTAAGGATAACGTCAACGGCGGGCTTTCCGGGTTGAAGCTTAAAACCGAATACCAAAATTACAAGTCCTACGCCGCCTAAAATTCCAAGGGCCATACCGCCCTTTTTAGCGCCGTAGAACAGACAACCAAGCACGATTATTAATTGAATAATGAACTGCTTGAATTCAGACAAACTCGTCAGAAACTCCATCGTTTCTCCTTTGTAAAAATTAAAACAAAACTTCGGCGATTATACTAACTTTTTATTTAAACGAAATTAAAGGGATATTACAAATTAAGGCTCTATAAATTTTAGCGCCGAGCAAAACAGCGGCGTTCTAGGCCAAATTTAAAATTTTAATAACCTTGCCGAAGGCTTAAAATTTTATCATAAGCGGGGCGTTAAACCGATTTTTAAGCGTTATGGGAGTATCATTTACGCAGGGCAAATGATATGAAATTTTATAAATTCTGCATTAGCATTTTGATCTTTTTATCGCAGACTTGGGCGGATACGGCAAACTTCGACGTCAACGCCACGCTGCGCCTAAGCGCCTATATGCGTTTGATGCGAGCGCGAAGCAGCTGCTTTTATACGATAAAAGCAGCGAGATAAAGCTTTTTGACGCAGCTAAATTTGAGATAAAATTTACTCAAAAATACAGCTACAACGAAATTTCGGCGCTCGCTTTTAACGAGGGCAAAATTTATCTGGCCTTTGCGGGCTCCGAAATCATCGTGCTTGATAGCGAGCTTAAATTTTTAAAATTAGGCGGTCGCAGTAAGTCGCAGCGCATAAATTTGGGCGAGGCGTAACAGCTGCCCGCACACACAGAACGCTCTTCGCGTCGTCTTGAGTGGGTTTAAAATTTCCGCGTGGAGCGAGCAAAATTTTAAAATTTTTACGCAAATGAGTAGAATTTTAAAATTCCT
>ERZ773077.3009-NODE-3009-length-10528-cov-7.258474_pt1 | contig 10528 bp, 9 predicted proteins | sample MGYA00580612_ERZ773077 | MGnify/ENA primary metagenome ERZ773077 (study PRJEB29015, sample SAMEA2737971) | human oral metagenome | biome: human oral; feature: human-associated habitat; material: dental | place: China | collected 2021 ...
TTTCAACGGTGTTGAACGCCGGGGCGTTTCCGCATGATTCCGCCGATCCGCTGGCGACGGGTCCCGATCGAATGTGCAACATCGCCCCAACCGGCCCGCTGCCGCACATTGAGCCCGGCAGTACCCGCCCCAATATCGCACGGACGACTTCGCCACCGGCCCAGGGCGTCGCCCGCACCCTCCGCACCCAGAGGATCAGCGGCGACGGCTTGCTAGAGTACGCGCGGGTCCCCGGCATGGCGCCCGCCGTCCCGGGTGCTCTCGCGTGACGGGCGCCGCCGTCGATTCACACCTTCGACCCGGAGAGCACGCCATGAGCCGCACCCCATCCAAATCCACAGCATCCGGACCCGTCGCGTCCGAGCCCGATCCCGAGCCCGGCGGCGCCGACGAGCCGACCCCTGCGTCCGGCCCCGCCGATCCGGCCGACCCCATCCCCACCGACTCCGCCGTCCCCGGCGGCGCGCGCGTGGGCGGGCGCCGCGTCCGCCCCGGCCTCGTCCTGGCGACCTGCTGCACCGCGCTGTTCGTCTCCTCGATGAACGCGGTCCTCATCAACGTCGCCCTGCCGATGATCCGCGCGGGCCTGGGCGCCTCGGCGACCCAGCTGCAGTGGGTGGTGGACGCCTACACCCTCATGATCGCCTCCCTCCTGCTCGCCACCGGCTCCATGGCGGACCGGTTCGGGCGCAAACGGATCTTCATGACCGGACTGGTCCTGTTCGCCGCCGCCTCCGCCCTGTGCGCGCTGGCCCCCACGACCGTCTGGCTCATCGCCGGCCGCGGGCTGCAGGCGGTCGGCGGGGCCATGCTGACGCCGGTCGCCCTGTCGATCATCTCCGCGACCTACACGGACGCCACGGCCCGGGCCCGGGCCATCGGGGTGTGGGGCGCGGTCAGCGGCGTGTCGCTGGGGCTCGGGCCGATCGCCGGCGGCCTGCTCACGGACGCCTTCGGCTGGGAGGCGAGCTTCTGGCTGAACGTGCCCGTGTGCGTCGCGGCGATCGTCGCAACGGCGCTGTTCGTGCCCGAGTCGCGCGCGCCGCGCCCCCGTCGCCTCGACCCGGCCGGCCAGCTGCTCATGATGGTGTTCCTGGCCGGGGTGGTCGGGGCCCTCATCGAGGGCCCGGAGATCGGCTGGTCCTCGCCGCCGGTGCTCGTCCTGGCGGGGGCGGCCGCGGCGGGCCTGGCGGCCTTCGTCGTCGTGGAGCGGCGGTCGGCGGAGCCGATGGTGGACATCCGCTTCTTCGGCTCGGCGCCCTTCAGCGCCTCCATGCTCATTGCGGTGGCGGTGTTCACGGTGCAGGGCGCCTTCCTCTTCCTCATGTCCCTGCTGCTGCAGGGCCCCCTGGGCTACTCCGCGTCCGCGACGGGGGCGCTCCTGGTGCCGATGGCGCTGGTCCTGGCGCTGAGCTCCCCGTTCTCGGGGCGGATGGTGGGCCGGCGCGGCACCCGCCCGTCCCTCGTGATCGGCGGGGCGGGGGTCTCGCTCGCCGGCCTCATGCTGGCCCTCCTGTCCGCCGACGCCCGGATGTGGTACCTCCTCGCCGTCTTCATGGTGCTGGGGGTGGGGCTCGGCTTCGTCAATCCGCCCATTACGACGACGGCGGTGGCGGGTCTGCCGCTGTCGCAGGCGGGCGCGGCCTCGGGGATGGCGTCCGCCTCCCGGCAGGTGGGCGTGGCGCTGGGGGTGGCGGTGGCCGGGTCGGTCGCCGGGGTCGACGACGCGCGCCTGGTCGCGGCGAGCCGCCCGGTGTTCTGGCTGGCGGTCGCGCTGGGGCTGGTAGTCGTGGTGCTGGGCGTGGTCTCGACGACCGAGTGGGCGCGCGGGACGCGCCGCCGCCTGGACGCGCTGTTCAGCGCCTGAGGCGGCGCGGCGGGCCGGGGAGGGAGCGCGGGGCGGGTTCCTGCGGCCCCCGCGCCCGGCGTTCGGAAGCGGGGACGGTTCCCAGGTGGACGGGTGAAGACGGGAGGCGGAGCGAGGTTCGCGGGCCCGCTCAACTCGGCGGGTAGCGCGGGTCGGCGGTCGAATACCCCCTGGTGGATGACAGCTGCTCCTGGAGCGGGCCGCCGATAACCTCGAACAGCTCGATCATTCGATCGGTCCAGTCCGTGGGGCCGTCCGACGACGATGCACTCCCAGACATATAAACTTGAAGAAATGTGCCGTCGGGATATCGCCACATCAGTACCGAGCCGCCCCACGTCGCCCCCCGACCCTCCACACCGGAAGCGGGGGTGAACGGCATGGTGTCGGGCCCATTGTAGGCCTCCTCGAAAGTCGTTCCCCCGTAATCCGTCAACCGCGGAAAATAGTCCAGTCCCGTGTACTTGATAGAAATAATACTGAGTTTGCGCGAGGTGAAATAAATGCTACACATTCCTTCCGGCCAGGAGCCAGTTGACTTGGCAGGGTGGTGACTGCGGTAGTAGCGCACCACCGGCTCCCCGAATATCTGCTCCAGTCGGGAGGCCCCGATCAGCTGACAGACGTCCACGTCCCCGGCGAGCGGCGTCCTCGTAGAATCGATCCCATCACTTCCTCCCGAGCACGAGACGAGTGCGCATACCAGCAGCGCGGCCATCAGAGCGCAGCGGGGATCGCGTCGCCTATGAACGATTCTTACCAAATTCATACCCCTTCGTACGCCCAGAACTAAAATTTTCACCGAGATCATCCGCCACCTCGGGAATATTGGGATCCCGTTCCCGCGCCCAGGTTGTCGACGAATTAATGGTGCCGATCCACTCCTTCATCTCGTTATAGGTCGTCGCCGCGCTGGTGCCGTTCAGGTCAATAGTATGATTCTCATTGTCCAGCCAGGAGTACGTCCCCTTCTCCGGGTTGAAGTCGGTATCCGCCAGAACGCCAAGGTTCGCAGCATCACAGATGAGAGACACATAGATTCCGTTCTCCAGGGATGCAGAGCCCGTACTCGGATTATACGTCGGGTCGGGCGCGACCGCGTCCACAACCGCGGGCTTGCCCACCGTGCCGACCATATTCCACGCAGTACTGGCGAGTTTCGCCTCCGCCAACAACCCGCCCGTCTCCTTCAATATATTACTCCTCCTCGTCCTGCTTCTTCTGACTGAGTCAATCATCACGACAGCACAGAAACAAGAGGAGAAATCGCCAGGATCCGCTCAGAGAATCATCAGACTCGCGGACTATTCTTCACCCTCGCAGCAGGTCCAGGCCCACGCTGGCCACCACCGGCACGATCCCCAGGATGACGAAGGCCGGCAGGTGGCAGGCGCCCAGCGGCAGGACGAGGCGGACCGCCAGGCGCTCGGCGGCCTCCTCGTCGCGGGCGCGCCGTCCTGCCCGCAGGCTCCTCGCCGTCGCCTCCAGGAGGGCGACCGGCGAGGCGCCGTCCTCCCATCCGGGGCGCAGGCACGACTCCAGGCGACTGCGCCGACGGCGCCACTGCTCGTCACCAGGTGCCGTCCAGGCCTCATTCCACGAGGCTCCCAGCAGCAGAGCCCGGCCCACGACACCGGCGCTCTCCTCCTGAAGGGCTCCTCCCAGGGCGGTCAGCACCCCGGGCACCGAGGCCCCGGCGCTCAGGGCCGATGCGGCCAGGTCCAGGACGAGGGCCTCGTCGACGACGTCGCCGTCGGCGGTCGCGGCCCGCACGAAGCGCCGAGTGACCAGGTGGCCCACCACCATGAGGATGACGCCGAGCGCACCCAGGGCGCTGCCGGCCCCGCCATCGAGCAGGAGGGCCGTGGGGTCGGCGCCCACGAGCACGCCCAGCCCCAGACCGACCACCGGCAGGCAGGCCAGGAGCCGGGCGGTGGTGCGCGGGCCGGCCAGGGCCGCCCGGCGGGAGGCCTCGGCGTGGCCTGACTCGGCGACACCACCGGCCACGGCCTCGAGGATGTCGGCCAGGGGCGCCCCCAGAGCGGTCGACAGGCGACAGGAGGCAATGGCTCCCGGTACCGCGGCGGCGGTGGCGCGCCGCTGCCGGGCCCGCCGCCCCGGAGGAGGCGGGCGCCAGAGCAGGTGGCCGTCGCGCCGGCGAGGTAGCCAGGAGTCGTGCTGGAGGTCCGCGAGCGCGTGCAGTGCGGGCGGCACGCCGTCGTCATCGGGCTCGGTGCCTTCGGTGAGGCCGGCGCGCTGGAGAGCGCGCGTCCAGGCTCTCTGTGAGGTGGCACCGGCGCGCAGGAGGCTGGCAACCTCGGTGAGCAGCAGCCCGAGGTCCGGCTCGGGTGAGCTCTTCCACCGGGAGCGCAGAAGGCTGAGAGCGCTCTGCGGGGCCCGCGCACCGGCACCGCTCGGGGAGACGCCGGTGACCCAGCCGCGCGGTAGCCCACGGCGGGCCGGCAGCAGGAGCACGGCGGTGGCCAGAGCGACCAGGACCGCGGCGATCCAGGCGCCCGCCCCCGGTGGACCGCTCACTGGGACAGCCACCGGAACGGGCACCCGGCCAGGCGCGGCGCCACCCATCGCAGCGGTCGTGGGCAGACCGGCGAGCAGAACAGCAGTCGCCCTCATCATCTCGGCCCGCCCTCCCCCAGGGCGAGTGAGCCTGCGAGACCACGGCGGGAGAAGGGATGCGAGCCGATCCGTTCTCGCAGCGCGGGCGCGGCCGGGCCCGGACTCAGGTGGGCGCCCTCGTCCACGCGCAGTGCCTCCTCACACACCAGGACCGCACCGGCGGGGGTCGTCTCACGCCGCAGCACACCGACGGAGGCGATGTACCGGCGCGCCCCGGAGACGCCTGCCTGCCGGCGCAGGTGGACGACGGCGTCGAGCGCGCTGGCGGCCTGGGCGGCAACGGCGGCCTCATCGAGTCCCGCGAGCGCTCCCAGGGCGGTCAGGCGTGCGGGGACGTCGGCGGGCGAGTTGGCGTGGAGGGTGGCCCAGCCGCCCTCGTGTCCGGTGTTGAGGGCGGTGAGGACATCGCGCACCTCGGGGCCGCGGCACTCGCCCAGGACGATCCGGTCGGGGCGCATGCGCAGGGCGGTACGCACCAGGGAGGTCATGGAGACCGCGCCGACGCCCTGGACATTGGCACCGCGCTCCTGAAGGTGGACGACGTGGGGGTGGTCGGGGCGCAGCTCGCTGGCCTCCTCGATGCACACGATGCGCTCGTCCTCCGGCACGAGCCCGAGCAGGGCGGCCAGGAGGGTGGTCTTGCCGGTTCCGGTGGCTCCGGTGACCAGGCAGCTGGCGCGGCCGGTCACCAGGGCGATCAGGACGTCGTCGAGGCCGGGAGCGATGGTGCCGGCCTTAACGAGCTCGGCCAGGGTGAAGCCGCGTCGGCGCTTGGTGCGCAGGCTGATGAGGGTGCCATCGGCGCTCAGGGGCGGCAGCACCGCGTTGAGACGGGTGCCGTCGGGCAGGGTCGCGTCGACGACGGGGCAGGCGTCGTCGAGGCGCTTGTGGGCGGAGGCGGCCATGCGCACGGCCAGGGCCCGCACCTGGGGCTCCTCCATGGAGGCTGCGGGGACGGGCTCGAGGCCGCGCCCCCGGTCGATCCAGGTGCGACCACCGCTGACGAGGACGTCGGTGACGCCGTCGGTCTCAACGAGGGGTTGCAGCAGCGGACCGGCGCCGTCGACGTCGGCGCGCACCCGCTCACCGAGGCGGGCCATACCCACCTGGCCGGTCGTGGGGTCGGCGGCGTCGTTGAGGGCCTCGTCCATCCCGGCACCGCGGGCCAGCGCGCTGCGCACCCGGGCGAGCTCGGAGCCGTCGGGACCCGGGGCGGCGCGGGTGGCAGCGGCGCCGGGGAGATCGAGATTCACCGGGGCCATGGTGCGCTCCCCCGCTCATGTCCCGCGCTCCGCCGGCCGGCCGGGACCGGATCGGACGGCTCAGCGACGAGGACCCGGGCCAGCAGCTCCCGTGCCAGGGCGGTGGCGGCGCGCCGGGTGGCCGAGCGGGCCCGCACCGGGTCCTCTCCGAGGGCCAGGCGCTTGGTCAGGACCCGGTCGGTGGGGACCCGCCCCAGGACCGGACAGCCGGTGATGAGCTCAAGGTCCTCGGCGGCGACGTCCTCGCCCCTGTGACGCACCACGAGCCACACCCGCGGCCCCGAGGTCGCCCCCTTAGGGCCACCAGGGACCGTTGCGCGGCTGCCCGGCTGAGAACTGCCCAGCCGATGGATGAGGCTCTCCGCGGCGACGGCCGAGCGCAGGTCGAGCCCGGTCATGAGCAGGACCCGGGCCTCCGACGGCGGGGGCGTTCCGCGGGGCAGGTCCACCAGGACGACGTCGTGCTCGGCGCGCATCGCCTCCAGAACCGCGTCCGCGCAGCTCGTCGGCCCGCCGCGGACGTCACCGGTGAGCACCGGTATGGCGTGCCACACGGGCAGCGCCCCGACCAGGTGACCGGGCCGGAAGGCCGACTCCTCCACCGGGAGATCCGCCCACCGCAGCCCGGTCAGCACGGCCTGCCCGCACAGGAGGTCCAGGCCGCCAGCAGGGTCCAGGTCCATCATCGCCACCCGCCTCCCGGCCCGGCTCAGCGCCCAGGCCAGGTGCAGCAGCAGGGCGCTGACCCCCAGGCCCCCACGGGCACCGGTGATGGCCAGGACCTGAGCCGTGGGAGCTCTACGGGCGGGTGCGACCCCCACCGATACGTCCGGCACCGACGACGGCGCCAGGGCCTCCTCCCCCGTTTCCGGGGCGACCTGCATGAGTGTCGACGCGCTTGCCTGCGTGGCTGCCTCCATGGCGCCTCCTCCGATCTGGTGCGCGGCCCCCGCTGGGCACCGGTCCTGTCACCAGGGTGCGGGTCCGGTCGCGGTGGCACCTACCGACGTCATCAGACCTGTGGAAACGGGTTGCGGAAACGGGCCTGTGGCCCCGCGCCATCCGCAGCCCCCCCCGTCACAGGCACCGAGTACGGCTGCCGCGGCAGCAACGCTCGGGGGGCGAGGGGGTCACACACCTGACAGCGCGGGCCTGCTCGTGATGAGATGGGGCCATGAGCGCTCAGCCCAGCGCAAGCGATCCCTCCCAGACAGCGGCGTCACCGGCGGCTCCCCCCATCGCCGCACCGGTGCTGCCTGCTGCGGCCGCCCCCGCACCCACCGGGCACCGCGCGGCGGCCTACTTCGACCTGGACAAGACGATTCTGGCGACGTCGTCGACCTGGGCACTGGGCACCCCGATGCGACGCAGCGGCCTCATCTCCTCACGAACGCTGGCGTACGGGCTCATCGCCCAGATCCCCTATCTCCTGGTCGGCGCCGGCACACACCGGTCCAACAGCCTCATGGAGCACCTGGCCCTCGTCTCCGCCGGGATCAGCCGCCACGACCTGATGGAGGTCGTCGAGGGCGCCCTGGCCACAGCGATCGAGCCGGCCGTCTATGCCGAGGCCCTCGACCTCATCGAGGCCCACCGCCGGGCCGGGCACGACGTGGTGGTCGTCTCCGCCTCCATCATCGAGATGGTCGCCCCCATCGCCCGCCTCGTGGGCGCCGACCGCGCCGTGGCCACCCGCATGGAGGTCGGCGAGGACGGGCTGTTCACCGGGCGGATCACCCGCTCCATGCTGCACTCGGAGAAAGTGGTGGCGCTGCGCGAGGATGCCGCCGCCCACGGTATCGACCCGGCCCGGTGCTGGGCCTACTCCGACTCCATCTCCGATGAGCCGATGCTCAGCGCCGTCGGCCACCCCGTGGCGGTCAACCCCGACCGGGACCTGCGGCGCATGGCCCAGGAGCGCGACTGGCCGGTGCGCGACTTCGCCCGCCCGGTACGGCTGCGGCCGCGCTGGAAGCCCCCGCACCTGTCGACTCGGGCCTCCCTCATCGCCGGTGCCGCCGGCGTGCTCGCCGTCGGAGGCACCGCCGCCTGGCTCGTCGCCCGTCACGGTTCACGCCACAGCGCCTGAATCGGCTGCCCGAGCCCTCCCGGGATCAACCAGCACGCCAGGTTCCCGCCTGCACCGCCCGGCACAGGCGCTGAGCCTCCTGAACCCCCGCCAGCACCGCCTCGGCCTGCCACACCACCCAGGCCGCGACCCCCTCCATCGTCCCGGACGCGTAGGCGCCGGCGGCCTCGGCATAGGCCCCCGGCGCCCGGCCGGGGTAGAGATCGCTGACCGCGGTGCCCGTCGGCTCGACCCCGTCGCGCACCAGCAGGTGGCGCACCAGCAGCCGGCCCACCGCGGCGTTCCCGGCGGTGAAGGGTCGCGCCGACAGCATCTCGGCGTGGACGATGGCCGCCCGCACCAGTGCCGGCGCCCGCTCCGCCTCGATGAGCTCCAGAAGCCCCTCCATCCGCGCCGCCAGCTCCTCCTCCTGCGGGGCCGCGCCCGGACCTCCCTCGCGCACGCGGATCCGCCCGGTGCGCGGCACGCCGACCTCCTCCAGCCCGACCCGGCCGCCGGCCGCCAACGGGCCGGCAACGTCTCGGTGCAACACGGCCAGCAGCGAGCGCGCCGGGGGCACCATCGGACGTCCCCGCCCCACCAGATCCGGCATCCAGCCGACTAGGCGGCTCCCGGCGCGCCACAGCCCGGCAACGGCGTCCAGGCCCGGATCACCCGTAGCGGCCTCGGTCAGGGAGCCCGCGGCCACGTGCTCGCGCAGGACCTCGGCGGAGACGACCGCGCCCTCAACGCCTCCGGAGGCAATGGCCCCTCGGATCGCAGCCTCGGCGCGGGCCTCCCGCCACCGGCGCCGCAGGGCCTCGTTCCAGCGCAGCTCGCCGCAGGCCTCACGCACCGCCGCCTCGGCGGCTCGCACCCGCTCGTCGGCGGCCACCTGGCTCAGCGCCTTCAGTACCGGGGACTCCCCAGCATTCGACCGCCCGGTCGACACGCCGGGGCGGCCCATCACCTCGACCTGAGCACGCCGCTTCGGCACTCCGGCCGCAGTTGGCCCGATCCCTACAGTCATTCGCACCACGCGCCCACTGTGGCACACCACGACCGACCCCGACCACCGGCGCCACCCCTATGGGCTTCGACGTCTCGGAGCCCGGCGGAACCCACATGAGCCACCACAGACCGACGCAGACCGAGCACACCCCCTAGACTCGATCAGGTGAGTGACTCCCCCTCCCATCACGGCCCCGGCTCCGCCCCGCCGTCCGCATCCTCGGGCGCGTCAGGGCAGGCACCGCGCAGCCGCAGGCCCGACTACGTGCTCACGGCCGTCGTCGGAGCCATCTTCGCCCCGGTCACCTCCGTCCTGCTGGGGCTGGCCGACGCCGCACCGACCCAGATCCTGCGCACCGCCCTGCTGCTCGCCGCCATCCTGCTGCTCTCCGCCTCCGCCGCCGCGCTGTTCGCCAGTCGCTCCTCGCTGGGGGCGCTCGTTGCGGGGCTGACCGCGCTGGCGGCGCAGTCAATGGTGTTCCTGGCTCCCATCCATGCGGCCTCCCTGTCCGAGAAGTGGCTGCAGAGTCTGATCAGGACCGGCTTCGTACTCGTTCTGGCAGGTCTGTGGCTCGGCGGCTCCTGGGGCATGCGTCAGGCCCGCCGCGCCGGTCATGCGCAGGGGCACGCCGCCTTCCGGCTCACCCAGGCCGACCGGACCGTGGGCTCAACCCCGACACCACCCCCCTCGCGCCGGCGCGACCACCTCCTGTCCCTGCCCTGGGTGGTGGCCGGGCTGGCGCTCGCAGCCTTCCTGCTGCCCCGTTCCTACATGCGAGCGGTTGCCCCCGGCATCCAGACCGGGCCGCTGATGCTCGCAGCGGTCCTCGTCTCCTTCATCGCGCTGTCAGCAGCCGGTGCCTCGACGGCGCACTCCACCCTCGGCGCGCGCGTCACCGGACCGATCCTCATCCTGGTGGCGGTGCCGAAGCTCAGTGGCGATATGATCCCTGGCGGCCATCTGGTCTCCAGGCTCCTGCCTTACGGTCCCGACGCCGTCGTGCTCGCCGCCATCGGTATCGAGCTCATGGCGATCGGCTGGGGAGCACATATGGCTCGCCGCCAAGGTCGTGCCAACGCACTGGCCAGGTTGCGCTCCGGTGCCTGAGGGTCCCATGCCCGCAGGCGTGTCCTGAGAATGACCGTGCCCCTTTCGGCGTCCCCGCCCTGACAACTACCGTGTGCATGCGTAAGGAGACCTCGTGAGCACCGATAACACAGACCGCCCCGCCCCGCAGACGCCCGGCACGCCCGACGACGTCGGCTCAGCCTCCGCGTCAGCGGCGACTCCCGTCACCGGCCCGGTGGCCGCGCATGCTCCCCAGGGCGAGGCGTCCGTCAAGAGCCTGGGCGGCAAGGTCGCCCAGGCCTCTCCATCCGTCCCCTCAGCACCCGGTGCCGCAGCAACGGCGGAGGACCCGGACGAGGCCGCCGGCACGGTCGGATCAGCCAATTCGGCAGGATCGGCAGGATCGGCCGAAGACGCTGCGGATGATGATGTCGACACCCTGAACATCCACAGGCAGACTCTCCCTCCGAGATCTCCCGGGAGCGAGGCCACCAAGGCCGTTGACACCGCCGACGACGCAGATGACGCAGACGACCACGCGGCCGAGGAGGTCGAGGAGGCCGGGGAGCTCTCTGATAAGCCGACGTCGGCGGCCCCCGAGGAGGCTCAGATCG
>ERZ773077.3012-NODE-3012-length-10525-cov-4.493505_pt1 | contig 10525 bp, 9 predicted proteins | sample MGYA00580612_ERZ773077 | MGnify/ENA primary metagenome ERZ773077 (study PRJEB29015, sample SAMEA2737971) | human oral metagenome | biome: human oral; feature: human-associated habitat; material: dental | place: China | collected 2021 ...
AGCTGCCAGAGGCACAGTTGGATCGCTTTTTGTTGAAAGAAGTTTTGTCCTACCCTGCTCCGGACGAGGAATTAGAGATTTTGAAACGCATAGAATCGGGCAAGCTAAGCGAGGCGCCGAATAATAGCAACACGCCAAATATTGAGCTGGCGGCAGTCGAGACGCTGCAAAACTTGGCGCAAAAAGTATACATTGACGACGCCATTAAGAATTATATTGTGAAAATTGTCTCAGCAACGCGCAATCCAGCCTCAACCATACCAAGCGAAACGGCGCGCTACGTCCAATACGGCGCCAGCCCGCGCGCCAGCATCGCTTTCCAGCAAGTCGCCAAAGCCCTAGCTCTCATCAACGGCCGCAATTACGTTATTCCAGAAGATGTTAAGCAATTACGCCACAGCGTATTGCGCCACCGCATTATCCTCAATTTTGAAGCCATCGCCGACCAAGTTCATCCAGAAGTTATCATTGATTCGATATTTAACGCTGTTCCTGTGCCGTAATATGCCAAGTCTCTTCGCCAAAGTCAAAGCCAAGATGGATCTCTACGCCCATGAAAAGGTGCGGAGTTTGTTGGACGGTCAATACGGCTCGGTATTTAAGGGGCGCAGTCTCGATTTCGATGATCTGCGCGAATACATTCCTGGCGACGATGTAAAAGATATCGACTGGAAAGCGACTGCCCGCAGCAGCGGTATCCGAATCCGGCGCTACCAAGCAATCCGCAAACATAATATTTTACTAGTAGTCGACACTGGCCGCCACATGGCAGCGACCAGTAAAAGCGGCAGCAATAAGCGCGACATCAGCATCATGGCCGCCGGAGTCTTAGGCTACATCGTATTGCGACACGGCGATTTGATCGGACTGGTATCCGGCGACGCCAAAAATAACACCTATATTCCTTTCAAAAGCGACGATCGGCATATCGAGCAGCTACTGCGGCACATCGAAAAGAGTACTCAGCTAGCAGCAGCGCCGAGCAATATTGTGAATCAGCTTGAATATATTGCACGCAATTTACGGCGCAAGATGATGCTAGTGGTGGTCGCCAACGACGATGAACTGACCAGCGAGCACCAGCATATTATCCGGCGGCTGCGCGCCCAGCACGAGATATTATGGATAACTGTCAATGACGCTTCAGGACTTGACGGAAACCGCAGTTTTTATGATATCGACGATTTATCCGAGCTGCCTTATTTTATTCGCAAACAAACGAAATTGCAGGCTGATTTCAACCGCGAGCAGCAATCATACTACCACGAATATTCCACTGCCCTGGAGCGTTTGGGCGTCATCAGCGAGCGAATTTCCGGAGAAGAGGACGTCGTCGGCAGCTTCTTTTCACTGCTAGAAAGGCAAAAGCATGCACGCTGGCACTGAGCTTCGCGAATGGGTAGATTATGACCCGCTGTGGCTGATTATCGGCTGCTTGCTTTTAGGCGCGATTATTTTATGGTACGGATTTGTGTTTTACTCTACTCGCCGCCGCTCTCACCGCAGCCTGGCTACGCTCAAACCAAAACCATACACGCCGCCAGATTTGACTGACTTGAAACAGAAATACCAACAGCTAATCGACGAAATTGAACAAAATCACGCTGCCGGAAAGTTATCCTCGCGTAAAGCCCACCAGAAATTAAGCCATATCCTTCGCATGTTCGTTGTCGAGATAAACGGCCACCGCGTTGACACGTTGACGCTGCGAGATTTAGAAAAGACTCGCTATAAAACATTGGCGGCCGCCATCAAACAATTCTATATTCCTGAATTTACCGCAGTTGAACAAGGCAGCGTCGCCGAGGCAGCGGCGCTAGCCAGAAAGACGGTAGCGGCATGGAATTAGTTTTTTGGCAATTGTCGCTGGCGTTAATTATAATTATCGCCCTGCTGTGGTTTGCCACGCCGATTATACTCCGCCGATACAGCCGATCGAAACGCCATGACGCGCCTAGACAAAAACTCCCTATCGCTAATACATCGCGGCTGCGTGCTTTCCCGCTCTATATTCAGCAGGTCAAACGGTATAAAAGACTATTAGCGGTTGTACTGGGGCTGCACGCACTCCTGCTAGTTATGATGATTATTCTCACTGGCCGCCCGTCGTCGGTGGCTGTCGTTTCTCCCGAGGTGAAAAATCGCGACATCGTGTTATGCCTTGATGTGTCGCGGTCGATGTATGAATATGACGTAGAGATTATTAAAACTTACCGCACATTGGCGCGAAAATTTGACGGCGAACGGCTCGGTTTAGTACTGTTTGACCGCTCGCCGGCAGTGATATTTCCCTTGACAGACGACGCCAGCCTCATCGATAGTAAATTAGCGCTGATCGAAAAGGCATTGACGCCGCCTGGAACGCTGGAATATTTCGATATTTTATCTGGTACGGTAGTTTCGAACGGGCAAGGCTCGTCGCTAATTGGCGACGGACTAGCGAGCTGTATCAGCCGCTTCGACAAGTTGGACAGCAAACGCTCCCGAAGTATCATTTTAGGAACCGACAACCAATTGGCTGGCACGCCGATAATTTCCCTGCCCGAGGCAGCAGAGCTGGCCAAGCAAAAGGATATCCGCGTATACGGCATTTACCCGAATAGTAATAAAAATCGCGAGGCCGAAGCGGCAGAATTGAAGCGAACCATGTTGGCGACGAGCGGCGATTACTACGCACTGCACGACAAAAACACAATTCCAAACATTGTCCAAAAAATCGCCGCCCAAGACGCCTCCCGCTTCAAAGGCACGCCGCGCGTTACTCGTAACGATCAGCCGCAATTATTACTGTACGGCATGCTTATCATCATAATTTCCCTCATTATTATCGATTGGAGGCTTCGCATATGATAATGCAACCGATTTTGCCGTGGTATCTGCTGCTGATAATTCTGGTAGTTGCTGCAATTTTTACCGGCTGGAGGATTTTCTCCAAACCAATATCTAACCGGCGAGCGTGGCTGCAGCGGTTCTGTGTTATCTTGCTTATCATTACCGCTTGTTTTCGCCCAGCTATTCCTGGCGAAGTGAAAGAATGGGGCGCGCCGCTAGTCGATGTTTATGTTGTCATGGACACAACGATGAGTTCTGCTGCCGAGGATTATGATAACGGCCAGCCGCGAATCAACGGCATGCGCCGCGACGCCAAAGAAATTGCCAAAAAGCTGGTCGGCGCGCGATTTAGCTTAATAACTTTCAATAATAAAACTTTCGTCAATTCGCCGTTATCGACAGATGTCAGAATGTTTGAATCGGCAGTTGACACGGTAAATATCATCAGCGAAAGCTACGCCATGGGCAGCTCAATTGATACACCGATTGACACCATCGCCTCGGAAATTACTCGCACCAAGCATAAAAATCCCGAGCGCACCTCGCTGCTATTTTACCTGGGCGACGGCGAACAGACCAGCGATGCCTCGCCAAAATCATTCGCTAGATTGAAACCGCTGCTGGGCGGCGGCGCAATCATGGGCTACGGCACCGCTGCCGGCGGAAAAATGAAAACGCCAAGTTACAGCGGCGGCTTTGACGGTTTTTATTTGCGCGGGCCAGATTTGAAATATGCCGTATCAAAAATCGACGAGACAAATCTTAAAAACATCGCCAGTCAAACAGGCCTGCCGTACACGCACCGGCAAACTCCAGATTCCATCGACACTGTCGTCAAGAACGGCTCCGTCGACAAAGCTGTCAATAGCAGCCGCTCGTTTGACGGCTACAACGATATATATTGGATAGCGATATTTGCGGCTGCTATTCTGCTGGCCTTTGAAATGAGAACCATCTATTTACCTTTGCGCAAGCTTCAGAATATAATGCCGTCGGAGGGAGAAAATCGTGAGTAAGAATCGTCCATTTGACCTGAAAAAACTAGATTTTGAAAAAATCCGCCGAGAAAAACGCCGGAAACTGCTCCGTTATTCATTCCCTGCTTGCGCGGTGATTCTGCTGATTGCTATTAAATTGACGAGTTTTCCTCTGCTGTCACTAGCAGCGCACGCCGCCTATAAAGACGGCGACAACAGCCAGGCTTCCTTCCGCTTATCGCCAATTTATACTATGAATTTGTTTGAATCTTATAAAGTATTTTTTAACGACGGGAACGCTTTATTTAAGCAAGCCCGCTACGACTTGGCAGAAAAACAATTCCGCCAAGCCCTGCAAAAAGCACCGAAAATGCGCGAATGCCCTGTCCGCATCAACTTGGCGCTGTCAATCGAGGCGCAAGCAGACGCCCTAGCCAGTGAAAAACACTACGACCGAGCAATCATCCGCTACGACGAAGCAAACGCCGTACTGCACGACGGCGAGGATAGTTGCGGCGTGCAATTTGCCAGCCAAACAGTCGACGCGAACAATGACGACGGCAAGACTGCGATTGTCATTGAGCAGCGAATCCGGCAAAAGTTGACACAAATAAAACAGCTCAGAAACGGCGACCAAGGCATTTCAGTCACCAAACCTGGCGATAAAGAAAAAGTTGACGTGGGCAGCACCGACGGCAAGCTCAAAGAATTGGACAAGCGATTCATCGACGCCTACAACGAACAGCGCAAATCCCAGGAAAGAAACCAGCACCTGGAAGATTACAAAGACGCCACGCCGGATCATACGAAGAGAAATTGGTGAGAAGATTATTGAAATGAGCGGTTTTGTTTGCTATACTTACTATGTAATCGAAAGATTGGCTGTTGCATCGCACATCATAGGCGAGTTCGCAAAATTATGACGATTTGCCAGCGAGATACGCAGCGAACATTATGCGGGTTTAGCTCAGTTGTTAGAGCGCTTCCTTGCCATGGAAGAGGCCAGGAGTTAGAGTCTCCTAACCCGCACCAAATAGAATGAGGACGCCGTTAGTGCGTCTTTTTGTTTTATGGGTGTATTTTAAAGCCATAATGCAATATACTAAACTAGAGAAATATTATGAAGAAAAAGATATTTTATTCATGGCAGTCTGACAACTCGAAAACACGACGTCATATCGAAAAAGCCCTGCAGAGTGTCATAAAAGAGATCTCTGATACCCCTGAATTAGAAGATTCACCAAGAGTGGAATTAGATAAGGATACGAAAGGTGCAGTAGGAGCCGTTAACATAGGTGCCACTATCAAGGATAAGATTAACAATTGCGACATTTTTCTTGCAGATGTATCTATTATTGACAGAAGTAAGTCTGGAAAAGGTATCGTTAATCAAAACGTGATGTTTGAGCTTGGGTATGCAATTGGTAAGCATACAGAGGAGAAAGTTATCCAGGTTGCAAATACTGATTTGGGCAATATAGAAGAATTGCCATTTGACATCGCCCATCAAAGAACGATAGGGTTTTCTATAGAGGAAGATAATAAAGCCGTATCGCTAAAAAGAAGTCTAAAGGAGGCTATCGTAGCACACCTGAATTCATTGGCAAACGAAGAAAAAATTAACAAAACTCGGTCCTATAAAGATAATCTTATTAATGCAATTGATAAAAGGCAGCCGGCAAAGAAAGTCGTAAGAGATTATTTTGCAAACACCTATAAGCGATACTTGGACTTATCACCTGGTGTATTTAAAGAAGGTGTAGCAGAAGAGGAATATGCAGCAAGCGTATATGATGCATATTGTGCTACTAAAGACATATCTATTGAGCTACATGAGGTTCTTGAAAAGGCCGCCGAATATGAAAGAGTGGAGATACTAGAACAGGCATACAAATCAATTCAAATTATTCTAGATCACTACGCTGAAATTTATAAAAACACTAGTATGCCTTATGAAATTTCAATCGAGTACTATTCTTTAATTATCAACGAAATAATATCCCTAATTGTTGGCTCTATTGTTGGCAGTAAGTCATGGACCACACTGCCAACAATAGCAAAAATAAAGCTAATTAATCCAGGTAACATATTCCGGATCGCTAATAATATAGATTTAGAAAATATTACGACAATAAATTACCCCGAGCATGTATTAAGTTATTATAAAAAAATAAAAGATAGGAACTTTACACTCCCGACCACTCAACTCTTGCAAGAACGGTTTACTGATAATCCAAACCTCCTGCAGACATATATTGACGGAAATATTATGCAATACCTTATGTTCGGATATTTCCCGTGGTTATTAGGACTTCTACTAAGTCTTTCATGGAAACGATATATACCAGGATTTATAGAAAAGCTTAAGGATAATGATTTTATGTGTATGATATGCAAGGTTATCGATAGTGATTATTCAGAAACTAAGGACAGGATATGGTATAACATTTCTCGTAATTATGACGACTTATTTATGTCATATAATAATCAAAATTTGCTGCACGTATTTGCTCATGCTGGAATTACCACCAAGGAAGATCTGGGTAAAAATAACAGAACGAAGTAAAACGGTACTGTATCATAAAAATAGCGACTTATATCTAATTTGCTCAAATCACTCATCTTGCTTACACCTAACCCACAAAAACTTGACGATATACTACTTCTCTACATCAAATTTATCCGCGTAGTTTCCGGGATACGAATAGCAATAGGACTGGCGATTTGAAGACACACCTCAACAAAAATGCTCCACAATCTTATTACCGGCGATGCCAAATCCGGTTAGCGTGTAAGTGCTCGACATGATGGATTGCCTGTGTGGCGGCGATTGCATCCAGGCGTTGAATGCTACGCGGCTAGTATGCAAGTCTGGCGGCGAAGTTTGCACCAGATTCTCGGCTGGCGCGTTGCAGACAGCCCTCGCTTTAAGCAGTCCGTGCGGAATAGTTGTGCCCGGTTTATAATGGCTAAAATAATTATTCTCTTTCATATCATTCGCCATCCACTGCGCCGTTCGGTTAAGCGGCTCGTACATTTTAAACGGCTTCAGATTTTCTTTACTACGAGCATAGTTAATCAGTTCAAGAATCTCCAAAGCATCTGGCGGGCCTATGTCATACTTTTTATCTTGGTCTGCCGGTTGCGGCTGCGGATTTGGATTTGGATTTGGCTGCGGATTCGGCGCAGGCTGCTGCGAATTACCGGGCTGCTGAGACTGCGGAGCTGGCCGCTGGTTGTTTTTCGGCGGCGCGGCTGGACTCGCCGGTGGTTGCGGGGCTGGATTATGCTTCGGGCGCACAGGGTCAATTCTCTGCTCTTTTTGGTTTGGCTGCGGTTTTTCAGGCTTCTTCTCTTGCTGGTTCGGCATAGTTTGTTTAGAATTAGAGCTTGTGCTAAACTTACTGTCGTTAGAGTTATTGCTAGAATCGGAATTATCAGAGCCAGAATTAGAATTGGTAGTTGTCTTTTGCTGCTGATTAGCACTACCCGCATCTTTCGACGCAGCACGCGCAGCAATATATAAGCCTATTCCTACCCCCGCTAGTATTAGAATAACTAGTATAATTACAAGTTTTTGTTTTTTCATACTTTGATTGTAGCAAGGAAACTGGTTATGTCAATCCGGAGGTGGCAGCCTGCGAAAATAGCCAAAGCATAGTGTATAATATAGTCAGCGCGGGTATCGTATAACGGCTATTATGTATGCTTCCCAAGCATGAGACGAGGGTTCGACTCCCTCTACCCGCACCAATTCACTCAAAGCGCAAAAGCGCTTTTTCTTTTTATCGCGAATTACAAATTTCAGTAAAATTCACATCATTAAAAGGTCTATGATCCGTGAAAATAAAAACTTGTGAAAAAAATACCAAAACCCCTTGAAAAAACATAAGCGCAGTCCTACAATAGAATAGAGATGAAGATTTTGATGCTTGGGTGGGAGTTACCTCCGCATAATAGCGGCGGTCTTGGCGTGGCCTGTTACCAAATGTCAAAAGCGCTCGCTTCCCAGGGCGTTGATATTGATTTTGTCGTTCCTTATTCTGCCAAGCATCCAGGTATTGATTATATGAACGTGTATTCAGCAACGCCACTGCCGCCAAATTATTACGATTTGGGCGCATATGATCACGGCACGCCGGAAGATAGGGAAAACGCTAAAGACGAGCACGGCTTATCGCCAATGCGGGCAGTGCAGCGCCGTTACGGTAAGTTCGTCCGGCAATTTGTCCGCAAGCATCCGCCGGATGCCATTCACGCTCATGACTGGCTGACGATGGAGGCTGGTATTATCGCTAAGGAAAACAGTAATGCGCCTCTGATTGTGCACGTGCATGCGACAGAATTTGACCGCTCGGGCGAGCAGCTTGGCAATCCGCTGGTGCACGAGATTGAGCAGCACGGCTTGATGATGGCTGACCGAATCATCGCCGTTAGCCAAATTACCAAAGACATAATTGTTAAGAATTACCACATTCCGCCAGAGAAAATTGAGGTAATTTATAACGCCATTGACCTGGCTAGCCTGCCGCCGCACGAGTACGATATCGACACCTACAAATACCTTGAAGACCTGAAAAGTGACGGCTACACGATTGTCGGCACATTGACGCGGCTGACAGTACAGAAAGGACTAACCTACTTCGTGCGCGCTGCATCGGCGGCATTGAGCAAATACGATAAAATCGCTTTCGTCTTATCAGGCAGCGGCGAACAGCGAGACGAGCTTATTACGCTAGCAGCCAGCCTGGGGATTAGCGATAAAGTGATTTTTACCGGATTCGTCCGCGGTAAGCAATGGCGCGATATATATCATCTGATCGATGTGTTCGTGATGAGTTCGGTGTCTGAGCCGTTTGGCTTAACCGCGCTGGAGGCGGCTCATCATGACACTGCGCTATTAATTAGCCGCCAATCCGGAGTTGGTGAAGTATTAAATAATATTATGCGGTTTGATTATTGGGACGTTAACCGCCTGGCTGATGAGATTGTTAATATCGCCCAATCTGCAGCATTACGAGAGACGCTGAAGAAAAATGTGAAAGATGAATACGCGAAGATTTCCTGGCAAGATGCAGCGCGCCAGTGTTTAAAGTTGTATAAAATTTCATTATCCAAAGGAGTAATTTCATGAACGACAGGCGCGGCATAACGCTTTACCTTCACGTCCATCAGCCATGGCGGCTACGGCAATACAGTGTTTTCGACACGGCGCAGCGGCACGACTATTTTTCAGACGGCCACAATCCAGCCCAGAACAACCAGCAAATTTTCCATAAAATTGCCCGCAAATCATACCTGCCGATGAATGCACTGTTACAAAAAATGCTGCGCAAATACCCTGACTTTAAACTATCTCTCAGCATGAGTGGCACGTTTCTGGAACAGGCACAGCAGTTCAATCCTGAAGTTTTAGAAAGCTTCAAGCGGCTAGTTGCTACAGGCCGCGTGGAGATATTATCAAGTCCGTACCATCACAGTTTGGCGTTCTTTTATTCTTTGCAGGAGTTCGAGACTCAGATTGAATTACACCGCCAGGCTATCTGCCGAATTTTTGGCGTGGAAACGCGCGTTTTAGCAAATACGGAGTTAGCGTATAATGATCAGCTAGCCAAATGGGCAGAGAATCACGACTTTAGCGGCGTGCTGGCGGAAGGCTGGGATCCAATTCTGGATTGGCGCAGCCCGAATTACGTATACCGCCCGAGCGGCACAGAAAAGATTGGTTTGCTTCTGAAAAATTATCGCTTAAGCGACGACTTGGCGTTCCGCTTTAGCAATCGAAATTGGAATGGCTGGCCGCTGACAGCAGAAAAATTTAATGCTTGGGCGATGGATTCGCTGCAGCACGCGCCGCTGCTTAACCTATTCATGGATTATGAAACATTTGGTGAACATCAGTGGTCGGAGACAGGTATTTTTGACTTCTTTGAGAGTTTCGTCGGCTGCTGGCTGAATAATCCTGACAATACATTTTATACCGTTAGCGAGGCGTTATCTGCACAGCGTCCAGTCGGCGAAATCAGCATGCCGTCGCCAGTCACTTGGGCTGACAGCGAGCGCGATTTGACAGCTTGGAATGGTAATGATTTGCAATCGGAAGCCTTGCGATATTTGTATGACTTAGAAAGCAGCATACTATCCAGCGGCGACGAATCGCTAATTAGCGACTGGAGAAGGCTGCAGACGTCAGACCATCTGTATTATATGTGTACCAAATGGTTCACCGATGGCGATGTTCATGCATATTTTAGTCCGTACGATTCGCCGTACGACGCCTTTTTATACTACATGAATGCTATTCGCGATGTTCGCTGGCGATTATCGCAGCAGATACAAACTTAAACTAATAGTTTCGCAATCTGCCTGTTTGTTTAAGCTGCCGCCGAGTTGTTCGTTTTTCAAATACCAGAAATTTATTCTACATAGAAAAGCTCCTTGCCATAAAACATTCGGCAAGGAGTTTATTTTCGTAAATTAAGCGGCAGCTGTTAGCCTTTGCGGGCTTTGACTTCGTTACGGCCAAGGTTTTTCTTCGTCTGAACGTAAGTCACGTGTTTTCTCTTAATCGGGTCGTATTTGCGCAGCGTCAAATTACCCTTGCCTTTATTAGTACGATTTTGCGTATTGATAGTAGTATAGTAAGTCCGGTGCTTGCTTGAATTGCTCACCAAACCAATCAACTTTCGCTTCGTATTCTTCTTTGCCATCTCTTT
>ERZ773077.3022-NODE-3022-length-10503-cov-7.259093_pt1 | contig 10503 bp, 9 predicted proteins | sample MGYA00580612_ERZ773077 | MGnify/ENA primary metagenome ERZ773077 (study PRJEB29015, sample SAMEA2737971) | human oral metagenome | biome: human oral; feature: human-associated habitat; material: dental | place: China | collected 2021 ...
GTTTTTGTTGAGCGCGTACACGGAACGGCGGGTGCGGGCGGCTTCTTGCAGGATTTGGTGGGTCATGATTTTTCCTTTCGGGTGTGCTGGATAATGTAATGTGCGGCAGTATAAGGGTTTTGTAGCGCGGGGTGTGTAATGTGCTGACAGCTTTTGCCTAAAATTGCAGTACCTTTTGCATTTATCACCATAAAGTTAAACCCAGTGAGATAAATATACAGAATCAGTGCGATAACAGTGTCAGTGCGATAAATGGGACTGGGTCGGATGAAGAAGGATAATACGGGATGGCAAAATTGAAATATCGTTGCATTGGGTGTAACAAAATGGAACGAGCGTTTTTTGCCTGTTTTCTATTGGGGCTGATATTGGGGCTGATGTGGATAAGCCCTAAATTTTCACACCACTGACACAGCACTTTGAACTGTTCGAAAGGTGTACCAAAGTATAGCCAACTAAAATAAAAAGTATCCAACAACGCCTTTTCAGAAGACGAACAGGCCGGCAGGATTTTTTTCAGATGCCGTTTGATGTTCGCCCCTACTTTTTCTATCGGATTGGCCGATGGCGCAAAAGCATTGATGCAGATAACAATAACCGCTATTATCGCAACATAATCCGACACACTTTAACAAAAGGAGGCAAAATGCCGGTGCTTTTTAGAAAATCTTGGCTGCGGGCGGTTTTGCTCGGATGCTGGGCCGCTTTGGCGGCAGGCTGCGAACAGCATGGCAATGATCTATCCGATACCCAACAGAAGCAGGCGCTCGAATCGCAGAAAGATGCTGAAGAATGGAAAACACACATTCAGACACAAGATGCAGGTATCGGCGATTTGGGCGGCCAGCCCGTGCGGCTACCAGGATATGTCCGTTTACTGGAGTATGATGATTCCCCCGGCTTTGATGTAGAGAAGCTGCGCACATACGATCCGCCCAAACGGACATTTGCCTCTCCAATTATGTCATTCGGCTACGATTACAACCACGAAACCAACCAACCAAAAGATTATTGGACAAATTCAGAGCAATACGCTGCTGACCAGCAAAAGCCCGGGCATCCGTGGGTAAGTGTTAGTGTTAGCAGTGGGAGAATGTATTTGGCTTATGATACTGTATGGGATGATACATTTTACTACGAATTAGATCCCTCAAGACCCCATCCGTATTACTATATCGAGCTACCTGAAAAACAATTTGGCTTAGATGTTTATATCCCACCTGGTATAGACTCTAAAACCAAGCAACCATGGCGTCAGCATAATGATGCTAATGATATGTTTATTTATCGAGATCCACAGGGGCATATACGAACAGAAATAAAATGTTCCAATAGAGCCAGTATACCCAATCCGCCTTGCACACATCGCTTTATTATGACTAACGATATGAAGGCCATCATTAGCCTTTTATACAGTCGCCAAAACCTGCCCTATTGGCGCAAAATCGAGCAGCAAACTAAAAATCGACTTCACAGCTTTATTGTGAATCCAATTGATAGTAAATAGTAGATTTTATCTTTTTATGGAGTGGCTATGCTCAATCTGCGGCGGTTGATTGAATAGAAAAGGCTACCTGAAATTCTAACTCCGCAGAAACGTGCGCAGCCTGCTTTCAGGTAGCCTTCTGACTGCTATGGCATCACAAAATCTGCCACACGAAGAAAATCAAGGTGTGCAGGATAAACAGCGGCACGAGGATGCCGAACGACCAGGCCATGTAGCCGAAGAAGCCGGGCATGGGCACTTTGCGCTGTTCGGCGATGGCTTTCACCATGAAGTTGGGGGCGTTGCCGATGTAGCTGAGTGCGCCCATGAACACGGAGCCCATGGATACGGCCAGCAGGGTGTGGAACAGGTGGCCGTTCATCAGGGTGTGCGCGTCGCCACCGGCCATGTTGAAGAACACGAGGTAGGTGGGGGCGTTATCCAAAAAGGCGGAGAGCATGCCGGTCATCCAGAAATACATGGTGTTGATCGGGTTGCCGGAAGCGTCATGCACCAGGGAAATCAGCGGGGCAAACGCGCCGTGTTCGCCGGCTTGCAGCATGGCCAATACGGGGGCGATGGTGATGAAGATGCCGAGGAAGAGTTTGCCCACTTCGGCAATCGGACCCCAGTTGAATTCGTTGCCGGCACGTACCTGTTTGGGGGTGATGGCGAGGGAAGTAACGGTCAGTGCCATCAAAATCAGGTCGCGGGCGAGGTTTTGCAGGGCGTAGTGGGTGCCGAAAATTTCCAGGCCGGGGTGCGCGGGCTTCCAAATGCCGGACATCATCACGGCTGCCACCACGCCGCCCAGGAGCAGGAAGTTCCATTTGCCCATGAGCTTGATTTTTTCAGGCGGGCTGTCGGGGCTCGGGTCTTTAGCAAGGATTTCATCGGCCTGGGCGAAGTATTTGCTGTCGAGGATGTAGAACACGGTGAGCAGCACGGCGGCGCTAATCAGCACGGGCGGCAGCATGTGTTGCACCGTCCACAGGAAATCCACGCCTTTGAGGAAGCCGAGGAAGAGGGGCGGGTCGCCCAGCGGGGTGAGGCCGCCGCCGATATTGGCTACGAGGAAGATGAAGAAAATCACCACGTGCACGCGGTGCTTGCGGTTGTCGTTGGCTTTGAGGATGGGGCGGATCATCAGCATGGCGGCGCCGGTGGTGCCCATCACGGAGGCCAGGAGCGTGCCGATGGCGAGCAGCGCGGTGTTCATGCGCGGGCTGCCGTGCAGATTGCCCCACACGAGGATGCCGCCGGAGATGGTGTAGAGCGCCCACAGCAGCAAAATGAAGGGGATGTATTCGGCCACCAAGGCGTGCACCAGCACATGCAGGCTGGTGGAGAAGCCGTACACAAGGGTGAAGGGGATGAGGAAGGCCAGCGTCCAGCCGGCGGTGATTTTGCCGAAATGGTGGTGCCAAATGTGGGCGAAAAACAGTGGGCCGGTGGCGATGGAGAGCAGAATCAGCACGAAGGGGATGCCCCAGGGCAGGCTCAGCTCGGCGCCGTTGAGCTCGCCGGCCAGCGCGGGAAGCGGCAGGGCGAGCAGCGGCAGGAAGAGGGCGGTTCGGATACGCATCGGGTTTCCTTTTGACGGGGTGGTCTTAAACAAAATATTTCAGCCGGACGGGTTATCCGGCTGCTTTGCCGTGCCGATTGTAAATGAAAGCGGGCGGTGTGTCAGTATGTGTTATCCGATGACGCGGCAGGCTACCTGAAAACGGCGGGGAGTTCGGCTGCGCCGGCAGAGGGTGGCACATTGGCGGCCAATGTTCTGTTGGCCGCTTTTCAGGTTTGCAGAAGGCAGGGGCTACCTGAAAAATATTGCTTGGGCGGGGTAAACAGATTTTCAGGTAGCCCGCCGCACAACGGGGCTACCTGAAACCCACCCGCCCGCTGTGCTACAATCCCGCCCTTGAATCGAACTGCCGCAAACCCGCCATGACCAAGAAAAAACCGAAAACCTTTGAAGAAGCCGTGAGCCGGCTGGAAGCCATCAACCAAGCCATGCAGGCCAGCGATATGCCGCTGGAAGACGCGCTGGCCGCCTATCAGGAAGGCAGCGAACTGGTGCGTTTCTGCCAAGCGCGGCTGGCCGAAGTGGAGCAGAAGCTGCAAGTGCTGGATTCCGGCGTGGAACGCGAGCTGGTGTTGGAACAAGATGAATAAACCCGATAATTGGCAACAACGCGCCCGCGCCCAAGCCGAACTCGTGCTGGAGCGCGTGCTGCCCGCAGAAAACAGCCTGCCGCAGCGGCTGCACCAAGCCATGCGCTATGCCGTGCTCGGCGGCGGCAAACGGCTGCGCCCGCTGCTGGTGCTGGCTGCCGCCGAATTTGGGCAATCCGAAGCCGCCGCTGCCGAGGCCGCCCTGGCCGCCGTGGAGCTGGTGCACGTTTATTCCTTGGTGCACGACGACATGCCCGCCATGGACAACGACAGCCTGCGCCGCGGCAAACCCACCTGCCACGTCCAATACGACGAAGCCACCGCCCTCTTGGTGGGCGACGCGCTGCAAACCCTCGCTTTCGACGTGCTCAGCCGCCCCAACGGCCTGCCCGCGCAGCGGCAGCTGCAAATGGTGCACACCCTCGCCCGCGCCTCCGGCAGCCTCGGCATGGCCGGCGGGCAGGCCATCGATTTGCAATCCGTTGGGCAGCACATCGGCCAAGCCGAATTGGAAACCATGCACCGCCTGAAAACCGGCGCCCTCATCCGCGCCGCCGTGGCCCTGGGCGCGCTAAGCTGCCCCGATTTGGACGATGCCGCCCTGGCGCGGCTCGACGACTACGCCGCCAAACTCGGCCTTGCCTTCCAAGTAATCGACGACGTGCTCGATTGCGAAGCCGACACCGCCACCTTGGGCAAAACCGCCGGTAAGGACCAAGAAGCCGACAAGCCCACCTATGTCAAACTCATGGGGCTGAACGCCGCCCGCGACTATGCCGAACGGCTCGTGGCCGAAGCGCAGCAAGCCCTGTCCGGCTTCGACACCCGCGCCGACCGCCTGCGCCAACTGGCCGCCTTTGTTACCGAACGGCGGAACTAAGGGATTACCGGCCGAAAAAGAGAAAGGCTACCTGAAAACCTGCTAAAAGGATTTTCAGGTAGCCTTTCTCTTTTTCGGCACCAATCTGTGGGTTGGATACTGGTATCCGACAAAAACGTTATGCTGAGAATATCGGGTTCGAGAATCCGACCCACGGCTTCTGCAATTTGGGGCTACCTGAAAAAGCGGTGCGCCCTTTTTTCGTTTTCGGGTAGCCTGGAACAGCACGGGCTAACTGCAATGTCGATTGATCAAGCTCAGTCGTAGCAGCCTATATTGTGTGTTGTTGATCGACTATAAAAAAGGCTACCTGAAACTTTAGCTTCGCAGAAATCCGCTTCGCTCATTTTCAGGTAGCCTTTCGTTATGCTTCAACGTGGCCGGTGTAAAGCTTGGGGTTTACCAGTAACCCATCACTTTCCACCAAACGCCGCCGATGACCACGAAGACGGCGAGGTTGACCACGCTCATGATGAAGCCTGCTTTCCACCATTCGCCCAAGGTGGTGTAGCCGGAACCGAAAATCACGGGCGAAGTGCCGGTGGCGTAGTGGGTGAGGGTCATCATGATGCTGGAAGAGGAGGCCAGCAGCAGGGCGTAGAGCATGGGGGGCGCGCCCAGAGCCAGGCCGGCGGCATAGAAGGCGCTGAGCATGGCGGTGATGTGGGCGGTGGTGCTGGCGAAGATGTAGTGGGCATACATATAGGCCAGAAGCAGCAGGGTTACCGCGCCAACCCAGCCCATGCCCATGCCGCCGATGCCGCTTTCCAAGAGTTTGGAGAGCCAGGCAATCAGGCCGAGCTTGTTGAGGAAGGTGGCCATCATCACCAGGGCGGAGAACCAGGTAACGGTGTCCCATGCGCCTTTTTCAGTCAGGACATCCTGCCAGGTGAGCACGCCGCTGAGCAGCAGCAGGGAGAGGCCGAGGAAGGCGGTGGTGGTGGGGTTGACGGCGTAGGCTTTGCCGAAAATCATGGCTGGAATGCCTGCCCACAGCAGCAGCAGGATGGCAAAAATGCCCAACATGATTTTTTCGCCGCGGTTCATCGGGCCCAATTCTTGCAGCTTGTCTTTGGCAAACTGAGAAGCGTTCGGGGTTTCCTTGATTTCGGGCGGGAAGAAGAAATACAGCACCAGCGGCATCAGGAACATGGCCGCTACACCGGGCACAAACATGGCAATGGCCCAAGTGGCCCAGCTCAGATGGATATCGGAGTTGGTGGCTTTGGCAATCAGATCCACGATCAGCGGGTTGGGTGCGGTGGCGGTGATGAACATGGCAGAGGTAATCGGATTGCTGTGGTAGTTTACCAAGGCCAAGTATTTGCCGATGCGGCTTTGCGTGCCTTTTTCCGGGTCGGAATCAAAGCTGCCGGCAATGGATTTCATAATCGGGTGGATGATGCCGCCGCCGCGCGCAGTATTACTGGGCGTTACCGGAGCGAGAATCAGCTCGGAAATGGCCAGGCTGTAGCCGATGCCCAGGGTTTTCTTGCCGAACAAGGAGATAAAGTAGTAGCCGATACGCGCGCCCAGCCCGGTTTTCAGGATGCCGCGCGAAATCATGATGGAAATACCGATGAGCCAAATCAGCGGGTCGCCGAAGGAGCTCAGCGCGTCTTTGATGGCCACGGTGGCCGGGCTTTTGATCGGGTTGCCTTCGGGATCAAGCTCGGGCACGGTTACCTTGGTAATGGCCACCAGCATAATGGCGAGAATCGACAGTGCGCCGATGGGCATGGCTTTGCCGATGATGGCGGCAATCACGCCCACAAACAGCGCCAACAGATGCCAGGCATTGGGGGTAACGCCCTGCGGCACGGGGATGACAAACCAAATCAACAGCGTGAGCACAACGGCTACCGCCATCGGTATGGGTTTAAACCCGAGTTTGTTGTCCATTTCCTACTCCTTAATTCAAGTTGATGAAAGTACTGCAACCAATGAATTGTCTAGCGCATTTTAGCAGTTTTTTACGTAAATAGAAGGAATTTACTTTTCTAGGATTTATCGGAAATACAATGAATTGTTGAAATGAAACGAATGCGCTGGCCTCGAGGCGGCGCAAAATGGCAAAGGCTACCTGAAAACCGGCGGGGATTTTCAGGTAGCCTTGATTCGGGGTTGGCTGTTATAGCTGTTCTTTTTTTACGGCAGCCAGGGCGCGGGTGAGGTTGTAGGTCAGTACGTCATCCACCAAGCGGGGCACTTCGTCTAAGAAGGCCTGCTGCATATTCTGCACCATCAGCGCGGTTTGCCGCTGAAGCGCGGTTTTCACCATGCCGGATACGGCATCGGCCAGATGCGGGCGCAGTTTTTCGGCCAGGCGTTCGAGCAGGACTTGTTCGCTCAGGCAGAGGATTTTGTGTTGCAAATTGCCGGGCAGGGCATAGGCATTGAGCAGCACCACTTTCTCGGCAGCGGCGGCCAGCGCGGCGGTGCCGGGCTCGGCTTGGGCATCGTATTCGGGCTGTGCGGCCGCCTCGGCGGCGGCTTCGATTTGTTCGGCCACGTCTTGATCGGGCGTTACCGTGGGCTGTGCGCCGCCCAGCCAAACGGTGGCCTGCTCGACTACGGGCTCGTCGCGGCCGACGCGCAGGGAGTTTTGGGCGGCCAGCCAGTCTTCTTGAAACAGGATTTGCGGATTATTCAGCTCGGCTTCGGAGCTGGCGGTTTGCAGGTTGTGCTGTTGCTGCCAATGCTGGAGATAGGCTTGATAGGCCTGTTTTTGTTCGTCCAGGCTCAGGCGGCGGTGGCGGCTGCCGCTGAGCGCGCTGGGGCGCGTGCCGGTGTTGGCGGGTTGTGCGGCAGGTTCGGCCATGGGCGCGGGGGTTTGAAGCGGTACGGTGCGGGGTTCTGCAGTAGGCGAGGCGGCCGGGGCTGGCGTTGGGTTGGCCTCGGCCACCAAGGTATCGTATAGGAGGGCAGCCGAAGGGTGGCGGTTGGATTGGGCGGCAGGCGGTTGTTGTGCCTGTTTGGCCAGATGGCGGCGTTTTTGTTGCAGGCGTTCTAGGCCTTTTTCCCAATCTTCGGCGTCTGATGCGGTGGATTGCGGGGTTGGGGTGTCGTCGTTGAGGGTGAAAACCAGATTATCTTGCGCTTGGGTCATGGTGGTTTTTCCGAGGAGGGGTTTGCTTGGTATTGGCTGTTTCAGGTAGCCTTTGATTGCTCGCCGTGAGGCTACCTGAAAACGTAACAGACGATATTATTTCATAAAATATGCTTCTGTGGGTGGCGGCTGTCCAAGCGCCGGGCTTGAGCTTATAATCCGCCCCGTTGCCCGGCAGCGTGGCCTGGGGCGGAAAGGAAGAAGGTTATGGAAGAAATCAATCAGAGAATCAGCTATTTGGAAGAGAGTTGCGAAGCTTTGCGCGTGCAAAACCTGGTGTTGGGCAGCGCGCTGAAAAGCCTGCTGCGCAGCCTGCCGCCGGAGATGGCGCAAGATGTGCTGGAGGCAGTGCGCGCGGGGTTTGACGATGAATTAGCGCGGCTGGAATATTCTGACAGCGCACAAAGCGAGCTGTTCCATGATGCAACTTATGCCTTTTTCGGCGAGAAGAATTACTGACTAAATCAGATGCCACGAATCAGAGTTTAATCGCGATAAGGCGGCTGGCCGTAGATAGTACAGTCGAGCCAATGCAGTATCGGTTTAAATTTCATTTGCTAAAACACAGGAGAAAACCATGCACACACTTTGCAAACTACCCTTTTTCGGCGTGGCGGAGGTGAGCGGCGCGGATGCCGCCGAATTTCTGCACAGCCAGCTTTCCAACCACATTTTGGATTTGCAGCCGGGCGAGGCTTGTTTCGCCACCTACAATTCGCCGCGCGGGCGGGTGCTGGCCAATATGCTGGTGTTGCGCCGTGCCGACCGTTTCCTGCTGGTGATGGCGGCGGATTTGCTGGAAGCCACGATAAAGCGGCTGCGGATGTTTGTGCTGCGCAGCAAAACGGTGTTCCACACCGACAGCGCCTGGCAGGTGTACGGCCAAAGCGGCGCGGATACGGGTGTGGATGCCGCCGCGCTCAAATTTGCCGCCGAAGAAGGCGATAATGGGCTGATTATGTTAGATTTTGCCGGCGGCAACCGCATGGTGCTCAGCCCGGCGCCGCTGCCCGATGCCGACCACCCTGCTGCTGCCGAAGCCTGGCAGGCCGCCGAAATTTTGCAGGGGCGGCCGTGGATTTCGCAGCCCACTGTGGAAAGCTGTGTGGCGCAAATGCTGAATCAGCACCTGCTCGGCGGCGTGCATTTCAAAAAAGGCTGCTATCCGGGGCAGGAAATCATCGCCCGCGCGCAATATCGCGGCCAAGTGCGGCGCGGCATGGCGGTGTGCCGCAGTGCCCAATCTATAGCCGTTGGCAGCAAGGTGGAGGCCGATGGCGAGGAAGTGGGGATTGTGATTAACAGTGCGGCGCACGATGGGGCTGTTGTGCTGCTGGCGGTTATCAAACACGGAGCGGCAGGTAAGGCCTTGCAGGCGGGCGGTCAGGATTTGCAGACGCTGAGGTTGTTGTTTGAAACGGAGGCGGCTGAATGAGATAGCCGCCTGCTGGATTAAAGCGTAATAAGAAACAGGCTACCTGAAAAAGTTTCAGGTAGCCTGTTGTGTTGCTGCTTGGCCTAACTGCAAAGCAAACGTGTTTCAGCCATATCGGTTAAGGAACGATTTTCTGTGTGCCGAACGCGCCGGTGTACTCACCTTGTTTTTGGTAGGTGCCGCCCATTTCGTCGGCATGGCCGCCATAGAAGTAGCCGCTGAATTCCGCGCCGGAGTTGGCCGTACCTCTAAAGCTGTTGCCGGAAATGATGCCGTTATCCAACACAACGGCTGTGTTATTGGGAGTAAGCGTGCCGCTGATGGTGCGGTTACCGAAATTAACATTGAAGTTGGCCGCGCCTCTTTCAATCTGGGCATTGGTTTGGTTGGACACTGGGGCGTGAACGGCATAACCGGAATAGGTAAATGTGCCGCTGGTGGGCATGTCGTTGGCTGAGGTCACGATGCCTTGTGAAAACATATAGCCTTGGGCATTGGTTCCTTCGCGGACATAGCCATAGCTGGATTGCGTCATCACTTGCCCTACACGAGCGGTGTTTTGTGCCTGCATATTAAGCAGACCGCCGGCAGTCATGTTGGGAGGGATGATGTTCAGTTCTTGACCATCTACCTTCAGCACGCCAAAGTTTTGCTGGGTAAAGGACAGAGCCTGCTCGCTGATGCGCTGATAGCCGTTAGACGACAGGGTGATGGCCTTGCCGGTACGCTGATTAGCGGGAGGGGGAGGAGGATTGCCGCCGCCCGGATTGGGATCGTTGGGATTGATCGGACTGTTGGGGTTGGGGCCGTTGCGACCGTTGTTGATCGGGCTGCCGCCGCCACCGCTGCCGCAAGCAGCCAAGCCAAGGGCGGTAATGGCGATGGCCAGTAGGGTTTGTGCTTTCATTATTATTCCTTGTGCTGAGAAGGTTCTTGGCCTGCTGACCGGGTAATGCATGTCGCGATGGTTAGTTGGCGTGGCCGTAGAACGTTAAGTAAAAAAGCGCAATTCTAGCATAAATATGGGGTTGGCACAATTCAGTCGGCTTGCGTGCTCATCAGGCGGAGGGCTTTCAGGTAGCCTTGTTGGCTGGTGACGAGGCCGATGAATTCGCCGTTGGCGGCGTAGATGCGCAAGGGGGTGTTTTCCGGCAGTTCCGGCGGGGCGGCAGGGATTTGGCCGAAGCGCAGGGCGCGGATGGTTGGTTCGCTGGCAGTGTGCTTCGGCAGGTGTTGCACCAATGCATCACAGGGCAGCAGCAAGGCATCGCGCTGCACTTCGGTGAGCGCGGTAAGGCTTTCGATGCTGTGGCTGTGTTTGATTTGGAAGCCGGCGGTGGCGGTACGGCGCAGGGCGGTGAGGTGGGCCAGGGTGTGGGCGCTTTTGGCAATGTCTTCGGCGAGGGTGCGGATGTAGG
>ERZ773077.3025-NODE-3025-length-10502-cov-11.924572_pt1 | contig 10502 bp, 12 predicted proteins | sample MGYA00580612_ERZ773077 | MGnify/ENA primary metagenome ERZ773077 (study PRJEB29015, sample SAMEA2737971) | human oral metagenome | biome: human oral; feature: human-associated habitat; material: dental | place: China | collected 2021 ...
CAACACTTGGTTGCCCATGGTTTCCACGCGCACGTCGTCGAACAGGCCGGTGGCATAGAGGTTTTTGATGATTTGTTCGCCTTCGCCATCGGTGAAAGTCCCGCCCACTTTAACCGGCAGATAGCCCAATACGGTGGAAGGGTCGGTACGCTGCAGGCCCTCGATGCGGATATCTTGGATGGTAAACGGTGCGGCGGCCAGCGCCCAAGAAGACAATCCGGCTGCAAACAAAGAGAAGGTAAGTTTGTTCAGTTTCATGCTTTATCCCAGTAAGCGGGTGATATCGTTGAAAAAAGCCAGCAGCATCAGCATCAGCATCAGGGAGAGGCCGAGGCGCAATCCCCACATTTGCACATTGGCGCTAACGGGCTTGCCGCGAATCCATTCGGCGGCATAATACATTAAATGGCCGCCATCTAAAACAGGAATCGGCAGCAAATTCAAAATCCCCAGGCTGATGCTCACCACGGCGAGGAATTCCAAATAATCCTGAATCCCGGCGGAGGCGGTTTTGCCGGCATAGCTGGCGATGGTAATCGGGCCGGAAATGTGGCTTACGGAAGCCTGGCCGGTAAGCAGGCGGGCAAACAGGCGGCCGGTGAGCGCGGTGTATGAAGACACGCGCTGCATACCCATTTCGGCGGCGCCCAGCCAGGTGGGCTGGTAGCGGTAGGTGGAGAGCGACATCCATTGCCGGTCGACTTCGGCTTCAAAACCGGCATAGCCGTAGCGTTCGCCGTTGCGGTCTTCGCGGCTGTCGGGGCGTAAGGCTACCTGAAGCGGTTTGCCGCCGCGCAAAATATCGATTGTCAGTTTGTCTTGCGGGTGTTGGCGGATGGCGGTGGTTAAATCCGGCCAAGTGTGCACGATTTGCCCGTCCACGGCCACGACGCGGTCGCCTTTGCGCAAACCGGCGCGCTCGGCGGGGGAGCCGGGCTGGATAGAGGCGAGCGTGGTGTTCAGGCGCAGGGCGGTGATGCCGAACCAGCCGCCGCGTTTGGCCACGGCTTCCGCTTCCGGCGTGCCGGCGGCATCGATGGTGCGCGTGGTTTGGCTGCCGTTGGCCTCGCGCACGGCTACCTGAACCTTACCGGCTTCCAAATTCAGGATGATTTCCGATTGTGCGTCGCCCCAAGTGAGCACCTGCTTGCCGTTGACGGCGGTGATGGTGTCGCCCGGCTGGAAGCCTACTTTGGCGGCCAGCGTGTCGGGCATCACCATGCCCACCATCGGGCGCACTTCCTGCGCGCCGAAATAGCCGAAGGAGAAGGTGTAGAGCAGCACGGCCAGCGCGAGGTTGGTGAGCGGGCCGGCGGCCACCACCAGCATACGTTTGAACGGGTGTTGCTTATCGAAGGCGTAGGGCAGGTCGGCCTCGGCCACGTCGCCTTCGCGGGTGTCGACCATTTTCACATAGCCGCCCAGCGGAATCGGCGCTAAGCACCATTCGATATTGCGCCAGCGTTTGTTGAAAAACGGCTTGCCGAAGCCCACGGAAAAGCGCAGCACTTTGATGCCGCACCAGCGCGCCACCAGCAAATGCCCAAGTTCGTGCAGGCTGACTAAAATCAGGATGGCAACGATAAACGCGCCGAGTGTGTGCAAAAGAAACAAACAAGAAGCTCCTTGAAGCAGGCGAATCGGTTGCAGGCTACCTGAAAAAGGGAATGCCGTATTTTCAGGTAGCCTCAGCCGCCAATCGGCTGCAGGAAGAAAAACGTAATTGTAATGGAAACAGAGGTTCCCGACAAAGCCTACGCCAATAGCGAAGGTTTGTCATATTGGCTGGGCTTGCCGCATTATTCATGCGGCTTGCTGCCTGGCATGAAAAAGATGTTCAGCGATGCGCCACTTGCTGCACAAACGCTTCTGCGGCGCGTCGGGCAGCGGCATCCAAATCCAGCAGGCCTTCCAGGCTGTGGTGGCTACTTGAAAAATCCTGTTCCAGGCAATGCCGCACCGTGTGTGCGATGTCGGTGAAGCGGATGCGGCCGGCCAAAAAGGCGGCCACGGCGATTTCGTTGGCGGCATTGAGCACGCAGGGCACGCCGCCGCCGGCCTGCATGGCCTGATAGGCCAGTTCCAGGCAGGGGAAACGGCGGTAGTCGGGCGTTTCAAAGGTGAGCGCGGAGAGGGCGGCGAAATCCAGCGGCGGCACGCCGGAGGCGATGCGTTCGGGCAGGCCGAGGCAGTAGGCGATGGGCGTGCGCATATCGGGCGTGCCCATTTGCGCCAGCACCGAGCCGTCGGCATAGCGCACCATGCTGTGCACCACGCTTTGCGGGTGGATAACGGTTTCCAGTTTCTCCGGCGGGCAGTTGAACAGCCAGTGTGCTTCTATCAGCTCCAGGCCTTTGTTCATCATGGTGGCGCTGTCCACCGAAATTTTGCGCCCCATCTGCCAGTTGGGGTGTTTGACCGCCTGTTCGGGCGTGATGGCGGGGAAGTCGGCCAAGTCGGTGTGCAGGAAGGGGCCGCCGGAAGCGGTGAGGATGATGGATTGCACGCCGTTATGTTTCAGGTAGCCTTTTTCCGGCGGCAACACTTGGTAGATGGCGTTGTGTTCGCTGTCCACCGGCAGGATGCGGGCGCCGGATTGGGCGGCGGTTTGCATGAAGAGGCTACCTGAAACCACCAGCGTTTCTTTGTTGGCCAGGTAGAGGGTTTTTCCGGCGCGGGCGGCGGCCAGTGTGGGCGGCAGGCCGGCGGCGCCGACGATGGCGGCCATCACGCCGTCGGTTTCCGGTGCGGCGGCAATGTCGCACAAGGCTTGTTCGCCGTGCAGCACTTCGGTTTGGCAGCCGGCGGCGGCCAGCTGCGCGCGCAGTTCGGCGGCTTGCGCTTCGTTGGCGGTTACGGCGTATTGCGGGCGGAAGGCAAGGCATTGTTCGGCCAGCTTGGCGGTTTGGCTGTGGCCGCTGAGGGCGAAGATGCGGAAGCGTTCGGGATGGCGGGCAACCACGTCGAGCGTGCTGCCGCCGATGCTGCCGGTGCTGCCGAGGATAGTGAGGGATTGGGTCATGGTTGGTGTGTTTCGGGTAGCTTTTTTGTTTATAGTGATTCATTTTAAACCAACGTTGCGTTGGCTTGTTGCCTAACTCTGCTTAAACTTGATCCACGATATGCGGAAGGGCAGGGGGCAGATTTATGTTTCAGGTAGCCTTTAATGCCGGCGGCAGGCTACCTGAAAATGTTGGGCGAAACAAGCCGGGTTTGCAAAGGCCTCGGTTTGCTAGGCGTGGCGGCTGCGGCGAAATGCCGTTAAGCCGCCCACAATATGCAACGGCAGCGGAAGGGCGGTTTCCGGCTGCCGTTTGGTTTGCTGCTTTAGGAGCGATATTGCGCCATCAGTTCGCAGTAGTTTGGGTAGTGCTCTTTGCTCACAAAGCCGCGTATCAGGCTCATGGTTTGGTAGATGCCGCGCCGTTTGGCGTTTTCGTCCCAACAGCCGATGTGCTGGGAGTTGTCGAAGTCGAACCAGTATTTGGTGAGCAGCCACACGTTCAGGCCGAGCTCGCGCAGGGCTTCGTCGTCGGCCTCGATGATACCTTTGTCGCGCAGTTCGATGAAGATTTTCACCAAAAGCGGGGAGATTTTCACATGGGTGAATTCGTTGTGTTCGCCCAAAAGCTGCTTGCTGCGGACGAGAAGGGTGTTTACGTCGCTGAATAAAAAGCGGTATTCCCACAGGATGTCGTACACGCCTTGTAGGTATTCCCCCATTTTGGCCATGCTGTCGGGCAGCTCGGTTTGGCGGATGTAGTCGAGCAGTTTGTTGCTGTAGCGCTGGAACAGCTGAACGATGATTTCGTCTTTATTACGAAAATGATAGTACAGGTTGCCCGGGCTGATGCCAAGGCGCTGGGAGATGTGGTTGGTGCTGATGTTGCGCTCACCCTCCTCGTTGAACAGTTGGCGGCTGATGTCGATGATTCGGTTGTAGGTGTTGGGTTTGCCGGGCTTCCTGGGCATGGATTGTCTCCTTGGCTGCAACGTGAATTCTGCCTATGCGAGAGGCTACCTGAAAATGAAATAGCGGAATTTTAATACATTATCAATTATCTTGCCTTATAGCTAAAGCACCTATTTTCATGCGGTATTTGAAGCCGCGCGCGATAAATCTAACCGCTCCGGCGCGATAAATCGGTTTTGAATTTATTGCACCCCGTGCAACTTTATTACAAATCCTGCCCGAGAAAGGCGGGATTTTTTGTTTGGTGCCGAAAGCAGCCATCCCATTGCTGGATGTCTCGCCGGCTCTACGGCACCATGTCTCCATCATTTGAATAGGAGGCAGCGATGAACATCCCCCAAACCCAAAACAGAGAATACGGCTTTTACGGCACCTGTACCCTGCGCGGGCAGGATGCCGATGCATTATGGCAGGCTGCCGTGTGCGGGCTCATCAGCCCAATCGCTCCGGCCGAGGTGGTGGCGGTATTTTTGGATACGCGCCACGGCCGCCATTTCGCGGATGATGTAGTGCAGCAGGTGGAAGACGGTGTGGCCACCGATGAGGCAGTCGCCCACACAGCTGCCCGCTGGAATCAATGGCGGCTCGGCCGCGAACTGGCGCGGGGAACCCACCTGCCCGCCTCGGTGCCGTATCTGGCCGGGCTGATGGAAATCATCGCCCTGGAGATGGAAGAGGCATAACAAAAAGGGACGACATCGTCCCTTTTGCTTTATCCACACATCAGGCCGGCTCTGCCCTGTCGGTGTTGATGGGGTAGTTGGCAATCAGCAGCTCGTCCGCCTCGGTGCTGGCGTCTTTGTTGACGCTGTAACGCAGCCTGACCTCCTTGAAATCGAAGCCGGCGAAGATCTCCCTAATGGGAGGTACGTCGTTAATCGACAGCAGGAAGCGCCCTTTGATGTGGCGTAGCTGCTCGGCCAGCTGTTCGAAATCTGCCTTAGCGAAGATGCCTTTGCCGTACATCGTCTCACAGTCCCAATACGGCGGGTCGATGTAAAAGAAGGTGCCGGGCTTGTCGTAGCGGGCGATGAAGTCGTCGTAATTGAGCCGCTCCAGCATCACACCCTGCAGGCGTCGGTGGCTGTGTTGCAGCTCCTCGGCCAACCGGTCGGCGCGGAACTTGGGCGGGCGGGTGGAAGTGGCCGCACAGCAGAACTCGGCCACCTTGCCGCCGAAACCCATGCGGTGTAGATAGAGGAAGCGCACCGCACGCTGGATGTCGGTCAGGGTGGTGGGATTGCAATGCTGCAGTCGGCAATACTCATCGCGGCTGGGCAGCAGGTATTCGGCCTGCCGCAGCAGCTCGGGCAGGTGGTTTTGAACACACCTATATAGATTGATGACATCGGCGTTGATGTCGTTGATGGCCTCCACTTTGGATGGCGGCTTTTTGAACAGCACCCATGCCGCACCGCCGAACACTTCGGCGTAGCAGGTATGGTCTGACGGGATTAACGGAATGATGGTACCGGCCAGGCGGTATTTGCCGCCCAGCCAGCCCCTAAGCGGACTGACGGGATGGGTGTTGCCCATGATGCTTGCTCCTTGAAGTTTGGCGCTCACAGGCACTCCGGGTTGTTAAAGAACCAAATTGGTTGACCGCTTTGCAGCGCGGACATTTGATTTCCAATTGCCCCTCGCCTTTGGCCAACAGCTTATTGCAGTTTTTGCAACGATATTGCATTTTTGCAGCTCCCACATTACCGGTATGTTAGAATCCGCCCGCCTCTAGAGGTGGCGGCCTTGGGTCATGCAGGCCTAGTCTGCGTGGCTGGCGCGGTTTGGTGGGCAAACACCGGCCGCGCCGCCGTCCTACTTATTGCGTACACCCGCCCCTGTGGCGGGCATTTTTATGCCTCTTTCTTATATAGAGTGGGCACGATGGCGGCGAGGTCGTTGGGCGACCAGCGCCAGCTTTCAGGTAGCCTCAACGCGGTGGCGCACCACTCGGAGCAAAACCAGCGGCGGCAGTTTTGTGGCAGTCCGAAAGCGATACCCAATGCGCCCATTAGGTCGTAGCCCTGCCCCTCGGTAGCCGTCCATACCCGCTGCAGCTGCTCGTGTGACTCTGGGGTGGATGGCAACGGAATCAAGTCCCATTTAGCCGCCGGCAGCGGCATCACTTTACAGCGCACGCCTTTATCGCGGATGGAAGCGGAGTAGCAGGTATAAACCGATGCCTGAGGGTGTTCCTGCACCACAATCTCGGCATGGCTGTATTGGCCGCGGGTAAAGATACGGGTCAGCCAGTCGGTGGCTCGGGCACACCATACACGCCAGCCGTAGCCGTCGCGGCGGCCTTTATAGAGGGCTAGATAAATGGGTTGCGTGTTCATTCGGTAGTCCCCCCAACCTCTGCTGCAGCTGCTAACGACATCGTGGATTGCGTGTAGTAGTTGGCTGTCCAGCCCTTGCTGTAGTCGTATTCAAGCGGCTTATCAGCTTTGAGCATCGCCAGACGATGGTGTTCCGCATTGTGGAAATCAGCCGTCTCATCATTCACCATTTGCATAACAATTTCGTCAAACAAGGCCTTGGTACACTTTTCCTTGGGAAGGAAAGTGTTGTCCATCGTTTTCCATGGCTCTTTCAGCGGAAACGCTTCATCCGGCAGGGTGCGCAGGGTCAGGTATTGCAGCCGCGTGGCGTCGTCCGTCTGAAACCACTTACCCACGCTTTTGACAAACACCCCGTGCCGCAGGTTGTCGTAGCGCTTGGCCTTGATGCGCTCCCACACTTCGGCCTGCTGCTCGGCTTTGAGCCGGGCGGCACGGGCAGCATCCAATCTCCACTGCCGGTTTGCCTCGTCCCACTCATGCGCGGCGCTGGGGCGAGGGTTAAACACTACCTCTCCCCGCTCGATATACGGGTGGTCGTCTTGGTGATTGATGAGCTGCCGATGCTGTGCCTCGCTCAATTTAATCAGCCCGTGTTGCAGCGGTTCGGCGGCCTTTTCCGGGCTCAGATACAAATGCAGCCAGTCGCCGTCGATGATTTCGAGGCCGTGGCCGGTATCGCGTGCGTAATATGTCATTTAGTAGCCCTCCACGTTGACAAAAATATCAATCCGGTCGTTGCCCATCGACCCGGAAATACGGCCGATATCCAACCATACCGTGTTTTTATTGCCCTTCTGTTTGCGCAATGCCCAGGCGGCCGACAGCTCGGCCGCCTCGGCATAGTAGTGGGTGGATTTGTTCGGGTCGGAGCAGCGCAGGGTTTGCACTTGCACGTTGGTTACTTTGTTTGGCATGGCCGTCCATAGGGACAGTGCAACGGATACGTCATTAGCGGATGCCACCTGAAACCCCGGCAGCTCTTCGGGCAGCCAGAAGGTATGCGCCACCACTTTGAGCCAAAACGTCTGCACGATGCGGCCGTCCGGATAAACGCTGACACTGCCCTCTGTTTTGTAGCGTTCCGAGGCGTACGCCGGATTGACCGGCGTTTGCTCGCGGGAGTAATCGCGTCGGGAGACATTGGCGGTGGTTTTGACTGCTCCGTCTGCCGCTTCTTTGGCGGCGACTGCCTTGTCATAGGCGGCCTTCACCGCTTTCGGCGTTGCCGCCTTGCTCTCGTCCGTGCTGTCGGTATCGGAAGAGAGTCGCACAATGCCCGCCAGCGTGGTGCTTGCCTTGTCGATTTCATGGCTGTGCGTATTGCTCACGGCCACGTTAGTGGACGTCGCCGTTATCTTGGACGGCGTACCCAAAGCCAACGTTCGGTTGCCCGCCAGCGTACCGCCACCCGTCAATCCCGCACCGGCATTCAGTTGGATTGTTTTGTCCGCCTTTTGCGTGTCGGTGCGGTCTGCCGCCGTTTTGTATTCCGCCAGTGTGTTTTTCAGCCAGCGGGTGCGGTCAAAAAGGGTGCCGAAGGTCAGGTTTATAGGCGCATTCAGCCCACCGATTACGCTGTCGCCCGGCATCACCATGCGCCCCGTCTCGGGGAAGCGCGATTGCTCTTCAAAATTACTCATTATGCGGCTCCAAAATTGTAAGTCCCGTCAAATACCAATGTACCGTCCCATTTAAACGCTTCGGAACGGAAATCCATAAAAATCAACTCGCACCGCAACGGTGCAATGCGGCCGAGAATGCGGCGCAACACAGCCGCTTGCGCGTTACTGATGACGCGCTTGAGCACAATGCCGTATTTCGCCCAATCGCCTTCGCCGCCGCCGTACTGATACACGCCGTTGAATTGGGCCGTACCGTTCCACCTCAACGCGGCGGCATTCTCGATAATGTCGATTTCGCCCAAGTCCAAATCGCGAAACAGCTTTCGCACGATATACGGCGTGCCCTTGTGGGCATGCAGGGTTACATACTCGGCAATCAGTCGCCGCTTGGCCTGCTCGGATTCGGCAAAATCCCACCCCTCGTCCAAGCCGACGCTGCTTGCCCAAGCCAGCCACGGCAGCCATTCGGCAGGGCAGGCGGCAGGATCGCGCACCTGCCCGATAACGGCCGTATTCAGCCGCGCATCTGTTTCGTCGGTCAGCGCGGCCAATGCGTGCTGTAACGGGCTGTTTGCAGACGGTAAAATGCCGCTCATCACACCTCCCGCTCCGTTACGGCGGCAATGGCGATAAATTCTCCGTCTTGACAGGCCACATCGGCGGTCGGACTAATCAGGCGAATGCGGCGCACGCCTTCCATATCCAGCGCGCCGATGATTTTCGACAACGCGACGAAACCGCCGATTTTTCCCGACTTCGCCGCCAAATCGTCTAACGCCTGCCGTTGCGCCTGTTTGATTAAGTCCTTATCAGGTCCGGTCAAATACTCGGCCTCGTACTCGATGCGCACTTCTTTTTTCCGTGCCGCCTGCACCTCCACCGTATCGCACAATGGCCGCACGTTTTCGCCCGACAGCTTATTGCTCACCGCATTCAGCACCGCCTGCGCAGGCACGCCGCCGCCCGAATAACTCTTCACATAAACCCGCACCGTACCGGCGCGTACCCGCACGGCCTGGGCATCGGCCACATCGGCATGCGCATCCAGCGCATGGGCGACATAGGCGGCAGCAGGCCCGGCGGCGGCATATTTTTCAGGGTGCAACTGGATGCGGCGGCGGAAGTCGGCATCCGATTCATACACCGCCTCCACCGGCGGCACGGCGCGCGGATTGGCAGGACGAATTGTCTTTCTCGCCAACCCCCGCAATGCGCCGATGTGGTCCAAATCCGCACCTTCGGCAAAGGCCAACATCCCCGCCCGCGCCGCCTCATTGATGCGCTGCCGCAGCAAAATCTCTTGATAAGCCTGCTGCTGCAAGTCTATTGTCAGCGGCTCAGATTCGAGCTCCAGCGTTGCGGCAACCGCCTGACGGATACCGGCAGGGCAAAGCTCAATCAACCGCGCCTTTCGGCGGGCGAATATCGTCTCAAAGTCAAACTCCTCCACCGCATCGGGCGCGGGCAGCAAGGTCAAATCAATATCGCTCACAACGTTACCTCATAATCTTCAAGCCGCCCGTCCGTCTCCGCCTTCAGCACGATTTTCAGACGGCCTGCCTCAGGCACGGCCTCCACGTCCACCGAACGCACTACAAGGCGCGGTTCCCATCGCGCCAGCGCATCCACCACCGCCACGCGGCACAGCATCAGCGTGACCGGATTCAGCGGCATATCGACTAAATCAGGCAGCAGGCTGCCGTATTCTTCGCGCTGCACGCGCGTGCCGATGCGTGTAAAAAGGATGTTCCGTATCGACTGCGACAGATGCCCGCGTAGCGGCATCAGGCGGCCGTTTCCCGCGCTCATCATTTTTTCGGCTCTCCCGTCGTGCCGCCGCTGTCACCGGGGTGGACGTGCTTATCGACCACCACGCCGTTACTCGACATACTGCCCGTGTTGGTAAACGAGCCTTCATGCACAAAGTTGCCCGTTATCGCCGTCGTGCCGGTTGCGCCGTTGCTGCCGCTCATGCCTGCCTGATAAGTAAACAAGCCCTCCACCGTCAGCGCGCCTTTAACCGTATTGGCCGGGCAGTCTATCGTCAGCGATGCGGCCGCCTGCACCTCCACCGTTTTCACGCCCGACAGCTTAAATCTGCCCGCAGCATGGTTATATTCCGCCCGCGCACCATCGGGAAACCTGACCACGGTCTCATCCGCACTGCCCGAAGGCTGTTGATGGACTGACGACTTGACGCCGCACAGCACCAACCCGTTAGCAGGCTCGCCGCTCGGCGATAGCACAATGCAGTTTTCCCCCACCGACGGCGGTCGATGCACCGACACACCCCCGGCGGCAGGGACGAAATAACCCAACCAGTCGGTCAAAAGCTCCCCATGCCGCACGCGCACCAATCCCTCCGAAGCGTTTACCTCGGCGACGACGCCCTGTTTAATCAGGTTTGCAATCATGCGGGAGAGTTCGGCATACATTTCAGACGGCCTCAGACAATACGATGACCGATTATGCGGCAACCGCAAACAGACGCGGGCGGTGCGGTTTATTAAGGGGATTTTTTACAAGAGACAATCAAAAAGGCCGCCTGAATTTCAGACGGCCTTT
>ERZ773077.3027-NODE-3027-length-10491-cov-4.284592_pt1 | contig 10491 bp, 9 predicted proteins | sample MGYA00580612_ERZ773077 | MGnify/ENA primary metagenome ERZ773077 (study PRJEB29015, sample SAMEA2737971) | human oral metagenome | biome: human oral; feature: human-associated habitat; material: dental | place: China | collected 2021 ...
TATTTTTGGGATTGTTGAAATAAAATAGTATTTTTGCTTTTAAACAAAGAATTTATGGGTTTTCATGCTGTGGAAGGTTTTTCCAAACTGCCTAAACAACAGAAAATAGACTGGCTTATAAAAGAATATTTTGAAAACGATTCTGATTTTCAAGATGTTATAAGGCAATATTGGAATCAAAATACCGATTTGCAAAAAATCCATGATGAATTCTCAGAAAACACGATTTCCAACTTTTATCTTCCATACAGCATTGCTCCAAATTTTTTGATTGACGGGAAACTCTACGCTCTGCCAATGGCTGTAGAGGAGAGTTCTGTGGTTGCAGCCGCCGCTAAATCGGCTAAGTTTTGGCTGGATAAGGGCGGTTTCAGGACAACAATTATTGATACTAAAAAATTAGGGCATACTCATTTCATTTTCAGAGGGGAAAAGGAAAAATTGTTTCAGTTTTTTAATTCAGTTTTAAAACAAAAACTTTTCGCATCAACCGAAAGAATTACCCAAAACATGCGGGCGAGAGGCGGAGGGATTTTAGACATAGAACTGATAGACAAAACTAATGAATTAGAAAATTATTATCAGCTAAAAGCAAGTTTTGACACGGTTGATTCTATGGGGGCGAACTTCATTAATTCCTGTTTGGAGCAGTTTGGAGCAGTTTTGAAAGAAGAAATCCTAAAAAGTGATATTTTCGGGGAAGAAGAAAAACATTCTTTACAGGTGATAATGAGCATTTTATCTAATTTTACCCCAGAATGTTTGGTTCGTGCAGAGGTTTCTTGCAAAATAGATGATTTGAAAGACGGCAGTGGAATTTCTCCTCAAGAATTTGCATGGAAATTTCATCAGGCGGTTACTATTGCAGAAATAGAGCCTTATCGTGCAGTTACTCATAATAAAGGGATTATGAATGGCGTGGATGCTGTGGTTATCGCGACAGGAAATGATTTTAGGGCAATAGAGGCATCAGCCCACGCTTATGCAGCAAAAGATGGAAAATATAAGTCGCTGACACATTGTACGATAGAAGATGGTATCTTTCGTTTTTGGATAGAAATTCCTTTGGCAGTGGGCGTTGTAGGTGGTTTGACGAGCATTCATCCATTAGCAAAGTTTTCTTTGGCCTTACTGCAGAACCCGTCTGCAAAGGATTTAATGAAGATTTTAGCCGTTTCTGGGCTTGCACAGAATTTTGCGGCTCTTAGGTCTTTGGTTACCACAGGGATTCAGAAAGGACACATGAAAATGCACCTGATGAACATCTTAAACCAGCTTGGCGCAGATGAAGCTGAAAAAAAACATTTTGTAGATTATTTTCAGGATAGGGCGGTGAGTTATCATGAAGTTGCAGAAGCATTTAATAAATTTAAGAATAACAATTAAATAAATTTTATATCAAATGAAAAAAAAGGTTTTTATTGCGGCACTCTTAGGAGGACTTACCGCAGGGCAGTTATCAGCCCAGAAGTATTTAGGACTGAGTAACAGCAATTACTCTGGTGTTTATGGCGGACAGTATAACCCAGCCAAGCTTGCAGACAAGAAAGTAAAACTTTCTGTTAATCTTTTGAGTGTGAATGTATTAGCTAACAATGACTATTACAAGTTCAAAAATGTCGGTGATATTGCGGATTTTGAACTCAGTAGTTTTGGGAATCGTTTTTCACATGATACGGATAAGAAAACTTTAAGTATAGGCGTTATTGGCGAAATTTTAGGACCATCTTTCCAGTTTACAACAGGGAATAGATTAGGTTTCGGATTTAGTTCAAGAGCTAGGATTTTTGGTCAGGGACACGAAGTGGATACAGCATTCCTTGATGTTATTAACCAGAACTATACAACGCCTATCTCTTTTAGAGACAATAATACATTTAGCTTGAATATCAGTGGTTTTACTGATTTAGGGGTAAAAGGGGCATACACCATTCTTGATAATGATGCAGTGAGCCTTTCCTTAGGGGCAGCGTTGAAACTATACAGAGGAGGTGTTTATAACAGCTTTGTAAGTAAAGGATATAATATCAATTACAATCCCCATGTTCCATCAACTCCTCTGTCTATCAATAATGTAGATTGGGAGTTTTATACAAACTTTGATGGTCATGAAAAGATAGATATCCCAGGGTTATTGGGTTCTGGCTCTAATGCAGCGACAGGTTTTGGTGGAGATTTCGGTGCTGAATTGGCTGTTAAAGGAAATGATGATGACAAACCATATTCATTCAAGTTCGGAGCATCAGTTACAGATATAGGGTCAATTAAGTATAAAAACCTTAATTACATTGCTGTTAGAGGGAATTCTTTGGGAGGTATAGATCCAAATGAAATTAACTTTACAGACCTAAATGCTACTGCAGAAAACTTACAAAATAGAGGTCTTAGCGTAACCAGAGTTTCAAATAAAACTTTGACAAACAATCTTCCTACAAGCTTAAATCTCTATGGGGAATATGCTATCACAAAAAATTTCTTCGTAGGAGCTAATGCTTTGATAAATGTAGCTAAAACTAATTCAACCAATCCATATTATTACAACTATGTAGGAGCAGTGCCAAGATGGGAGAGCAAATGGTTTGATGTAGCAGTTCCGCTGTCTTACAACTTTATGAGCAAGGATTTCAAACCAGGGTTGGCTTTCAGATTAGGAATGTTGTCTGTTGGTTCTGATGATTTGAAATTATTATTTACAAAATCAAAAGGAGCAAATATTTATGCAGGACTTCATTTTGAGTTGTTTAAAGGAAAACAAAAAATCGCTCTTCCGCCTGCGGTAGTAGAAAAAGATACTGATGGCGATGGTATTCTTGATAAATACGATAAATGTCCTACTGTGGCAGGTCCAGCGGAAAATGAAGGCTGCCCTTGGCCAGATACTGATGGTGATGGCGTTCTTGACAAAGATGACAAATGTCCTACTGTGCCAGGATTAAAAGAGAATGATGGTTGTCCTAAAACAAATCATTCTGTAGCAGAGGAAGTTACATTGTCATTAAAAGATATTTTATTCAACTTTGGAAATGCAACTCTCAGACCTGAGTCTAACGATAAATTAGATGCAGCGGCTAAGATTATCCAGTCTTCTAATGGTGGAACATTCCTCGTTATAGGACATACTGATAAGAAAGGTAACCCTGCTTATAATCTGAAACTTTCAAGAGAAAGAGCAGCAGCAGTGGTTAAAGCCCTTGAAGAAAGAGGCGTTTCTGAAAACCAGCTAAAATCAAAAGGTATTGGTTCTCAGGAAGCTACTGTTCCTATAACAGCTTCTGATGCAGAAAGACAAAAAGATAGAAGGGTAGAGGTGAAATTCGTGGAAGGAGCAGAGTGGGAAGCTTTGAAAAAGTCTGATGTGCCGGTAGCTGCGAAAAAAGTAGTTAAAAAAGGTAAAGCACCTGTTAGAAAAGCTCCAGCTAAAAAGAAATAAATAGAATTTATTTCAAAATAAAAAAATTACCTTCTAAAAATTAGATGCAAAATCTAATTTTTAGAAGGTAGTTTGTTAATATTAAAATCGAATTTATTGGATAAAATTAAAGAGTTAGCTATAAAGCATATTTTGCCTTATTTTTCCATATAATTACAAACATTATTAATTTGTTTATGAAAATCTGTGCCAAATTTTTCGTCAAAAAATGCACTTCCGACTGTGAAAGCCCAAGGATTTGCCTCAATGACTTCATCTAAACGTTCATAACTATCAACACTGCCAGCCAAACAAACGGGAGCCTCTATAGCTTGAACAAAAGCATTGTTTAGTTTGACAGGATCACCTGTATATCGGTACCCTAGCAAGTCAAATCCGTAAACTCCTTTTGCTAGATATTCCTTTGCCTCAGAAATCATGTCCTCGATAGAACCTTCTAGAATAGATGGGCGATTAGTAATTTGTCCAACAAATGGCATGTATTTCATGTTGTTTTCTTTGCAGAATTGATTGATTGAATCAAAGAAGACAGTTCCCATTAAAATATCACACCCACATTCTTTTGCAATTTTTGCACCGTGAAGTCCACTTTCTTCGTCATATTCAACAACTTCAAGAAAAGTAGTTTTGCCGCAAGATTTCATTCTGGAGAATAGAGACTTCATTTCAGAAATAGGAAGAGGTTTTTCCTTAAATCCCCAATACTGAGCTTTAGAGTTTTTACAGGATTCGAAAATTTCACTAGCATTTTCAACTGTGTGATCATTATGTGTCAGCATAACGATTAATTTAGGTGTGGTGTTCATAATAGTTCCTTTTATCTTGAATTTAAGTCTTTTTTGATAGTAGAATATTTAGATTATTGTTTAATCATTTCAGTAGGAATGAGCTTCGGATCGTACATGACTTTTGAATGATTTTTCAAAATAAGCTCTTTTTCCAAAGTTTGTTCAGTTATTCTATCAAGTTTTTCACGATAAATCATGGAATTGCGATAGTAATAATTGCCTTCTTTTTTGAAATGATGATTTTCTTCAACTATCTGATAAGTGAACGGAAATTGTGATTCACTTCTTAATTCCCCGAAGAGAATTTCATTTTCAGTCCATGTTCTCAATTGAATAAGTTGGTCAGTATTATTTTTAAAACGATAGTCCTGATGATTATACTGTACAGAAGTTCCATTCGCAAATGGTTTCCGAGTCCCCTTATCAGGGTCTAATGCATCAGAGTGAGAATGAAATTCTGTAATTTTCATAGGACTATGAACAATTAAAAGATGAAGCAAGTTAGCTAAATTACATAGCCCGCCGCCAATATCAGGTTCTACTTTTCCATTAATAATAACTCGCCCTTCCTGGTATCCTTTTTTCTTTGTTGTATTACCAACTAAACTCCAAAAAGAAAATTCTTCTCCTGGATGAATGATAATGTTATTTAGATTTTTACTAGCAATCTGTATGTTGGTAGCTTTTCCTTTTTGAAGATTAATATCAATTCCAGGACCACGTTTTATCAGTTGGGTAGAATATGATGAAACTAAGTTAGGTAATATCTTTTCTTGACGAATCTTAGAGAATTTTTTTCCTTGTTTAAAGTTCTGGATATGTCGTTTTAGATTTTCTTTTTTTAAAGAGATTTTATATGTTGTAGGACTAATTTCACAAAATAATAGATCCTTATTCCAAAAAACCATGTTGTTTCTCCTTTTTGATCACATCTAAATTTTTATTTTTTTGTCTCAAAAATGGGTAAGTATGAAGTATTAATTTTTCAACCCATCGTTTTTTTCCAATTCCGCCTTCTTTAGGATCATATAAAAAATCAACCAAGATAGTGGAGATATTTGCCCGACTAGCTCCCAGGACATCTGTAAAAAGTTGATCTCCAATCATAACTGTTTCAAATGGCATTAGCTGCATCATGTTAAGAGCTTTTTTAAAGTTCTTAGGATTTGGTTTTTCCGAAAGTGGGATAAAGGGAACAGATAAATGTTGATTAAATTGTGTGATTCTTTCTTCGTCGTTGTTTGACAAAAGAAAAATTTGGAAACCAATGGCTTTGAGATTTTGAAAAAGTTCAATAACTTGTTCTGTAGCGGGGGCGCCATGCATCACAAGAGTTTGATCGATATCAAAAATTAATCCTTTAAAACCAAGTTGATATAATCTTTGATAGGGGATATCAAAAACAGTTTTTGCTCGTGCTGCTGGCATGAATGGGAACATATTGTGTAAAGCCTTTCATTGAATATATAACAATAATTCTAGCACATATATAGAACAAGGTCAATACCACTATTAAGTGAGTAGCAGAAATAGATATTCCTAGTAGACAACCGTCCATTTTTTTTATATAATAAAACTAAACCATATTGGTTGAGTTTTAAAAATATGGATTCAAGCATCGATTAGTCTTTCTAAGGGAGATAATGTCCATTAAATTATCATAATAGGAGGTGAAGTATGTATCAGCCAGAAAAATTAAAGGCTCGGAGGAAAGAGTTAAAACTGACACAGAGGGAAATTGCAGAGAAACTTGGGATTAGTTTCCAGGCTTACTCAGCTTGGGAACGTGGAATCAAAGAACCGTCTAAGGAGAAGGTAGCCCAGTTAGAGAACATTTTAAAGGTATCCAAAGGATATTTTACTCAGATCGAGATTGTCCGTCTCTACTATAGCCTCTCCAAGCAAGGGCAGGAGAAGGTTGTTCTCTATGCTCGCAACCTGGCTCAAGAAGAACAGGCTCAGAAAGTGGCTCCCATGCCAGAGCGCCTCTACGAGTACCGTGTTTATGAACGCATGTCAGCAGGGATTGGGGCTTCGGTCTACGATGATCAGAATTTTGATACGGTTTACTTTAATGAGGAACTAGCCCATGATTTTGCGTCCTGGGTGTCTGGGGACTCCATGGAACCCAAATACCAAAATGGCTCCGTGGCTCTGATTCGAGAGACAGGATTTGACTATGACGGGGCGGTTTATGCAGTGGTTTGTAACAATCAGACCTATATCAAGCGAGTTTATCGTGAGGAAGATGGCTTGCGTCTGGTCTCTATCAATCCTAAATACAAAGATATTTTCATCTCCTATGAGGAAGATCCTCGGATTGTGGGGATTATCGTTGGGAACTTTGTGCCGATGGAGGGCTAGCCTATGGGCTACTTTGATTATTCCAGAGAGCCCAAAAGTGACATTGCCTTTGTCGATATGAAATCCTTTTATGCCAGTGTTGAGTGCGTGAAAAGGGGATTACATCCGCTGAAAACCTCGCTTTGTGTCATGAGTCGAGCGGATAATTCAACTGGTCTTATCCTAGCCTCCTCTCCCCTGTTTAAGAAGATTTTTGGCAAGTCAAATGTTGGTCGGGCCTATGATTTGCCTTTTGATATCAAAACGCGAAAATTTTCCTATTACAATGCTCGAAAGCAAGGGCTACCTACCGACTCAGACTATGTTCGCTACATCGAAGATTGGGCTCAAGTGACCTTGATTGTCCCTCCTCGAATGGACGAGTACATTGCAGTCAATATGGAAATCCAGCGAATCTTTCAAAACTATGGCAGTCCAGATGATATTTATCCTTACTCTATCGATGAGGGCTTTATTGACCTGACTAGTTCGCTCAACTATTTCATCCCAGACAAGAATCTCTCTCGCAAAGACAAGCTGGATATGCTTTCTGCTCGTATCCAGAGGGATATTTGGAGGCAGACAGGGATTTACTCTACAGTAGGTATGTCCAATGCCAATCCCTTACTAGCCAAGTTGGCTCTGGATAATGAAGCCAAGCACACTCCGACCATGAGGGCCAACTGGTCTTACCAGGATGTGGAAGAGAAGGTCTGGGCAATCCCTAAGATGACGGATTTTTGGGGAATTGGCAGACGGATGGAGAAACGCTTGCATGCTCTGGGGATTTATTCCATCAAGGAATTGGCAACCAGCAATCCAGACCAGTTAAAGAAAGCTCTGGGTCAGGCTGGTCTGCGTTTGTGGTTTCATGCTAACGGGATTGATGAGAGCAATGTTCATAAGCCCTATAAAGCCAAATCCAAGGGCTTGGGGAATTCTCAAATCTTGCCGAGAGACTACGTGAAGCTACGTGATATTGAAATTATTCTCCGGGAAATGGCGGAGCAGGTGGCTATTAGATTGAGAAGGTCTGGCAAGAAAACAACCCTTGTCTCTATCTATGTCGGTTTCTCTAAACAGGAGGTCAGGTCGTCTATTCACACACAAATGAAGGTCGAACCGACCAATAATACAGCTGTCTTAACGGATTATGTTTTGAAGTTATTTCATAACAAATACACTTCAGGAGCAGTCAGAAGTGTTGGAGTCAACTATTCAGGATTTGTGGATGAGTCCTTTGGTTTGATTTCCCTTTTTGATGATGTTGATAAGTTAGAAAAAGAAGAAAGGCTCCAGACGGCCATTGACTCCATTCGGGAACAATTTGGTTTCACTTCACTCTTAAAAGCCAATGCACTGGAAGAAGCCTCTAGGAGTCTTGCCAGAAGCAAGCTGATTGGGGGACATTCTGCTGGAGGATTAGATGGATTAAAATGATTGATCGTTCTTATTTACCCTTTCAATCCGCGCGAGATTATCAAGATCCAGGGATGCAGAAGTGGATGGGATTTTACCTTTCAGAACACACCAGTTCGCTCAGTGAAGAAAAAAGCCGGGTTGATTTTTCGACGGATTTGACTCCAGATGAGAAGTTACACTTGCTTTCTCAGCTTTATGTTGGCCAACTTAGGGGAAGTTTTGTGCTAAAGGAAAAGAAGCAGAAAATCACTATAATCGGTGTGGTGAGAGAGTTATCACATCAGACTCTATCTATTAGGACAAGCGAGGGATATAGGTTGATAGAGGTTGCAGATATCCTAGAAATTCGGCTGTGGGAGGAGGGAGTTTATGACTAGAAAAGAGCTGTATGAAAACAAACTGCAGATGGATTACTTTTCAGATAACTATATTCGTTTTGAAGAGGATTTTCAAAAATACTCTTCCATGAACGTACCCTTGACTTTCTTGATTGATGACATCCTACGAACCATGGCGATGAATCAGAAAAACTACTTTGTTTTAAACAAGGAAAATGCCAAGGATGGGCGGGAGCATCGTTTTTATTTTAGGGTGGTAACGGAAAAAGCGTGTCCCAGAAATAGGACCTATGTATATGCTGGGGTTAAAAATAGTGGCCAGTAGATTTGGTAGGAGATGAACTCGTTTTTTGGTGTACCCCATTGCAGCTATCTGAAGAGGACTTGCAGAAGCTTATTATGGTCTTTCTGACGAGATTAGACAAGAAGCCCTATCTTTTTTAGATAATCGTTTACTTGAAATTGTTGTTGAATTTGAAAATACTTATCCCAAATAATCATTCTGTTTTATAGATACTAAGACATCCATAGAAATTTATGGATGCTTTTTAATTTGTAGATAGAAAAAGAGAAGACCGGCTGGTCTTCTCTTGGGGGAACTAGAATCATTGAAAAGAATTAAGTAAAGATTTTAATTAGTCTTTGAAATTCTTTTGGAAGATGAGTAAAGACAATACTGAAGTAATAGCAGCCAAGAATAAGAAGGCATTTGCTTCTTGCTCTCCAGTTTCTGGGAGTTGTTTTTCCTTGTCTTGTTTAGCTGTAGTAGCAACAGGTGCTTTTTCATCTTTTCTTGGTGAATCTTCTGTTACAACTGCAGGAGCTGGTTTTTCAGTTTCTCTAGGTAGAACATACTCAGGGAGAGTCACAACTGGTGGTGCCTCTGTTCCTACAGAACTTTGTTTAGTCCCGACTTCAATCACTCGGTCTAGAGCTGGAGTTGACTCAGTTTGAACTACCTTACGATTGCTGCCATCTACTTCGACATACTCGATTATAGCACCATCTTTCCCTTCTGCTAGAACTTTCTCTTTTCCTTTATCTAAGTTTGGATTTTCATGACGGATAGTCTTGAATGGTACTGCCTTCTTGACAATATCCAAACTTGGAAGTTTAAAGACAAGGTCCTTAACTCCCTCTTCAGGACTTGAAGAAGTAATTGGTTTTTCAGGTTCTTTTGGTAGAAGGTACTCAGGAAGAGTCACAACTGGTGGAGTATCTGTTCCTACAGAACTTTGTTTAGTCCCAACTTCAATCACTCGGTCTAGAGCTGGAGTTGATTCAGTTTGAACTACCTTACGATTGCTGCCATCTACTTCGACATACTTGATTATAGCACCATCTTTCCCTTCTGCTAGAACTTGTTCTTTCCCTTTGTCTAATTGTGGATTTTCGCGACGGATAGTCTTGAATGGTACTGCCTTCTTAACAATATCCAAACTTGGGAGTTGGAAGGTAAGCTCTTTAACTCCTTCTTCAGGACTTGAAGAAGTAATTGGTTTTTCAGGTTGTTTCGGTTCAACCGGTTGTCCTGGTTGGCTAGGTTGCAATTGCTTGATTTGTTCAAGAGCGTTATTGAGAGCTTTATTGACGTCTTCTTGAGTCTTAGCCTCTTGAATAGCTACGATTGCTTTATCAGTAATTTCGACTAATTTCTTCTTAGCATCGTTGTTGGCACCAAGCTCAGCCACTTTTTTCTCGATAGCTTCAGTCAGGCTAGCCATAGCCTTATCATAATTGATTCCAGGCTGTTCCGGTTGTTTCGGTTCAACCGGTTGTTCTGGTTGGCTAGGTTGCAATTGCTTGATTTGTTCAAGAGCGTTGTTGAGGGCTTTATTGACATCTTCTTGAGTCTTCGCTTCTTGGATAGCTGCGATTGCTTTATCAGTAATTTCGACTAATTTCTTCTTAGCATCGTTGTTAGCACCAAGTTCAGCTACTTTTTTCTCGATAGCTTCAGTCAGGCTAGCCATAGCCTTATCATAATTGATTTCAGGCTGTTCCGGTTGTTTTGGTTCAACTGGTTTTTCTGGTTGGCTAGGTTGCAATTGCTTGATTTGTTCAAGAGCGTTATTGAGGGCTTTGTTGACGTCTTCTTGAGTCTTAGCCTCTTGAATAGCTGCGATTGCTTTATCAGTAATTTCGACTAATTTCTTCTTAGCATCGTTGT
>ERZ773077.3028-NODE-3028-length-10487-cov-24.382669_pt1 | contig 10487 bp, 7 predicted proteins | sample MGYA00580612_ERZ773077 | MGnify/ENA primary metagenome ERZ773077 (study PRJEB29015, sample SAMEA2737971) | human oral metagenome | biome: human oral; feature: human-associated habitat; material: dental | place: China | collected 2021 ...
GCCGGATTGGGCGGCACGGGCATTTCCGTGTTGGCCTATTGCGCGCACATCGGTGCGGAGGCGGCCGGTTACGATGCACAGCTGTCTGAAACGCAACGTGCGGAATTGACGGAAAAATTTCCGCAGTTTCCGTTGTTTGCAGGCAGCCTGCACACGGCGTTGCAGGGTTATGACGTGCTGGTATTGAGCCCGGGCATCACATGCCGCCAGCCCGAGATTATTGAATTCGAACGGCGCGGGGGCAAAGTGTTGGGCGATGTGGCGATTTTGGCGGATTTGCTGAGCCGGCAGACGGACAAAATCATCGCCATCACCGGCAGCAACGGCAAAACCACCACCACCAGCCTGGTGGGGCATTTGTGCGCCCAATGCGGTTTGGATACCGTGGTGGCGGGCAATATCGGCACGCCCGTGCTGGAAGCGTGGCTGGCGCGCAAAGGCAAACCGGCTGATGTGTGGGTGCTGGAATTGTCCAGCTTCCAACTGGAAACCACGCCGCTGCTGGATGCCGATGCCGCCGCCTGCCTGAACATTTCTGAAGACCATTTGGACCGTTATGACGACCTGCTGGATTACGCGCGCGCCAAGGACATGATTTTCAACGGCAAAGCGGTGCAGGTGCTGAATGCGGACGATGCGTTCTGCCGTGCCATGAAACGGGACGGACGCACGGTGCATTATTTTTCGCTGCAACAGCCGCAGGATTATCACTGGCAAGCGGGCGCAGGCAGCCTGCACCATCAAGAAGTGCTGCTGATGCCGCAAACCGACATTCCTTTGCAGGGCAGCCACAATATGGCGAACGTGCTGGCTGCATTGGCGTTATGCGAAAGCATCGGCCTGCCGCGCGACCGCCTGCTCGCCCATGTGAAAACGTTTAAAGGCCTGCCGCACCGCGTGGAAAAAGTGGGCGAAAAAAACGGCATTACCTTTATTGACGACAGCAAAGGCACGAATGTCGGCGCCACGGTGGCCGCGATTGCCGGATTGCCCGAAAAAATCTGGCTGATTGCCGGTGGCATGGGCAAAGGGCAGGATTTCACGCCCTTGCGCGACGTGCTGCGAGAAAAAGCGGGCGCGGTGTTTCTGATTGGCGTGGACGCGCCGAAAATTGCGGCGGATTTGGACGGCTGCGGCGTGGATTTGGTGTTTTGCGAAACCCTGCCCGAAGCGGTGCAGGCTGCTTTTGCGCGCGCCCAGTCCGGCGACATCGTGCTGCTGAGCCCCGCCTGCGCCAGCTTCGATATGTTCAAGGGCTATGCCCACCGTTCGGAAGTGTTTGTCGAAGCGGTGAACGGGTTGGCGGAATAATCAAAAGCAGCCTGCACCCGGCTTTCCGCTTGGCGGGGGTGCAGGCTGCTTTTCGCCGTCCGCCGCCGCAGAAAAATTTGCCCCGAAACACACCAAGCAAGATATTCACTGCTACAATAAACCCCTTTGTGTCGAAGTATCTCCCACACTATCCATGAAACAGATTTCCCGAAAAATCACGCATTGGCAGCAGAACCTGCCCCACCATCTCGAATCCACACTGTTCGACCGCAACCTGCTGCGCCGGGGCGATGCCTACGACAAACCCCTGCTGTGGGTGCTGCTGTGCCTGTTGTGCTTCGGCCTGGTGATGGTGTATTCGGCATCGGGCGTTCAGGCGGGGCTGTACCATTTCGACAACCGCGCGTCGTTTCTCATCAAACAAACCCAATTTGCCCTAATCGGCGGTGCCGCCTGCTATATATTGATGCACGTACCGTTATGGCGCTGGCAGAGGTGGGATAAATATCTGTTTTATATTGCACTAATTTCATTATTCGCCGTGCTGTTCGTGGGCGAGCAGGTGAACGGCGCACGCCGCTGGCTGCCCACGCCGTTCGGTTTCAAAGTGCAGGCCAGCGAAATCTTCAAGCTGGTAACCATTATCTACATGGCGAACTTTTTCCGCCGCAAAATCGACATCCTGCACGACTTCAAGCGCGTCATCATGGTTGGTATCCCCGTCACGCTCGGCGCGATGCTGATTTATTTCACGCGCGATTTGGGTTCGGCCGTGGTGGTTTTCTCCATTTTCCTGGCCTTGCTTTTTTTGGCGAACATGCCCAAAAGCTGGTTTTTCTCCGCCATCGGCATTGCCGTGCTGGTGGGCGTTGTCGCCATTTGGGGTAACGAATACCGCCTGCGCCGCGTGGAAGTGATGTGGCAGCCGTGGAACGACCCCACGGGCACGGGCTATCAGGGCTTGGGTTCGCTGCTGTCGTTGCAGCGCGGCGGCCTGTTTGGCGAAGGTTTGGGCAACGCGGTGATTAAACGCGGCTTTCTGCCTGAAGCGCACACCGATTTCATTTTGGCGGTGATTGGCGAAGAGCTGGGGCTGGTGGCCGTGGCCGCGCTGGTGCTGCTGTATGTGTGGATTATTTGGCGCGCGTTTTCCATCGGCAAGCTGGCGCGCGACTTGGAACTGTATTTCAATTCGTTTATGGCGGTGGGCATCGGCGTGTGGATTGCCGTGCAAACGTTCATCAACGTAGGCGTGAACATCAGCCTGCTGCCCAACAAGGGGCTGACGCTGCCGCTGATTTCCTACGGCGGCTCGTCGCTGGTGATTATGATGATTGCGCTGATGCTGCTGCTGCGCGTGGATTATGAAAACCGCCGCGTCCTGCTCGGCCACAGCGTTACCGATCCGAAGCAGCCTGCACCCCGTCCCCAGCCGCCAATGGATACGGCACAATCCGAAGACATTTCAGACAAGGCATAACCATGACTCAATCCGGCAAAACATTTTTAATGATGGCAGGCGGCACCGGCGGGCACATTTTCCCCGCGTTGGCCGTGGCGCAATCGTTGCAGCAGATGGGGCATAAAGTCGTGTGGCTCGGCAGCACGGGCAGCATGGAAGAGCGCTTGGTGCCACAATACGGCATTCCCTTGGAAACGGTGGCGATGAAAGGCGTGCGCGGCAAAGGCTTGTGGCGCAAACTCACGCTGCCGTGGATGCTGCTGCGCAGTGTGCAGGCTGCCGTGAACATTATCCGCCGGCACAAAATCGATGCCGTCATCGGCTTTGGCGGCTTTGTTACGTTTCCCGGTGGCATGGCGGCGAAAGCGGTCGGCATTCCGATTATCATCCACGAACAGAACGCCGTGGCCGGCATGGCAAACCGCCGCTTGGCCAAATGGGCGGCGCGCGTGCTGTATGCCTTCCCCAAAGCCTTTGAGCAATATCCGAATGGTTTGGTGGGTAACCCCGTGCGCGCCGACATTGCGCAGCTGCCCAAACCGGAAGAGCGTTTTGCCGGCCGCAGCGGCCCGTTGCGGATTTTCATTATCGGCGGCAGCTTGGGCGCGCAAGCCCTGAACGAAACCGTGCCGCAAGCCATGGCGCGCATTCCCGAAGAAGCACGCCCGCGCATCACCCACCAATCCGGCCGCGGACATTTGGCGAACTTGCAGGCTGCTTATCAGGCGGCAGGCGTATCGGCCGAATGCGTGGAATTTGTGGACGACATGGCCGCCGTGTACCGCGATGCCGACGTGCTGATTTGCCGCGCGGGCGCATTGACGATTGCCGAACTGGCCGCCGCCGGCGTGGGGGCGCTGCTCGTGCCGTTTCCGCTGGCCGTGGACGACCACCAAACTGCCAACGCGCGTTACCTTGTCGGCGCACAGGCCGGCCTGCTGCTGCCGCAAAACCAGCTGAATGCCGATAATCTGGCGCAAATCCTGGGTAGCCTGACACGCGAACAATGCCGCGAATGGGCGGTGAACGCACGCACGCTGGCCATGCCCGACAGTGCGGCCCGCGTTGCCGAAATTGCCGTTCGGACGGTGGGCGGCGCATAAAAAGCAGCCTGCACTTTTTCAATGGAGAGATTATGAGCAACCTTCCCATGCTGGCTTCGGTGGATTTGGGGTCGAACAGTTTCCGCCTGCAAATCTGCCAAAACCATCAAGGCCATCCGCAAGTCATCGAAAATATCAAGCACATGGTGCGCTTGGCCGGCGGTTTGGACAACGACAAAATGTTGGACGAAGCCAGCCGCCGCCGTGCTTTGGAATGCTTGGCGCAGTTTGGCGAACGTTTGCGCGGTTTTTCGCCCGAAAACGTCCGCGCCGTGGCCACCAACACGTTCCGCGTTGCCAAAAATATTGCCGAATTCCTGCCGCAGGCCGAAGCCGCGCTGGGTTTTCCCATCGAAGTGATTGCGGGGCGAGAGGAAGCGCGTTTGATTTACACGGGCGTGGTGCACACCTTTTCTTCGAACGGCCGCAAAATGCTGGTGATGGACATCGGCGGCGGCTCGACCGAATTCATTCTGGGCAGCAGCCTGCAACCCACCCACACCGAAAGCCTGCCTTTGGGCTGCGTCACCTATTCCATGCGGTATTTCGACGGCAAAATCAGCGCCAAAAATGTGCAGGCTGCCGTGACCGCCGCGCGCGCCGAAATCCAGCGCATCAGCAAAATCTACAAACGGCAGGGCTGGGAAATCGCGCTGGGTACTTCGGGCTCCGCCAAATCGATTGCCGCCGTGATTGAGGCACAGGGGTTGGGCAGCAAAATTACCTTGCCGGCCATCGTTCGGATTTTCCAGCAGATTATTGATGCCGGCAGCGTGAAAAAAGCCAAGCTGGAAGGGCTGAAACCCGAACGCATTGAAGTGTTTGCCGGCGGATTGGCCGTGATGCAGGCTGCTTTTGAAGAGCTGGACATCGAAGAAATGGCGTTTAACGAAGCCGCCCTGCGCGACGGTGTGTTTTACGACATGATCGGTCGCAATTTGGACGAAGATTTGCGCGACCAAACCACGGCGCAGTTCCAGCAGCGGTATCACGTCAGCCGCAATCAGGCGGAGCGCGTCGCCAAATTGGCCGGTTATTTTTTATACAGCCTGGCGCAGAATGCCACCGTGCAGGAGCTGGAATATTGGTCGCATTATGTGCGCTGGGCGGCCTTGCTGCACGAAGTCGGGATTGACATTGCCCATACGGCCTATCACAAACACACGGCCTACATTCTGGCGCAGGCGGACATGCCCGGTTTTTCGCGGCAGGAGCAGGAATTGCTGGCGCAGATTACCTTGGGACAGCGCGGTGATTTGAAAAAAATGGCCGAAACATTGGGCAGCGAACCGATGCGCTGGCATGCCGTGATGGCGTTACGGCTGGCGGTGCTGTTCTGCCGCGCGCGCCTGCCGATTGAATTGCCGCCACACACGCAGTTAAAAGAAAAATCAGGTGCTTATGCGCTGACGATTGCCCAAAGCTGGCTGGAACGCAATCCGCTCACCGCCGCCGCATTGCAGGCCGAAAGCGAGCAATGGAGCAAGGTGGGGCGTTCGTTCAGCGTGCAGATGCAGGCGTAACCCAATACGAAGACGGAAGTGCAGGCTGCTTTGGAATGCTTTAAAAGCAGCCTGCACTTTGCCGAACCCATCATGTATAGATTAAATCATTGATTGAGAAACGAATATGAAACTTCAACAAACCCTATCCGCCCAAATCGAATCCGCCTTTGCCGCCGCAGGTGTGGCAGGCAGCCCGATTGTGTTGCAGCCTGCCAAAAATCCTGATTTCGGCGATTTCCAAATCAACGGTGCCATGGGTGCGGCGAAGGCGGCCAAGCAGAATCCGCGTGAGTTGGCGCAGAAAATTGCCGACGAACTGAACGGCAAAGGCGCGTTTGCGGTAGCCGAAGTGGCGGGTCCGGGGTTTATCAACCTGCGTCTGTCGCCCGAATTTCTGGCCACGCAGCTTGCCCCGCAGGGACTTCCTTCGGTCGCAGGCAGCCTGCACATTGCCCAAACGCCGAATCCCGACACGGTGGTGATTGACTATTCATCGCCCAATCTGGCCAAAGAAATGCACGTCGGCCACCTGCGTTCGTCCATCATCGGCGACAGCCTGGCGCGCGTGCTGGGCTTTTTGGGGCACAAAGTCATCCGCCAAAACCATGTGGGCGACTGGGGCACGCAGTTCGGCATGCTGGTGGCCTATCTGGTGGAACAGCAAAAAGACAATGCCTCCTTCGAACTGGCGGATTTGGAGCAGTTCTACCGCGCCGCCAAAGTGCGTTTTGACGAAGATGCGGCGTTTGCCGATTTGTCGCGCGAATATGTCGTGAAGCTGCAAGGTGGAGATGAAACGGTGCTGGCGCTGTGGCGGCAGTTTGTCGAAATTTCGCTGCAACACGCGGAAAAAGTGTATGCCAAACTCGGCCTTTTGCTAGAACGCGGTGATGTGGCGGGCGAATCCAAATATAACGACGATTTGCATAACGTTGTCAAAGAGTTGGAAGCAAAAGGCTTGGCGGTGGATTCGGACGGCGCAAAAGTGGTGTTTTTGGACGAATTCAAAAATAAAGACGGCGAACCGGCCGCGTTTATCGTGCAGAAGCAGGGCGGCGGCTTTTTGTATGCCACCACCGATTTGGCGTGCTTGCGTTACCGCCTGAATGTGTTAAAGGTGAACAGATTGCTGTATGTGGTGGACACAAGGCAGGATTTGCATTTTAAAGAATTGTTCGTTACCGCCCGCAAGGCCGGCTGGCTGCCGGAAAACGTGTCCGCCGAATTTGTCGGCTTCGGCACGATGATGGGCAAGGACAACAAGCCCTTCAAAACGCGCAGCGGCGACACGGTGAAACTGGTTGATTTGCTGGACGAAGCGGTGGAACGCGCCACGCAGTTGGTGCGCAGCAAAAACCCCGATTTGAGCGAAGCCGAAGCGGCAAAAATCGGCCAAACCGTGGGCATCGGCGCGGTGAAATATGCCGATTTGAGCAAAAACCGCACCAGCGATTATGTGTTCGACTGGGACAACATGCTCTCGTTCGAGGGCAACACCGCGCCTTATCTGCAATATGCCTACACCCGCGTGCAAAGCGTGTTCCGCAAGGCGGGCGATTGGGACGTGCAGGCTGCTTTCGTGCTGACCGAGCCGCTGGAACAGCAGCTTGCGGTGGAACTGCTGAAATTTGAAGACGTGCTGCAAAGCGTAGCCGAAACCAATTTCCCGCATTATCTGGCGGCGTATCTTTACCAGCTGGCCACGCTGTTCTCGCGTTTCTACGAAGCCTGCCCGATTTTAAAAGCCGAAGGCGCGGCACGCGATACGCGGCTGAATCTGGCGCGGCTGACGGGCGAAACGCTGAAAACGGGGCTGGGTCTGTTGGGCATCGGCGTGCTGGACGTGATGTAAAACGGTTTTCAGGCAGCCTGCACTTGCCATTTCGGGGTGCAGACTAAAATTCAATCAAGGGAAAACCATGCCCCAAATCTATATTCTTGTTCGCAGCATTTCCGAATACTGGGAAGACCTGTTGCTCGGCGCATACACCGACTACGGACAGGCAAAAGCCGCCCGCGAATGCTATCTTACCGCCGTCCGCAGGCATGACCCGTGGCAGGCATGTCGCAGCGGCGATGATTGGGAAGCCGCCGTACAAATCCGTACCATTCCCTACCACGGCGAGATTGTCGATACGTTGTATATCGCCATCCGATATGAGGAATGCTTCGGGCAGACGGATAAAACTCCGTTGGCAGCCTTCCCGTCCGAAGCGCAGGCCGAACAATACGGCAGGCAGATTGAAACCCAATGCGGTGAACGGCCATGGCCGGCTTGGTGCGCCGTTGCCACCATACCACCCAACCACCTGAGCCCATTGCCCAAAGGCTGGAGCGACAAAGGGCAGGATTCCGATTACCCGTATTTTGAACTGCAGGGATAAGGCAGCCTGCAAAAATAGAAAGGAAAAATCATGTTTCAAAAAATGTTTCTAAGCGCGGTTTTATTCAGCTGCGTATTCGCACATGCCAAAACCGTGCGGTCGTTAGACCAAGTGTCCGGCGAAATCCACAGTAACGAGATTGCCGCCGAATATGACTACCAAATGAACGGCACCGCCAAACCCGACGGCTTCGGCAGCGTGGCGCGCAACGATGGGGCGACCGTAAACGCTTTGGTCAAACTGCTAGCCCCGCAAACCCAAACGGCAAACATCGGGTTAATCGGCTTGAGAAAATGGCAGGGCAATCAATACATTGCCAGCTTCTGCGCCTACCACGAGCCGATGAAGTGGGAATATGCCGACGACAAATCGCGCTATGCCGATTGCAGCAACAATATCCAGACATTCCAACAAATCACGTTTGCGGTGGTGGAGCAGAAGGATGGCGCGTGGCAACTGGCTGCCGAGCCTTATACCGTGAGGTTTAAAACTCAGGAGGAGCAGACCGAACAAGATATCCAACGTTCCGCCTTTTCACTGAAAAACCATAGGGGCAACACGGTAATTGGGACACCGGACCGTTTGGATTTGGCACCATATCAGTTGAATGAAAACACGCGCGCATTTGGTGTACGTTATACGGCGCATGTCGGCTATGCGGGCGGCGGCGCGATGAATCAGGCGATGACGCTGTTTGCTGTGTTGGACGGCAAATTGAAGCCTGTATTGACGGTGGAGACTTACCAATTTGAAAATTTGGCCGGCGATTGGAATCCGGACGGCACACGGCAGCATGATATTGAAAGCACGGAATATATTTTAAAAATGTCGCCCAAGCAGACACATGGTTTTTACGACATTGTTTGGCGCGAGACACGCAGCCGCAGGCCGCAGCAAAAAACCTTTACATGGCAGCCTGCACAGCAGCGTTACGTTGAATCGAAATCCCGATGATGCGTTGCCTGCGGGCGTGATGCCAACCGAAAAAGCAGGCTGACTTCCCATATTCAAGTGCAGGCTGCTTTCCTATTCTCCAACTTCAAGAGGAAACTATGTTGAACTATTTGAAAACATGGCTATTTGCCGCTGCCGCCTTTTGCCTGACGGGATACAGCGTTGCAGAAACCCACGGTGCGGCGCATCAAGCGGCTTCCGCCCAGCTGGCATCGGCCAGCCAAGCGGCATCGAAAGCGCCAAGCCGCGAAGAAAAATCCATTATCTGGCGGATTCGCAAAGACAACCAGCCGACCAGCTATCTGGTGGGCACGGTGCATATCGGCAAACAGGGCAGCACGCTGCCGCCGGATTTCCAATATGTGCTGAAACAAAGCCGTCAATTAGTGCTGGAAACGCAGATAGCGGACGAAGAATATGCGAAAGCACATCCCGAAGAAGTCGTGAAAATGTTACAGATGATGGTACACAACAAATCGCTGAACGAGACGCTGGGTGGCAAAACCACCATGATTGTACGGCGCATTTTCCGCGAATCCGCCATTCCCGAATTCGCTGATTTGATGGGCAATCCCAGCAGCCAATACAGCTTGGCACCGTGGGCGATTTGGTTTCATTTGGGCTACACCGGCACGCCGCCCGATTACAGTACCGACTACGGTGTCGAATCGCTGCTGCTGAAACAGGCCAGAACGCGGAAACTACCCGTGCTGGGGCTGGAAGATATCGAGCCGCTTGAAATGATGCGCACCATTCCCGACGATGTGGCTGTGCGCAATATCGAATACCTCATCGTGCGGCAAGACCAAATGAAGCAGGAGCAGATGGAGCTGTTCCAAGCTTATGAGCAGCGCGATGGCGACAAATTGGAGGAGCTGGCCAGCGACGAGGAATCCGTGTCATTGGTTGACCCGCGCGATCACGAATTTATGAAACGGCTTAACCAGCAGATTTTGGGCCAGCGCAACCGCAACTGGATGCCGAAGCTGCAACAATATTTGGCGCAGAAACCGACCTTGGTGGCGGTGGGCGCGGCGCATTTGTTCGGCAAAGATGGCTTGGTGGCGCTGCTGAGGGAGCGGGGCTATACTGTGGAACCGTTTGTGATGGGCAAATAATCCGCATTGCGGCATATAGTGGATTAAAATTTCAATGATACGTCGTTGGCTCGCCTTGACGTACTATTTGTACGCCTTGCGGCTCGCCGCCTTGTCTCATTTTTATTTTAGTCCACTATAAAAAGCAGCCTGCACTTTGTTTTTAGAGTGCAGGCTGCTTTTGTATGTGGCAATGCTTCGGGCGGCGCGTTTATTGCACCACGATTTTCGGAAATTTGCTGCTGAAATCGCGCCCTTTGTCCGCCACCGCCAAAGCGACTGCCAACGCGGCCTGACGGTAAATTTCCGCCACGGCGGCGTGTTGCGCGTGTAGCTGACCCGCTTCGCCCGAATCCATGGCTTCGCGAATCGGCAGGCTCAAAGGCAGCTGTCCCAGCAGCGGCACGTTGAGTTTTTCCGCCAAGCGTTTGCCGCCTTCCGTGCCGAAAATAGCTTCGTGGTGGCCGCAGTTGCTGCAAATGTGCACCGACATATTTTCCAGCACGCCCATAATCGGGATATTGACTTTGTTAAACATATCAATGGCTTTTCGCGCATCAATCAGGGCGATGTCCTGCGGCGTGGTAACCACGATAGCGCCGGTGACGGGGATTTTCTGCGACAGGGTGAGCTGGATGTCGCCGGTGCCGGGCGGCAAATCGACAAACAGGTAGTCCACGTCGTCCCACTCGCTTTGGAACAGCAACTGT
>ERZ773077.3030-NODE-3030-length-10475-cov-8.394530_pt1 | contig 10475 bp, 8 predicted proteins | sample MGYA00580612_ERZ773077 | MGnify/ENA primary metagenome ERZ773077 (study PRJEB29015, sample SAMEA2737971) | human oral metagenome | biome: human oral; feature: human-associated habitat; material: dental | place: China | collected 2021 ...
TCTGCCGAGGCTATCATGGGGTGTGATGACGCCGGCAGACATTCTGCCGAGGCTATCATGGGGTGTGATGACGCCGGCAGACATTCTGCCGAGGCTTCAGGTTACATGGAGCGCTCTCTTCGTCAAACAACCGGCGGACAGATGGGCCGCCCCGACATCGAACAATTCTCTAATTACTACCCGGCCAAAGGCCGATAACGATTCTGACAATATGATCCTATTCAACGAATTCAAGCGCGAATACGAGGCTATCCGCACCGAGATCGACGCGGCCCTGCGCCGTGTGCTCGACTCCGGCTGGTACATCCTCGGGAAAGAAGGCGAGGCCTTCGAACGTGAGTTTGCCGACTACCTCGGCGTCCGCCATTGTGTGGGCGTCGCCAACGGTACCGAGGCCATCGCTCTGGCCTTGCGCGGCATGGATATTGGCCCCGGCGACGAGGTGATCACCACCGACATGACCGCCTTCGCCACCGTCACCGGCATCGTACAAGCCGGCGCTACCCCGGTCGTCGTCGACATCCGTCCGGAGGATGGCCTCATGGACGAACGCCTCATCGAGGCACAGATCACCCCACGCACCAAGTGCATTGTCCCCGTCCACCTCTACGGGCAGAGCTGCGACATGGACGCCATCCTCCGTATCGCACGGGCGCACGGCCTGAAGGTGATGGAGGACTGTGCACAAGCGGCAGGCACGACCTATCGCGACCGTAAGGCGGGAGGCTGGGGCGACTGCGCCGCCTACTCCTTTTACCCCACCAAGAACCTCGGCGCCTATGGCGACGGCGGTGCGATCACGACAAACGACGACGCTACAGCCGAACGCCTCCGCTCGCTCCGCAACTATGGCCAGACGGTGCGCTACCACCACGAATACGAGGGCATCAACAGCCGGTTAGACGAGATGCAGGCGGCCATCCTGCGCATCAAGCTGCACCATCTCGACACCTGGAACGCCCGTCGGCGCGCCATCGCAGCACGCTATCGCGCTGGGCTGACGACTGTGGAATGCCTTACAGAGCACGCGTACGGCCTGCCGAACTACCACCTCTTCGTCGTCCGAGCTAAGAACCGCGACGCACTTGCCGAGCGGCTGGCACGAGAGGGAGTCGGCACACTGATCCATTACCCCATCCCCATCCGTCGGCAAGGTGCCTACTACGGTCCGCATAAGGACGTGCTCCGTACCCCAACAGACGACTTCGCCGACTCGATCCTCAGCCTACCGATGTATCCCACCCTTACCGACGCGGAGGTCGACACGATCATTCGCGCCGTCAATCAGGCATAAATTCATCACTAACCCTATACTGAAATGAAAAGAGTAATTGCAACCAACCAAGCGCCCGCGGCCATTGGGCCCTACAGTCAGGCTGTAGAGGCGGGCAACCTGCTGTTTGTGTCCGGTCAGCTGGGTCTCGACCCGGCTACGGGCGACTTTGTTCCGGGCGGTGTCCGCGAACAGGCCGAACAGGCCTTCCGTAACCTCCGCGCCATCCTCACCGAAGCCGGCTACACGCTGGCTGACGTGGTGAAGGCCACCGTCTTTCTGGTCGACATGAACGACTTCGCCGTCGTCAACGAGGTCTATGCTGCGCAGTTTGCCGGCATGGATTGTCCTGCACGGTCGGCCATCGACGTGTGCAAGTTGCCGAAGGGCGGTCTCGTGGAGATCGAGGTCATTGCCGCGCACTGATCCCGCTCTCGCTGCGTCCGACAGCACAGAAGAAGGGGGTATGTCCATTCATTTGGACATACCCCCTTTCTGCGTCTGTAAACTGAGGCCGAAACGGTCAGAACTCCAGCTCCAGCCCGATCATTAGCTCTTCGGGATCGAAGCGTATACCGAAGCCGTCGTGCCCGAGGCCTGGCTCTTCGCCGGAGAAGTAGCCACTGCGGTAGCCGAGAAAACCGAAGCGAAGGCAGAGGCACAGTCCCTCGGTCAGATCGACACAGCCACCGGGGCGGATACCGACCTCAAAGCCGTTGCGACGCTCCACCGATCCGCCCTTGCGCTCCTCGGCAAAGTTGACTCCCGCGCCGCCATCCATGAACAGGTTGAAAGGCCCCCGATGCATGTAGTAGCAGCGCACGAAAGGGGAGATCTTGAAGGCATTCTCTACGCTGCGAGCAGGGCCTTCGCCTGCCGACCCGTGCTCATAGCCGAGAAGGAGGCCTGTGCCCCAGGTGTCGTTGAAGAGATAGCCGATCTCGGGGCTAAAGTCGAAGGTGGTCGTTCGCTCCTTCGTGTTACGCCAATAGGTCAGTGCACCACCGGCGAAAATCCGCCCTTCGTGGTCGTGATCATGCGCCTCTGTGGGGCGCCCAAGCTGCGCGTGCGCCACCGAAGGGGTGACGAGGGCCAGTAGGACAAGCAGCCCTACGAGGCACGTCGGCCGACGGCCGAGACGAGTAGTAGTTTTCGTTCTTTTCATCATGTGTGTAATATAAAATGGGTTTGAAATCTTCGGATGAATCAAAGGGAGGCTATCGGGAGCCGATCTAATCACAGACAATTCGCCATCACAACGTCTTGCCCTCGCTCAGCTGGATGGCCTTCTCGTGTTCGCCCACGATCCAGACGATGTCGCCCGGCTCGAAGACGGTGGAGGGCGGCGGATTCTTGAGCGACGTGTCGCCGCGCTCGATACCGATCACGAGGCACTGCGATTTGTCGCGGATGCCGGACTCACGGATCGAGCGGCCCACCAGTCGCGAGCCCTCCACGACGATGAACTGCTCGATGTTCATCTCCTTCCGCTTCTGTTTACGGCGTGCTTCGGCGGCCTTGTTGTAGCGGTCGGTCACGTATTGCAGGAAGCGCTGGATGTCGGCGTCGGAACCGACCACGACCACCTTGTCCGACGGGTAGAGGCGCTCTTCACCGCCGGGGATATTGATCCGCCGACCGCCGCGAATGATGGTCACGACATTCACGTTGCACTTCCGACGGAAGTCCAGCTCTTTCAGCGTCAGGCCTACGCTGGGCGAGTCGGGGCGGATCTCAATATCCGTCAGGTGGAGGTCACGCTCCAGGAGGTGGTTGGCGAAGTCACGCCGCACGGGTGCACGCCGATCCTTCTCGGCCTCACGCGCCGAGAGATTGCTGACGAAATGTTGCTCAATGAGGATCGACCGTGCCTGGACGCCCTTCGAAAACAGGATGACGAGCACGACGCCCACCGTGATCGCGGCCTCCCAGAGCGGGTTGATGTGTAGCAGCATGGCCGTCGGCACCTGCACCAAGGCCAGCGCCAGGACGATGCGCAGCGCAATGAGCGAAACGAGCGGGCCGCGGTTGTATTTGTTGTCGCTCCAGAGCCGCTGGAAGGCCTCGGAGCGATTCTTCTTCATCATAATGGCCCGTAGCAGCGGCGCCATCAGCAGGAGCAGCGCCACAAGCGATACCAGTCGGCCGTTGAGCCCCGGGAGCAGGCGGCAGATGAGCGGCACAGCGAATTGTAGCCAGACGAAGAGCAGCACAAGCGTCACGGCCAAGTAAACGCCCACAAACCGACTGACGGCGCGCAGGAACTGTCGCCATTCGCTCTGCTGGCGGATGGTGTTCGAGCCCGAGGCGTAGCGGTCCAAGAAGCGGATCCAGCTGGCGGGCAGGCCGCGCTCCAGGCGGGCATAAGCCGGATCGGCCAGGCGGATCATGTAAGGCGTGAAGAAGGTGGTGACCACGGAAACGGCCACGATGATGGGGTACATATAGGGCTGCATCACCTTCAGCGCTATGCCTTGCGAGGCGAGGATGAAGGCGAACTCACCGATCTGCGTCAGCGAGAAACCGCTCTGGATGGCCGTCTTGAGCGGTCGGCCCGAGAGCAGCACGCCGCACGTGCCAAACAGCAGCTGCCCGACCATGACGACCGCCGTGAGGATGGCCACGTACCACTTATATTCCCACAACACCTCGAGGTCGATCAGCATGCCCACGGAGACGAAGAAGATGGCCCCGAAGAGGTCTTTCACCGGTTTGACCAGCCCCTCGATATGCTCCGCCTCGACCGTTTCAGCCAGGATGGCGCCCATCATGAACGCGCCCAGGGCCGACGAGAAGCCCATCGCGTTGGCGATATACACCAGCCCGAAGCAAAGCCCGATGCTGACGATGAGCAGCATCTCGTCGGTCAGGTATTTCCGTATCGCCCGGAGGATCGTGGGGATGAAATAGATGCCAAACACGAAGCAGCCTACCAGGAAAAGCACCAGTCGGCCGATGTTCATCAGCAGCTCCTCGCCCTCGAACGAGCGGCTGACGGCCAGCGTGGAGAGCAACACGAGCATGAGCACGGCGAAGATGTCCTCCACGATCAGGATCCCGAAGACGACGCCCGTAAACTGTCGGTTGCGCAGCCCCATCTCGTCGAAGGCTTTGAAGATGATCGTCGTGGACGACATGGACAGCATGGCGCCGAGGAAGATGCAGTTCATCCGATCCAGCCCGAGGGCCGAGCCCACCGTATAGCCGACGAACATCATGCCGATCAGCACCGTAGCGGCGCCCACCGTGGCCGTGCCGCCGACTTTCATCAGCTTCTTGACGCTGAAGTCCAGCCCGAGGTTGAAGAGCAGGAAGATGACGCCGATCTCGCCCCATGTGTCGATGCTGGACACTTCGCGCACCGTCGGCAGCACCTTGACGGCTGGCCCCGCCAGCACGCCCGCCAACAGGTAGCCCAATACGAGCGGCTGCTTGAGCCATTTGAAAAGCAGGGTGGTCAGGCCCGCAGCAATGAGAATAACGACCAAATCGACAATAAGCGCAGGTAAATGCATAGGGTTTGGAGTCAAATTCTAATGTACGGGCGCAAAGTTAGGGCGCATCGGGGCTGCAAACGGCGTCTGGGACACGTTTCGGGGTCTGTTCACGGCTAAAAATGGTGTCTGCGGTCCATTTTTCGGGCTGTTGGGGGCCAAAATCCGGCCTGTGGGGGCGTTTCTTATTTGCTGTACATCCAACCTGCTTCTCGCCTCATCTCTCATACATTAAGTAATATACTAACTATCCACCATCTCATTCACACATCTACATCGCGAATCTACACCCTGTATCACAGTCTATCTCTCCGCTTTATTCAAAACAGCTAACTACCTACTTTGGCGCACCTCCGATCTCATTCAAAAGCACAAACCTGTTTGTGAATTACACATCGCGCCCTGATCAATACTATTATCCACCTACATTTTACCCTATTGATCACAATCAAAAGCCATTCCGAGTTACATGATTATGCTTTTGATCTTATTCAAAAGCGATTTCAAGTTACAGGATAAACCTATTGATCACGATCAATGAACCGAACCAGTAAAAATATAGGACTATCGCCCGAAGACGATAGCCCTAAAACAATACGTCGATCCATGATCGCGCATAGGGTGCTTTTATTTCAACTCAAAGGTTTGCAGGATGCGCTGCCCCGTGACGGCTTGCTCACCATCTTTTCCCTCCTCGCGACTGAACGCAAGCAGGTAAGCCTTTCCGTTGATGACCCACACGTAAAGCTCGTTCGTAGTCACAATGTCCAACGCAGGTCTCTGCGTATAGACCAACCGGCGCCCCACGTGACCGGCTCGGATGACGCGCTCGTTCGCCGTCACCTGACCATGAAGGAGTTTAATCGCCTCCTTGACGTAGCTATCTGCATCGTATTTCCCATTGGGCAACACCTCCACGACGAGCGACACATTTTCGCGGAAACGATCCGCCTCGCTCTCCGCCGGGGCATAGAGATAAAAGACGGCGTTCTCACTCTCGGGCTGCAGCGTCCAGTCGCTCGGATAGCGGATGGAGAAATCGGACCGATCGATGGTCTGCCACGCCGCAGAGTCAGCGTATTGCCGCGCAGCCTCACGGGCCGCCAGATCCTCTTTATCTATCCGCGCCTGTCCGCCGCATGCAGTCAAGCAGATGGCCAGAACAGCCACATTCAGTATCGGGGCTAGCACCCGGAATTTGGGCGTAAACCCATGTAGCAACGCGCCCGGGACGCCGTTTTTGGGCATGAACCGACCGAGCAACGCGCCCGGGACGCCGTTTTTGGGCATGAACCAACCGAGCCACGCGCCCAAGACGCCGTTTTTAGGCGTGAACCGACCGAGCAACGGCCTGGGGAGAGGGTTTTCAGACATAATCATGAAGGAAAAAGGGGTGAAAAAAGCGAGGCGGCCGGGCCCTTCACGGGTGCGCGCCGCCTCTAATTCTTTTAGAAAACGAGATCGGCCGAGGCCGTCTCTAATGAATTGTTTCTGTTATCGCACGAGGTTCGTGAAGGCCGCGTCCTTGGCGTACTTAGCGAACTCCAGGTCGTTAGCGGCCTCACGGGCCAGGGATTTCTTCTTGCTGATGGCCGCCTTGAGGTGGCTGATGACGCCGGCAGCGTCGTTCGTGCGGGCGGAGACGATGGCCTTGAGGTAGTCCGTCGTTGCGTCCGGGCGGGTGACGGCGTTGAGGGTCTGCGAGGCCTTGCTGTAGTCCTTGGTGAGGATCTGGGCCAGGGCGGCGTTGTTCGTCTTCGCAGCGCCGAACGAGCTGACGGCCTTGGCGTAGTCGCCCTGCTCGAGGTAGAGCATGCCGAGGGCCTCGCCAAGCTCAGCCACGTCAGAGGCGCCGCCGATGAGCTGCTGCGCCTTGTCGCGCTCGCCACGGGTGAGGGCCAGGAGGCCGAGGTTGATGTTGGCGGCGCTGTTTTGCTGCACGCTGTTGGACTTGTTGAAGAGTTCCTCAGCCTTGCGGAGGTCGCCGGCGTAGTAGCGCTGCATACCGATGTTGTTCCAGGTGCGGCAGTCGTTGGGGAAGAGCTCGGAGGCCTTGGTGTAGATCGCCTCACGGTCGACGTCGTTCGTGGTCAGGGTGGCGGCGTAGAGCAGCTCCTCGACGTTGAGCGCTTTGGGGTTCGACTGGGCCAGGCGGCTGATCTCTTCGTCCGATTTGCCGATGATTTCGATGTTGGCCGTCAGGCGTGAGCGGCGCAGCTTGGGCAGGATCTCGTCGGCCAGGGAGCGGAAGACGGTGGAGATGTTCTTGATCTCACGCTCGCGCTGCTCGGGGTCGGAATACATGGAGAGGACGCGGAGGACGAGGTCTTTGTCTTGCAAGTTCGACTTCGAGACGAGCTCCTTGAAGCCCTCCCAGTCCTGCGCCGTGTAGTGTGCGCCGACGGGGACGTCGATTTTGCGTTTGTTCAGTTCGCCCTTCAGGTAACGGGTGGTGTTGGCTTCGCGACGCTCAGCCAGCGATTCGTTGAGCGAGAGTCCGCCGTCGGGTGAGGCGTAGGCAGAGACTTCGACGGAGACGTTTTGGTTGGCTGCGTCGTTAGCCTGCTTCACGCGATCCTTCCAGTCCTTCAGTTCGCCCTTGTTCAGCTCGTTGGAGCGGAGTTCGGCCTGCTGGATGAGGAAGAGGATGTTGGCGTCGTAGGCCTCCTTGATGATGCGTTGGAACTTGTCGGCACCGACGGCGGGGTTGGCCGTGGCGGCGTTAGCCAGCGCGGAGGTAGCGATCACGCCGTCGGCTATTTTGATGTCGGGCAGTCGGGACGACTTGTTGCCAATCTTCACATCAAAGGTCAGGTAGAGCTCCGATCGCTTCATCTCGGGTTTATACTTGAAAGACGACTTCATGGTGACGTTGCCACCCGTACCGTAAGGGATCACTTGGTTGTTGGCGCGCACCTTTTCGCCTTGGAAGGTGTAAGCCGTGCCCCACGTTTCGCCACCGGGATAGCGGAGCACGGGCGTGATCGTCAGCGTAGCGTTTTTCTTGAACCACTTGGCGGGATAAGCGATGCTGATCGTGACGGGCACTTGTCCGCCGACAGCTTCCAAGGGCTGCGGATCGGCCTGGATGTACTGCGCCGAAAGCGGCTTGAGCTTCCCCGAGCAGGAAGCGAGTGCCATGAGAATGGCGGCCATTACAAGGAATGGCAAGAAGTTCTTTTTGCTCATGATTTTCTCTGTGAGTGTGTGATTGATGTGTGTATTGTTATTGTGTATCTCTCTTATGAGTGTCCCTTCCCCCTGATTTTGGGAGCGCAAAGCTAAGTGAATAACTAAATTCTAATAACGGAAGTTGGATGGGCGCAGGCAGCTGTGCGACGGTCGGCCGAGAGGCTGGAAAGCTCCGCGGCGGCCTTGCGCCCATCAGGCTCCTCGCAGGGCCTCAACGGATCGAAACTGAAAGGCGGCCTTTGCTGTCGGTTTGTTACCGTCCGAAACGCGGTTTAGATGAGATCGTAAGCTCGTTAAAAAATCCGCAGATCAGGCTTGTTTTATTCATGGCAAAGTCTTTTCCTTTGCCCCATCCTCAATCAAATAATAATGAAACAGAAAACTATCGTAACAGGAGTGATCGGTGCGGACGCGCATGCCGTCGGCAATAAGATCATCGCCTTTGCGCTCCAGCAGGCCGGCTTCAAGGTCGTCAACCTGGGCGTGATGGTGGCACAGGAAGAGTATATCGAAGCCGCGTTGGAGACTAACGCAGACGCCATCCTCGTTTCGTCGCTCTATGGGCACGGCGAGATCGACTGCAACGGGCTGCGCGAGAAGTGTGACGAGGCCGGTCTGAAAGACATCCCCCTCTTTGCTGGCGGCAACCTCGTGGTGGGTAAGCAGAACTTTGAAGACGTTGAAAAGCGCTTCATGGCTATGGGCTTCAATAAGGTTTATCCCCCGGGCACAGCCATCGAGACAACGATCCAAGACCTGCAAGCACTCCTCGAATCACGCGAAGCCGCTGCGGCCGCTCAATAAGCATTCTTCCCCCACACACTCTCACATTCAACGATGAAATACCTTACTGTCGATTTCGGGTCTACGTACACGAAATTGAGCGCCATCGACGCTGATCGCGGTTGTGTGGTGGCCACTGCTGCGGCCTTCACCACGATCGACACGGACGTGCGTGTGGGCTTCCGCAACGCACTGGCGCAGCTGGAGGAATCGCTCGGCGAACCGTTTGCGTACGACGAGCTGCTCTGCTGCAGTAGTGCTGCGGGCGGGCTGAAGATGGTCGCGCTAGGGCTCGTGCCCGAGCTGACATCCAAGGCGGCTCGTCTGGCAGCCTCCAGCGCTGGCGCCAAGGTGGTCAAGACGTACGCTTTCGAAATATCGAAGCAGGAACAAGACGAGATTTACCGCATCGACCCCGACTTAGTGCTGCTCTGCGGTGGCACAGACGGCGGCAACAAGGAGGTGATCGTGGCCAATGCCCGACGCCTCTGCGCCATCGATCGCAACTTCTCCGTCATCGTGGCTGGCAACAAGTCGGCCTCGTACGAGCTGGAGGAGGTCTTTGCGGCGTCGAACAAGAACTATGTGATCACGGACAATGTGATGCCGGAGTTTAACCGGCTCAACATCGCGCCGGCGAAGGAGAAGATCAAGGAACTCTTCATCAGTCGCATCATCGAGGCCAAGGGGCTGACGCGTGTGCAGGAGATGACGTCGCACCGCATCATCCCTACGCCGCTGGCGGTGATGAACGGCTGCGAACTCTTTAGCAAAGGCACGCGCAAGGAGGCTGGCGTGGGCGATCTGCTGGCTATCGACATTGGCGGCGCCACGACAGACGTCTACTCGATGACGGACGGTAAGCCGACGATCGACGGCGCCGTGACGAAGGGTCTGCCGGAGCCGTATGCCAAGCGTACGGTGGAGGGCGATCTGGGTATGCGGTACAGTCTGTCGTCGCTGGCCGACGAGCTGGATCTCGACGCGGTGGCCGATGCAGCTGCCGCCGGACGCGATCAGGTGGAGGCGTGGGTGCACCGCTGCACGGAGCATCCGGACACCTTGGCCGAGTCGGGCAGCGTGGAGCAACGCATCGAGGAGGAGCTGGCACGCGGTGCCATACGCCTCGCGGTGGAGCGCCATTGCGGCGTCTACCAGACGGTCTACACGCCGTGCGGACAGTTGTTCGCGCTGACGGGGAAAGACCTCGCCGATGTGGCCTACGTGGTCGGTATCGGCGGCGCTATCATCCACAGCGAGCACCCGGACTACATCCTCGAGGGTTCGAAGGCCGACGCAAGCGACTTCACTTACGCCAAGCCGCAGCACCCGTCCTATAAGTTAGATCGGCGCTACATCTTCGCCTCGATGGGTCTGCTGAGCGCCGTCAATCCGGAGCTGGCGCTACGCATCATGAAGGCAGAGATTATATAGACTTTTGTATAGCGGCGCATCTGCTGCGTTGCCTGCGACACTCGGTGTTCGGTCATGTACTAAAGTACACTCCCTCCACCTCGGTCTTGGACGCCTTGCATCTGCACCACTCTCCAAAGTCTATCATCCCCATCCATCCCGCATACAGCCTAAAGGCCGGGTAGTCAGAAGTAGATTCTACCCTCTACCTACTGCGCCGCAGGTGCATAACGTACCCGGAAAACTTGGCCGGCGTCCCTGACGCCTTGATCTTCTTTTGCCTTCTTTTCTTCCATCAAGGGAAGAAAAGAAGGTGGGGG
>ERZ773077.3034-NODE-3034-length-10471-cov-5.052707_pt1 | contig 10471 bp, 10 predicted proteins | sample MGYA00580612_ERZ773077 | MGnify/ENA primary metagenome ERZ773077 (study PRJEB29015, sample SAMEA2737971) | human oral metagenome | biome: human oral; feature: human-associated habitat; material: dental | place: China | collected 2021 ...
CGGCAATTTTTTGTAATTTGAAATGATGGCAGAAACGCATATTCGGCACATGCGGACCACGACACATATCAATGTATTCTTGATGATGATAAAGCGCTGGTGTTGCAGTACGTTCGATGTTCTCATCTAAGATTGCCATCTTGTACGGCTCGCCACGTTTTTCAAACGTATCTCTTGCTTCTTGCCAGCTGACCGGCGTTTTAATCACATCGTAATCGGTTTTCGCCAATTCCAACATGCGTTTTTCGATAGCATCAATATCTTCTTGCGTTAAAGAACGGTCTAAATCCACGTCATAATAGAAGCCATTTTCAATCGTTGGACCGATTGCCATTTTGACATCTGGGAATAATTGTTTGATTGCGTGACCTAGCAAGTGTGCGCAAGAGTGACGAATAATTTCTAAACCGTCTTCATCTTTTGCTGTAATAATTTCAAGGTTGGCATCTTCATTGATGATGTCACAGGCATCACGACGTTCACCGTTGACACGGCCAGCGATGGTTGCTTTGGCAAGACCGGCTCCAATATCTTGAGCCACTTCTAACACAGAAACTGGACGATCAAATTCGCGTTTAGAACCGTCCGGTAAAGTAATAATAGGCATAATTTTTCCTTATACAGTGGTCGCCCATACGAAAGGCAACATGCAAATAATGATTAAAAACAAACCGCACTCTCATTCACTCCCACTATCGAGCAAACCAAGTGCGGCAGAGAATTTTAGCACTTTCCACCACACTTGTTAATATCTCGCTGAATTCTTTCCAATGAGTAAACAATGATTTTCCTGATAGTTACTTTATCTATTCAAAATTTCCGATAAAATGACCGCACTTTTGATAGACACAAATTAAAGGAAACTCTATGAACGTATTAGTATTAAAATCAAGCATCCTTGCAGATAATTCTCAAAGCAATAAATTAGCCGATTACACCATTGAAAAATTAAAAGGTCACAACATTGTGGTACGTGATTTAGCGGCGCAACAACTTCCCCATTTTGATGCAACGGCTGCAACTGCAGTACGTGGCGAACCTAAAACAGCAGAAGAAAATGCACTTTTAGCTTTATCAGATGAATTAGTGGCGGAATTAAAAGCGGCAGATATCATTGTCATTGGTGCACCAATGTATAACTTAGGCATCCCAACACAACTTAAATCCTATTTTGATTTTATCGCGCGCCCTCGTGTAACTTTCCAATACACCGCAAATGGCCCTGAAGGTTTACTTCAAGGTAAAAAAGCGATTGTATTAGCAAGCTTTGGTGGCATGTATGATGAAAACAATAATGTGACAAATTACTTAAAAGCGATTTTAGGTTTTGTTGGCATTACCGATGTTCAGTTTGCTTATGCAAAAGGTATCGGATTAGGTGCTGAAGCGATTGAAAAAGCACAACGTTCAGCAAGAAATAAAATCGATGAGATCGTTGCTTCTCTCTAATCTCTGAATCTATTCCCTCTATTAAGCCATTTTGAGATATGCCTCGAAATGGCTTTTTTTCTGACATAAAATCTCTATTTCTAATCTTACTGGTTAAAAATTAAAAAAATATTGTAAAATTACGCCAATTTTTTGATTATTTTCTTGACTTATGCATTGTGTACTAGTTTAATAGTGCAAAAGTTCAAAATAAAGGATTCATTATGAAAAACACCCCATTTATTGCGGTGACCTCTCAACCGGTTCCCTATCATGCCGACACCACCGCAATTTTTAATACATTATGCCAACAGAACTCAAATTCTCTTCTCCTCGACTCTGCAGAAATTGGTAGCAAAAATAGCTTACAAAGTCTTATTCTAATTAATGCGGCCGTTAAAATTAATTGCTTAGGCAATCAAGTGACATTTAGAGCGCTAAATGCGAACGGAAAACAAGTGTTAAACGAAATTCATCCCGTATTAAGCCAACTTGGTACCGTAAGTGCGGTCAATTTTGACAATGAATTTTCTGTACAATTTGCGCCGCTCGATAATCAATTAGATGAAGACAGTAAATTACAAGCTGCAACCATTTTTGATGGACTTCGTGTCATTTCTAAGCATTATCAACATAGCAGCACACCAGTCTTTTTGGGTGGTTTATTTGCTTATGACTTGGTGGCAAATTTTATTCCAATGCAAGGTGTTGAATTAAAAGATGATGGTATTCACTGCCCGGATTACAGTTTCTATCTCGCCGAAAACTTAATTACCATCGATCACCAAAGCCAACAAGCTACCTTAAAAAGCTTCTGTTTTAGTCAAGAAGAACAAGTGGAAGTCGCGAAAACGGCACTTTCTATTGCACAAAAATTAAAAAATATTGATGGCGTACTTTCCATTAAAGCAGCAAGTGATGAGGTCAGCACCAACTTTGAAGATCCTGAATTTACAGGTATCGTTAAAGCGTTAAAACATCATATTAATATTGGTGATGTGTTCCAAATCGTGCCATCCCGCCGTTTTTCATTAGCTTGCCCGAATACCCTTGCGAGCTACGCACAATTAAAACTTAACAATCCTAGCCCTTATATGTTCTACATGAACGATGAGGATTTCATTTTATTCGGTGCATCACCAGAAAGTGCATTGAAATATGCACCGGATAATCGTCAATTAGAAATTTATCCAATTGCGGGGTCTCGCCCACGTGGTTTTGATGCGCATGGTAATATTGACCCTGAATTAGATGCACGTTTGGAATTAGAATTACGCCTTGATCATAAAGAGCAAGCTGAACATTTAATGTTGGTAGATTTAGCGCGTAATGACATTGCTCGCGTTTGCCAAAGCGGCACACGTAAAGTCGCCGAATTAATGCAAGTGGATCGCTATTCTCACATCATGCATTTGGTTTCTCGCGTAGTGGGTAAACTTCGTCCTGAACTTGATGCCTTACACGCTTATCAAGCTTGCATGAATATGGGGACTTTAACTGGTGCGCCTAAAATCAAAGCGATGCAGTTAATCTATCAATTTGAACAGCAAAAACGTCACAGCTACGGCGGTGCGGTCGGCTATCTTACATCTGACGGTCGTTTTGATACCTGTATTGTGATTCGTTCTGCTTTTGTTCAAAATGGCATTGCCCATATTCAAGCAGGCTGTGGCGAAGTATTGGATTCTGATCCTCAAATGGAAGCGGATGAAACTCGCCATAAAGCAGCTGCAGTGCTTAAAGCTATCAAACAAATCAACACCCAAGCAAAATAAGGACGATAAATTATGGCTAATATTCTCTTTTTAGATAATTTTGATTCATTCACTTATAACTTAGTGGATCAATTCCGTGTGCTTGGGCATAACGTAAAAATTTATCGTAATGACACCAATTTAGAACAAGTGGTGCAAGAGGCATTAAATACACCGGATACGATTCTTGCACTTTCTCCTGGACCAGGTACCCCGGCAGAAGCAGGCATCTTACTCCCGCTCATTGAACGTTTAAAAAATGATGTGCCAATTATCGGGATTTGCTTGGGTCATCAAGCACTTATTCAAGCCTTTGGTGGAGAGGTTGTACATGCAGGCGAAGTATTACATGGTAAAGTATCGCGCATTCAACACGATAACCAAGCCATGTTCAAAGATATTGCCAACCCAATGCCTGTGGCACGCTATCACTCTTTAATGGGTAAAAATCTGCCTGACGAATTTATTGTCAATGCAGATTACAATGGTATTGTGATGGCGATTCGCCATAAAACCTTGCCAATTTGTGCTTTCCAATTCCATCCAGAAAGCATTCTTACTGTGCAAGGTTCGAAATTATTACAACAATCTGTGGAATGGTTATTAAACAGAGATTAAGGAAGAAAAATGATTACCGTATATGGATTAAAAGAAGTGCTTGCGCCTCGTCGTCAAGATATTGCAGAAGTAATTTATAACTGTTTAAACCTTGGTTTAGACATTCCTCGCGGAAAACATGCAATTCGTTTTTTATGTTTAGATAAAGAAGATTTCCTTTATCCTATCGATCGTAACGATGATTATACTGTTATTGAGATTAACCTCATGCAAGGTCGTATGGAAGGCACAAAAAAACGTTTAATCAAAATGCTCTTCAGCGAACTCGAATACAAAATTGGGATCAAATCTCACAACGTTGAAATTACAATTAAAGAACAACCTGCGCACTGCTGGGGCTTCCGTGGCATGACTGGCGATGAAGCACGCGATTTAGATTACGATATTTACGTATAAGGGACGAGATTATGCAAACGGCTCAATTATTAGAACAACTTTACAACGGAAAAACACTTAACAAAGAAGAAAGTGCGGTCATTTTTAATGCTATTATGCAAGGCGAACTGAATAACGAACAAATCGCTGCCATGCTGATTGCGTTAAAAGTACGTGGTGCCACTATTGATGAATTAAGTGGTGCGGTATCTGCGTCTTTGCAAAATGCCAAATCATTCCCTCGCCCTGACTACCCTTTTGCGGATATCGTGGGTACTGGCGGTGATGGTCAAAACACGATTAATATCTCTACTGCGAGTGCCATTGTTGCAGCCTCTATGGGTGCTAAAGTGGCTAAACACGGTAACCGTAGCGTATCAAGCAAATCCGGTGCTAGTGATGTATTAACTGCTCTTGGGGTGAATGTCAATGTCACGCCAGAACAAGCTCGTCAAGCACTTGATGATATTGGGGTATGTTTCTTATTTGCTCAACAATATCACAGTGGGTTTAAACATGTTGCCCCTGTTCGTGCGGCATTAAAAACACGTACGCTTTTTAATATTTTAGGTCCATTAATTAACCCCGCTCGCCCAACTTATCATTTGCTTGGCGTGTATGCCCCTGAATTAGTGAAAACCTATGCAGAAACTGCTGTTGCATTAGGCCATCAACATACTTTTGTTGTGCATGGTGCGGGTCTTGATGAAGTCGCGGTACACGGTGAAACTCAAGTGGCTGAAATTAAAAACGGTAAAATTGACTACTTCACCTTAACACCAGAAGATTTTGGTTTAAAAACACAATCTTTAGAAAGTTTACGTGGTGGCGAACCGCAAGAAAATGCCCAATATCTGACCGCGCTTTTACAAGGTAAAGGTAAAGCGGAACACGCTAATGCGGTAGCGGCGAATGTGGCATTATTGTTGAAATTATTTGGTCATGATGACTTAAAACAAAATGTTCAACATGTGTTGGCTCATCTTGCATCAGGCAAAGCGTTTGAGACATTACAACATTTAACAAGATATTAAGATAAAGGCTGATTTGATAAGCCACAATAAGAAGAAAGATTATGATCACGCAAGATTTCACCAAACCAATTGACTCTGCGACGGTGCTACAAAAAATCGTCTTAGACAAAGCACAATGGGTTAAGGCAAAGGAAGCTGAATTTCCGCTTTCACAATTTAAAGAAAACATTCAAAAATCTGACCGCTCTTTTTATGATGCGTTGGCTAAAGGCACACATCAAAAGCCCGCTTATATTTTGGAATGTAAGAAAGCGTCCCCTTCTAAAGGATTAATTCGTGATGAATTTAATTTAGACGAAATCGCCAATGTGTATAAACATTATGCATCAGCTGTTTCTGTGCTAACGGATGAGAAATACTTCCAAGGTAAATTTGACTATTTGCCGCAAGTACGTGACGTTGTCTCACAACCTGTATTGTGCAAAGATTTTATGATCAGCGAATATCAGGTTTATCTTGCACGCTACTATCAAGCTGATGCTATTTTATTGATGCTTTCAGTGGTGAATGATGAAACCTATCGAGTACTGGCTGATCTGGCGCATTCTCTTGGCATGGGCGTATTGACGGAAACCAGCAACGAAGAAGAGTTTGAACGTGCCCTTGCATTAGGTGCAAAAATTATCGGCGTCAACAATCGGAATCTTCACGATCTCACTGTTGATTTAAACCGCGTGGTAGAACTCACACAAAAATATGCTGATCGCATTCCTGCTGATGCACGTATTATCAGCGAATCGGGGATTTATAATCACAGCCAAATTCGTGATTTGCAAAAAGTGGCACATGGCTTTTTAATCGGTAGCAGCCTAATGGGCAGTGCAGATTTAAACAATGCTGTGCGTGAAGTGATTTTTGGAGAAAATAAAGTATGCGGTTTAACTCGCACGCAAGATGTCAAAGAGGTTTACGCAAACGGAGCATTATACGGCGGCTTAATTTTCGTCGAACATTCAAAACGCTGTGTGAGCCTACGCCAAGCCCAAGAATTAGTGACAGCATCACCACTTCGTTTTGTGGGCGTATTCCAGAATCAAGAAATTGATTTTATTGTAAAAATCGCTAAACAATTGCAGCTTTATGCCGTTCAGCTACATGGTTCAGAAACCGCTGAGTTTATTACCGCACTTCGTCACCAACTGCCTGAAGAAATACAAATTTGGAAAGCCATTTCGGTGAATACTGAAGCACAAAGTACGGTTAATTTTACGGATGATTTAAATATCACTCGCTATATTTTCGATAGCCAATCAGCTAATCAACAAGGTGGCACAGGAAAAACCTTTAATTGGTCACTCATTCCTGAAAACTTGAAACACAAAATTATTTTGGCTGGTGGCATTTCACCTGACAATATTGAACAAGCCATTAAGCAAGGTTGCTTAGGGGTGGATCTCAATTCTGGTGTAGAAACTGCCGCTGGCGTGAAAGATAGCGAAAAAGTGCGGTCAGTTTTTAAGACGATTTTGTCAAATTAATCTGATTGCTAAGGGGAAGTATTATGCAAAGAACAGCGTTAGTAACTGGCGCAACTGCCGGATTTGGTACGGCAATTTGTCGCACACTCATTGAAAATGGCTATCGTGTAATTGGCACAGGGCGCCGCGTAGCTCGTTTGGAACAATTACAACAAGAATTAGGTGATAACTTCCATTTTCTTGCCTTTGATATTTCAGATCGCCAAGCAACAGAAGATGCGTTCCATTCCCTTCCCGCTACTTGGCAATCCATTGATTTATTGGTGAATAATGCAGGTTTAGGATTAGGCTTAGAAAGTGCAGATAAAGCGAGTTTAGACGATTGGATGCAAATGATTGATACCAATATTAAAGGACTCGTCACCATCACTCGTCTTGTGTTACCACAAATGGTTAAACGCAATTCAGGTCATATTATTAATTTAGGCTCAATTGCAGGTACTTATCCTTATCCAGGTGGTAATGTATACGGTGGCACTAAAGCTTTTATCAAACAATTTAGTTTAAATCTTCGAGCCGATCTTGCAGGTACACAAATTCGCGTGTCCAATGTTGAACCCGGTCTTTGTGGTGGAACTGAATTTTCGAATATTCGCTTTAAAGGTGATGATGCCCGAGCTAAAAAACTCTATGAAAATGTAGAATATGTCAGCCCACAAGATATTGCTAATATTGTGTTATGGCTCAATCAACAACCTGAACATGTCAATATTAATCGTATTGAAGTGATGCCTACTGCACAAACCTTTGCACCACTTAATGTCGCAAGAATTCAAAAATAACAAGGAAATATTATGTCAGAAACCCTTTTAAATCCTTATTTCGGTGAATTTGGCGGAATGTATGTACCAGAAATTCTCGTACCGGTACTACAACAGCTAGAAAAAGCCTTTGTTGAAGCAAAAGACGATCCTGAATTCCAACGTGAATTTCAAGATTTACTTAAAAATTATGCGGGCAGACCAACCGCACTTACCCTTTGCCGTAATTTAACCAAAGGAACAAAAGCAAAAATTTATTTAAAACGTGAAGATTTACTTCACGGTGGTGCCCATAAAACCAATCAAGTATTGGGTCAAATTTTATTAGCGAAACGTATGGGTAAAACACGTATTATCGCAGAAACCGGTGCAGGCCAACATGGTGTGGCAACAGCTCTTGCTTGTGCAATGTTAGATATGCCTTGTCGTGTTTATATGGGTGCAAAAGACGTAGAACGTCAATCACCAAACGTCTTCCGTATGCGTTTGATGGGTGCAGAAGTGATTCCTGTACAAAAAGGTTCTTGCTCATTGAAAGATGCGTGCTGTGAAGCGATGCGTGATTGGTCAGCCAACTATGAAAACACCCATTATTTATTGGGTACAGCTGCAGGCCCTCATCCATTCCCAACCATTGTACGTGAATTCCAAAAAATGATTGGTGAAGAAACTAAACGTCAAATTTTAGAAAAAGAAGGGCGCCTACCGGATGCTGTTATTGCTGCAGTAGGTGGTGGTTCGAATGCGATTGGTATGTTTACAGACTTTATTGATGAAAAAAGTGTACGCTTAATTGGTGTAGAACCCGCTGGTCACGGCATTGAAAGTGGTGAACATGGTGCACCATTAGGTCATGCAAAAGTCGGTATTTATTTCGGTATGAAATCACCTTTAATGCAAACTGAAGATGGTCAAGTGGAAGAATCCTACTCTATTTCTGCTGGATTAGACTTCCCTTCTGTTGGCCCTCAACATGCTTATTTACAAAGTATTGGTCGTGCTGAATACCCAAGCATTACAGATGATGAAGCGTTAAACGCTTTCCAAGCATTAGCAAAACATGAAGGGATTATTCCTGCATTGGAAAGTTCTCATGCATTAGCACATGCGCTAAAAATGATTCATCAAGAACCGAATAAAGAACAAATTTTAGTGGTGAATCTCTCTGGTCGTGGTGATAAAGATATTTTCACCGTTGATAAAGTTTTAAAAGAAAAAGGAATGCAATAATGAGCCGTTTTGAAACTAAATTTGCAGAACTTGCAGCGAAAAAAGAAGGGGCTTTTGTACCTTTCGTTACATTATGCGATCCAACATTTGATCGCTCTTTTGAAATTATTTGCACGTTAGTCGAAAATGGCGCAGATGCTTTGGAATTAGGCTTTCCATTTTCTGATCCACTATTAGATGGTCCCGTTATCCAAGCGGCTAATAACCGTGCGCTCAATGCGGGCCATAGCACTGAAGACAGCTTTAAATTACTCGCTAAAGTGCGGTCAAAATATCCGGATATTCCGATTAGCTTACTCCTTTGTGCGAATTTAATTTTTGCGAAAGGCTTAGATAATTTCTATCAACGCTGTGCAGAAGTCGGCGTGGATGCAGTTTTAGTGGCAGATATTCCACTATTGGCAAAAGAAGACTATGTTCAAGCTGCTAAAAAGCATGGTATTCAACCTGTCTTTATTTGCCCACCAAATGCTGATGCTAAAACGGTACAAGGTGTTGCTGAAAACAGCGAAGGCTATACCTATTTAGTTTCTCGTGCGGGTGTAACAAGCGCAGAGAATCAAGCTCATGCCGCAAACTTAGATACACTTGTAGAACAACTCAAAGCCCACAAGGCTCCACCAATTCTACAAGGTTTTGGTATTGCTCAACCTGCTCAAGTGAAAGAAGCGCTTCAACTGGGTGCAGCAGGCGCAATTTCAGGATCCGCGACAGTAAAAATCATTGAGCGAAACTTAGATAATCAGGCTCAATGCTTATCTGAACTTGCCGAGTTTGTTCGCAATATGAAAGCAGTAACAAAATAATTATAGAAATTTTTTTATATTACAGCTTAAGGAACCCCAAAAATGTCTTTTCTAGTGCCTTTTCTGAGGAAACAATTCGCTTTCTGGCGTATTTTTCTTTACTTTCTAGCTTTTACTACACTTTATGCTAGATTGGTATCTCAATCCTTCTTCTCAAACTTCTCTTACCCTACAGGGGTAGGCGTCTTAAGTAATTCAGTTTTATTTGGCTATACTGCTTATTTTTTGGGAAGTGCGCTTTTTTTAATTTACTTTATGCTGATTTGGGGAATATCCACCGGATTTATTCTTGGATTGTGTCAATTTAGGAGAAGCGTTAAAGGCATTCTTAGTGCAACCATTATCGGAACACTCACCGCTGGAATTTCTTTTTATATCATAGCAAACGATGTTAACGATGTTAACCTTTACCTCTGCCTTTTCCATGGTGCATTAGCTGCAATTTTTGGCCTAATCGCTTTTCCAAATAAAGCGGGAATTCTCTTAGAATTCCAAATCATGCATAAAATACTGCCTAAGGCTGTTTCAACGGGAGTAAATCTAACTAACCAAGTCATAGAGAAAAAAGCCTTTGCCTCTTACCGTTGGTTAATTCCTCTTGTATTTACTTTGCTTGGCACTATTATTTTTGGAATCACATCCATATTATTAACGCAAGTGACAGATCTAGCTAGCATCATAACATTAATGCTTTTAATGATGATTATTGCTGCATTTCCGATGTTATTCACTGGTCTTACCGTCATGTTTGCACGATTCCACAAGAATTTTCGCCATCTTGCCTTTAGCGTTCTGATTGGTGTGTTATATTACAGTTTGGTTGCTTATTTATTTAATGATAGTAATATTGAAGAATTCAGATTGTTTGCAATACAAAACTACATAGCCTTAATCATTGCCATTGTTTTATCCGCATTGATTTCATTCAAAAAGATTGTGCCAATTAACAAAATTCAATAAACAAAAAAGTGCGGTTAATTTTAACCG
>ERZ773077.3036-NODE-3036-length-10466-cov-5.108443_pt1 | contig 10466 bp, 10 predicted proteins | sample MGYA00580612_ERZ773077 | MGnify/ENA primary metagenome ERZ773077 (study PRJEB29015, sample SAMEA2737971) | human oral metagenome | biome: human oral; feature: human-associated habitat; material: dental | place: China | collected 2021 ...
GTACCTGCATTTTGGATACGTTTTGTTAATGGTGCAATTTCCTCTTCTTTCCACTCAGCATATTGAACTTGTGAAAGTAATGGAAGAATAGTTACACCTGAGTGTCCACCAATAACTGGTACGCTTGTACGAGAAACATTTAAGCCTTTTAATTCAGATACGAATGTTTCAGAACGTAACACGTCTAAAGTGGTGACACCGAATAATTTACGTTTGTCATAAACACCCGCTTTTTTCAACACTTCTGCAGCAATCGCAACCGTCGTGTTCACAGGGTTGGTGATAATACCTACACAAGCTTTTGGACAAGTTTTTGCAATATGTTCAATTAAGTTACGCACGATACCCGCATTGATATTGAAAAGATCTGAACGATCCATACCCGGTTTACGTGCCACCCCTGCAGAAATTAAAACGACATCGGCACCTTTAAGTGCAGGTGTTGGATCTTCTCCTGCAAAACCTTCTACTTTCACCGCTGTTGGGATATGACTCACATCTTTAGCCACACCAGGTGTCACTGGTGCAATATCGTAAAGCGATAATTCACTTTCAGCGGGTAATTGTAATTTAAGTAATAAGGCTAATGCTTGACCAATACCGCCTGCTGCGCCTAATACTGCAACTTTCATAAAATACTCCTCATGTATTAATTAATCCTAACTAGGTAGAATTTTAAAGTCTTAGTCATTAAATTACAAACAGAGAAATTCAATTATGCGATCTAGCTCAAACTTTTCAAACGATAAGTTTATTTTAATTGCATAAAATGAATTTTTATGCAATTCTTATGCAAATACGCCTATATGAGAATAACTATGTCTGATCAATTAACAAAAGCATTTAAAGAACTTCTTAATCAAGAACGATTTGCGTCTCAAAGCGAAATTGTTGATGCCTTAAAAAACCAAGGATTTCAAACCATCAACCAATCTAAAGTTTCACGCATGCTAAGTAAATTTGGCGCGGTTCGTGCGAGAAACACAAAAATGGAAATGGTCTATTGCTTACCAAGCGAATTGAGTGTGCCCGCTACCAGCAGTCCATTAAAAAATCTGGTTTTAGATATCGATCACAATGATTTCGTCATCGTCATCAAAACCTCTCCAGGTGCGGCACAGTTGATTGCTCGCTTATTGGATTCCATTGGTAAACCAGAAGGCATTTTAGGTACGATTGCGGGAGATGACACCATTTTTGTGACACCAACAAAAGAGACAACAATCAAATCGCTTCTAGAGCAAATTCAAACGCTTTTTGAAAGCAGCCTATAATGAATATCTTAGTGACCGGTGGAACGGGATTTGTAGGAAAAGCATTAGTTGAATCACTACTTTCACGTGGCGATAGCGTTACTGTACTGACTCGCTCCATTGAAAAAGCCCAAGCTATTTTTTCTGAAAAAACACCGCAATTTTTGACCGCACTTTACACACTCAAAGACTTAAATACCTTTGATGCGGTTATTAATCTTGCCGGTGAACCCATCTTCGATAAAAAATGGACAGTTCAACAAAAAGAGAAACTACGTCATAGCCGCATTAATTTAACACAGCAGATTGTCCAACTTATTAACCAAAGTGAGCATCTCCCTGTCTTAATTTCAGGTTCAGCAACAGGAATTTATGGAGACCGTGGCGAATACGTGATCACCGAAGACACTCATCCAAGTAGTCAATTTACCGCACAACTTTGTATTGATTGGGAAAATGCAGCAAAACAAGCCAACACAAGAGTCTGTTTAGTGAGAACCGGATTAGTGCTTTCTCCAAAAGGTGGTGCTTTTGCAAAAATGCTCCCGCTCTATCGCTTCGGATTAGGTGGCAAATTAGGGAATGGCAAGCAATATTGGAGCTGGATCGCATTAGAGGATATGGTAAAAGGATTGATTTTTTTACTTGATCATAGCAATTGTGAAGGGGCATTTAATTTTACCGCGCCACATCCTGTTAAAAACAAGACATTCAACCAATTATTAGGTCAAGCATTACATCGTCCTTGTTTTGCTCAAGTGCCTCAATTTTTACTCACCTCTCTTCTCGGTGAACGCGCTTGCATTATATTAGACAGTCAGAATGCCTATCCAAAACATTTGTTAGATTGCGGATTTACATTCCAATACTCAGAATTAAGGGATTACTTTCAAAAAATATTTTAAAAACAAAAGGCTGGTCAAAACCAGCCTTCATTATTTTTCATACCTATTATGCTAAATATTCTAAAAATTCCCCTACGGTGTGGAAAGATCCAAATACCAGCACAATGTCATTTTTATCTGCATTTTTAACCGCACTTTGCACACCTTCAGCTACAGAATCTTCAGAAACACTTTTTGCTGATGGGCAAACGGTTGTTAATTTCGCATTTAGGTCATCACCAGATTGACCACGGTAACCACCTAATGTTACACAATACCATTGGTCAATAACAGAAGTAAGTTGAGTAAACACCAACTCCGCATCTTTATCCTTCAGCATACCGCAAACGGCAATGATACGACCTGAAATCTGTGCTTTAAGTGAGGTCAATTTTTCGGCTAAATATTTTGCCGCATGAGGATTATGCCCCACATCGATGATCACTTTTGGTAACTGTGAATAAGGGACATTCAAGCGTTCTGCCAATTTTTCTAGCTGATTACCTTTCAATTGTTGAAAGCGACCTACCAATTCTACTTCAATTAATGAACGTTTAATGGTCTCGACAGAAATATCAAAAGGTAATTGCTCAACAGCCGCCAAAGCGGTTGCTGCATTGGCTAATGGAATTTGGCAAAACGGTAGATTTTCTAACCGCACTTTGTTGCTCTGCCACATCCAAGTTTGCTCATTGGCTTTAAACGACCAATTAACATCTCGGCGTGAAACGTGGCAATGTAATTTCTCCGCTTGTTCTAACATAGGTTGCGGGACATTTGGTTCGCCAATCACAACAGGTTTATTCGCACGGAAAATACCCGCTTTTTCAAAGCTAATTTCTTCACGCGTTGAACCCAGAAAATCCGTATGATCAATATCGATACTGGTGATAACGGCCAGATCATTATCGACAATATTGGTTGCGTCCAAACGCCCACCAAGCCCCACTTCTAGAATGACGACATCAAGTTTCGCTTGTTTAAATAAATGCAAAGCCGACAATGTGCTAAATTCAAAATAAGTGAGGGATTGCGTTTTATGCTTTTTGATGAAATCAAAAGAAGCAGTATGCATTTCATCCGGTAAGTCTTGATTTTGAATACGAACACGTTCGTTATAACGCAATAAATGAGGTGAGGAATACACACCCACACGCAAACCGTGATTTAACAAAATGGTTTCAAGCAAACGGCACGTTGTGCCTTTACCATTTGTGCCCCCCACCGTGATCACATAAGGTGCGGGATTCAAAAGATCCAATTCTTCTGCAACCGATTTAATGCGCTCTAGCCCTAAATCAATCGCTTTGAAATGACTGTTTTCCAAATAAGAAAGCCACTCAGCGAGTGGCGAAGTGGCTTTTAAATTCATTGTATTACTCATGTTCAACAACTTCTACTTCAACAAAAGGTGAAGGTTGATTGGTGAGTTTGCTTAAAAGGTTTCCAAGGGTTGAACGCATTTCTGAACGTTTCACGATCATATCAATCGCCCCTTTCTCAAGTAAGAATTCACTACGTTGGAAGCCTTCCGGTAATTTTTCACGTACAGTTTGTTCAATAACACGTGGGCCTGCAAAACCGATTAATGCTTTTGGTTCAGCAATGTTCACATCACCTAACATCGCAAAGCTTGCAGAAACACCACCTAATGTTGGATCCGTTAATACAGAAATAAACGGCACACCTTTTTCACGCATTTTTGCTAACACCGCACTGGTTTTCGCCATTTGCATTAATGAGAAAAGGGCTTCTTGCATACGCGCACCGCCACTTGCAGAGAAACACACAAATGGACAGTTTAATTCAATTGCTTTTTCTGCCGCTTTCACAAATTTTGAACCCACAACAGAGCCCATTGAACCGCCCATGAAACTGAAGTTAGATGCAGCAACAACTACAGGCATGTTGTAAAGTGTACCCGTCATTGTGATTAACGCATCTTTTTCACCAGTTTCTTTTTGTGCAGCAGTAATACGATCTTTATATTTTTTTAAATCTTTAAATTTAAGAATATCTTTTGGTTCTAAATCAGCCGATAATTCTTGGCTTGAACCTTCATCTAATAAGGCTAAAAGGCGCTCACGAGCATCAATGCGCATATGATGGCCGCATTTTGGGCAAACATGTAAATTACGTTTTACTTCTTCGCCGTAAAGGACTTGTTCGCAAGAGGTACATTTTGTCCAAACCCCTTCTGGTACGTTAGCTTTACGTGATGCAGAGGAAGAGGTTCCTTTGCTAAAAATTCTATCAATCCAGCTCATTTTTTACCTTTTTTATTAACTAGAAAAGTTTGCGTATTTAATCATAATTTAGCGAAATTTGCTAGTCAGATGAGATTATCTTCTAAAAACAATGGCCCTAAATTTTTCTGTGGAATCGCAAATTTTTCAGGATAAATCACATTGACTAAATATAAGCCTTCGGGTTTCGCTGTTGGCGCGGCCAATTTACGATCTTTTTGCTCTAACAACCATTTCATCCACTCAACAGGTTGATTGCCTGCACCAACTTCAATCAAGCTTCCTACAATATTTCGCACCATATGATGCACAAAGGCATTCGCTTGAATATCCACAATAACATACTGCCCTTTTCGCACCACATTTAAATGATGCACATTTCGCCAAGGGGTATTCGATTGACATTGCGCCGCGCGGAAAGAGGAAAAATCATTTTCCCCCAATAAGAACTGCCCCGCTTGGTGCATTTTCTTTTCGTCTAAATCTAAATGGCAATGGGTAATCCCTTCCGGCAAAATGGCTGAACGTAATTTATTGCAATACAAAATATAACGATAACGACGCGCGGTTGCCGAAAAACGGGCGTGAAATTCATCATCCACCACTTTTGCCCAACTCACTGAAATGTCATCAGGCAAATTCGCATTCGTGCCAAATGCCCATGCTTTTTCGGGGCGAACAGCTGTAGTTTCAAAATGCACGACTTGCCCTGTGCCATGCACACCTGAGTCTGTTCTGCCCGCACAAAACACTTCAATTTTTTCATTTGCCACAAAAGATAACGCTTTTTCTAATTCTTCTTGTACGCTACGCACTTTCTCTTGTCGCTGCCAGCCGCAATACTGTTTTCCGTTATATTCAATGCCTAAGGCTATCTTCATTGGAAAATACTCCTAAAACGATTTCGAATTTGACCGCACTTTGCCCGAAAAGAAAAAACACCAATAACTCATCATTATTGGTGTTCTTATCACAAGCTAAAAATTAAGCACGTTTGAAGTCAATGTGAACCAATTTTGGTTTGAATGGGTGACGTTGCATTGCTTGAACTTTCACTGCAACTTCTTTACCTTCAACCACCAAAGTGATTACATCGCTATAGAAAGAATCGTGAGCTTGTGCGTTGTTTAATTCATCGTGATTTAAGATGATTGAAACAGGTGCTTCGCTGCCACCATAAATGATTGCAGGGATTTGACCGTTGTGACGCAGGCGGCGGCTCGCACCCTTACCTTGCGCTTGACGAACTTCAGCGTTAAATTTAAATGCCATTTTAATGTTCTCTTGATTAAAAGTTTAAAATAAAAAATTGCAGGCGACCCAGCAATTTTCCTAAATTTGCTCAAAGACAAACTTTGAGAGCGGCAGATTATAAAATATTCAGCCCCACAATGCAAATTTACACCGCAAATTTTTTCTAGGCTTTTCAAGGCAAAGCGATTAAAATAAGTCCCAATTTTTAATTAATTTTAACTAACTGAATTGTAAGTGGGTTTCAAATGGAATTTCTTATCAGCTTTTTTACCGATTACGGTTATTGGGCGGTGCTATTTGTTCTTATTATTTGTGGCTTTGGTGTACCCATTCCAGAAGATATCACGCTCGTATCCGGTGGCGTAATTGCTGGTCTTTATCCTGAAAGTGTCAATTCCCATTTAATGTTGTTAGTCAGTATGATTGGTGTGCTTGCTGGTGACTCTTGTATGTATTGGCTTGGTCGCATTTACGGCACCCGAATTCTTCGTTTCCGCCCAATGCGCAAAGTGCTCACCTTACAACGCTTAAAAATGGTGCGTGAAAAATTTGCCCAATACGGCAACCGTGTTTTATTTGTAGCTCGTTTCCTTCCAGGATTACGCGCGCCAATTTACATGGTGTCAGGTATCACCCGCCGCGTTAGCTATACGCGCTTCGTATTAATTGATTTCTGTGCGGCTATTATTTCCGTGCCAATTTGGGTTTACCTTGGCGAATTTGGTGCGAAAAACTTAGATTGGTTACACGAACAAATTAAAAAAGGCCAACTTGTTATTTATATCCTAATCGGTATTTTAGCCCTATTCCTATTTTGGAAATGGAAAAAAGCGAAGAAATCCAAAGCTAACTAATCTCATATAATTCAATAAAAAGTGCGGTAAAAAACAATATCATTTTATACCGCACTTTTTTCATTCCAACTAAGCTTTAGAGGCTAAATATCGTTCCACGGTATCCACAATCGCTTGCGTTTGAGGATCAATTTCAATATTTACTAAATCGCCAATTTGGCGTTTGCCAATCAAAGTTCTATGTAAAGTTTCAGGGATTAAATTCACGCAAAATTCATCATCTTTCACTTCACCAATAGTAAGGCTGATGCCGTCAATTGCGATAAATCCTTTGGTAAGGATATATTTCATCACGTCTTTATTGGGTAATTTAAACCAAACCTGACGATTGTTTTCGCTTTCGATAATTTGTGAAACGCTTGCAGTACAATAAACGTGACCCGATAAAATATGCCCACCAATCTCTGCGCCCATTTGCATTGCACGTTCGATATTCACAAAATCCCCGGCTTTTAAACTGCCGAGATTGGTGATGCGCAAGGTTTCCTGCATTAAGTCAAAGCTCACAAGATCGTCATGAATTTCAGTCACTGTTAAGCACACGCCATTATTCGCCACGGATGCACCGATTTCTAAGCCTTTTCGCATTTCAGCTGGTAATTTTACGATCTGTGTTCTAAAATTATCGCTGTCTTTAATTGCATAAATTTGGGCGATGCCCTGTACAATACCCGTAAACATTATTATTCCTTCATTAAAAATTTTTTCAATATTATAGCAAAATTTATGAATTCTCGTCTTTTTTCTCAATACCGTATTGATATTCAAAAACTTATCCGAATTGCGACACCTATCGGGCTTGCCCAGTTAGCTCAAACTGGCATGGGCACCGTGGATGTGATTATGGCGGGGCGTGTGAGCTCGGCTGATGTAGGCGGTGTCGGTATTGGTGCCTCCATTTGGCTACCTTTGGTACTTTTCGGACAGGGTTTATTACTCGCCTTACCACCAACAATTTCCTATTTAAATGGTTCAGGGCAGCGCCATCGCATTGCTCCCCAAGTAAGACAAGGTCTTTGGATTTCATTTTTAGTGATGATTCCCCTTGCACTCATCATCTATCATAATGATTTCATATTACAGTTTATGAATATGGATGCCCACATGGCTGATGTGACGATGAACTATTTGCGTGCGATGGTGTGGGGCTTGCCTGCCTATTTATTGCTGATTAATTTCCGCTGTTTGAATGATGGCATTGCTAAGACCAAACCGGCCATGGTGATTACCTTCATGGGGTTAATGCTGAACATTCCGCTGAATTATATGTTTATTTACGGCAAATTTGGTGCGCCTGCATTGGGCGGTGTCGGTTGTGGTGTAGCAACAGCTATTGTTAACTGGGCGATGGCAATCTTCATGATTACCTATTCTGCCAAAAACTATAATGAACGTAGTTTGAAAGTCTTTGAAAAGATTATTGAAAAGCCAGACATCAAAACACTGAAAAAATTGACCGCACTTGGCTTGCCTATTGCCATTGCTCTGTGCAGTGAAGTCTCACTCTTTGCGTTAAGTAGTTTGTTACTTTCCCCATTAGGTGCGGATGTGGTCGCTAGCCACCAAATTGCCTTAAATACCAGTGCCGTAGCCTTTATGTTCCCCATGTCTATTGCCATGGCGGCAACCATTTTAGTGGCGCAAGAACTGGGTAATCACGCACCACAAAAAGCCAAAATTATGGCTCACGCGGCTATTATTCTTGGCTTGATTGTGGCAAGTGTATTGGCGTTGGTGATTTGGGTATTTAGTGCAGAGATTGCCGCATTAATTGTAGGCGATAATGCTACTGTTATTGCCCTTTCAGGCAGCTTATTAGCGATGGCGGCGATTTATCAATTTTCAGATTCGGTGCAAGTGGTAGTGAGTGGTATTTTACGTGGCTATAAAGATACTAAAATCATTCTTTATATCACGTTACTCGCCTATTGGGGCGTCGGTATCCCAGTTGGGTATATTCTTTCCCGCACGGATTGGATTGTTCCAAGCATTGGCGCAAAAGGTTTCTGGGTCGCGTTTATCATTGCCTTAACCATTGCTGCTACTTTACTCTTTATGCGTATGCGAAAAATCCAATCACAATCTGATGAAACCATTATTCAACAGTTAGAAAGATTGAAATAGTTAAAGTAAAAAGTGCGGTCGAATTTGACCGAACTTTCATCTTTTACATCACTACCACATCAAACTGTTCTTGGTTGTAGTACTGCTCTGTTTTGACTTGAACCTGTTTGCTGATGAACATTTCGATCTCTGGCAATAAACCGTGCGATTCTTCTTTGATTAAGTAATCCGCTACGGCTGGAGAGGCATAAACCACAAATTGTTCACTCGAGAATAAGTGGTTGACGCGAATGATCTCACGCATAATTTCATAACATACCGTTTCGACGGTTTTCACGCGTCCACGTCCTTGGCAAGTTGGACATTCATCACACAAAACGTGTTCTAAACTTTCGCGAGTACGTTTACGGGTCATTTCCACTAAGCCAAGTTGAGTAAAACCATTTACATTGGTTTTCACGCGATCTTTTGATAGCGCCTCTTCCAAGGATTCAATCACTCGATTGCGATGATCATCGGTTTGCATATCAATAAAATCAATAATGATAATACCGCCTAAATTACGCAGTTGTAACTGCTGAGCAATGGCTTTAGTGGCTTCAATATTAGTGTTAAAAATCGTTTCATCTAAATTTCGATGACCAACGAATGCACCGGTATTGATATCAATGGTCGTCATGGCTTCAGTTTGCTCAATAATGAGATAGCCGCCCGATTTTAAATTCACACGTTTCTCTAAGGCATTTTGAATACCACGTTCTACACCATAAATATCAAAAATCGGCTGATTGCCCGTATAAAGCATTAATTTTTCACTTAATTCAGGCATGAATTCATCGGTAAATTCTCTAACCTCGTTAAAACAAAGTTTGGAATCGATATGAATTTTCTCTAAATTAGCACCGATAAAATCACGCAAAATACGTTGCGGCAATGCGGGTTCACCATAAATTTTAGAACGGGTTGGATATTTGCCTTTACGCTCAAGCACTTTACGCCATAAACGTTTTAAAAATTCCGCATCTTGGCGTAACTCTTCTTCCGTTGCGCCTTCGGTAGCTGTACGGACAATAAAGCCACCTAACTCATCACAAAAAGGCTCAACCAGTGCTTTTAATCTTGCGCGCTCTTCTTCGCTTTCAATACGTTGTGACACACCAACATGACTATTTTCCGGCATAAAGACAAGATAGCGAGAAGGTAATGTAATATCCGTGGTTAATCTTGCGCCTTTTGTGCCCAAAGGATCTTTCACCACTTGTACCACGATATCCTGCCCCTCGCGTACGAGTTCAGAAATGCTTTTTGCACGGAATTGTTTTTGTTCGTTTACATCCACACATTCGGTATGTGAAACAATATCGGAAGCATGCAAAAATGCGGCTTTTTCTAAACCGATATCCACAAATGCAGACTGCATCCCTGGTAAAACACGGGTTACTCGCCCTTTATAAATATTCCCCACGATGCCACGTTTGGCTTGACGTTCAATATGAACTTCTTTTAAAACACCCGTTTCCACCAGCGCAACGCGGGTTTCATTGGGCGTAACATTCATTAATAATTCAACAGAATCCATTTTTTCGACCTTAGTTTTAATGATATTAGTCTATCGAAAAGGAAAATAGAATAATAGTCCTAAATAAGGTAAAATGTGACCTTTCTCAAATTTTCACGACTTATTTTGGGGTATTTAATGTTTGGTTTAGACCCAACACTTATTACTTTTAGTATTTATATTTTTGGCATGATTTTAATCGGTGTTCTTGCCTATTATTATACAAACAACTTATCCGATTACATTTTAGGTGGTCGTAAACTCGGGAGTTTTGTGACTGCCATGTCTGCTGGTGCATCTGATATGTCCGGCTGGTTATTAATGGGCTTGCCGGGTGCGGTGTATGTGTCTGG
>ERZ773077.3040-NODE-3040-length-10456-cov-3.609076_pt1 | contig 10456 bp, 7 predicted proteins | sample MGYA00580612_ERZ773077 | MGnify/ENA primary metagenome ERZ773077 (study PRJEB29015, sample SAMEA2737971) | human oral metagenome | biome: human oral; feature: human-associated habitat; material: dental | place: China | collected 2021 ...
GCCCGTAGGCGGCTGTTTTTATGGGGGTATTACGACGGTGTCGCGTTACGGTGCATAACGATCGGCGACGTTGGAAGTTTGTGCCGGGGCACTACCACTACCTCCGCCGTAGTTGTTAGCTCCATCATCACCCTGGAAGGTGTTGGTGCCGACTTTGACAGCGCCAAATACGCCACCCCAATCGCCAACTTCGTAAGCAGAACCATATTTATTGGTCGCTTTCACAGAGTTGAAGCTTCCGCCCATTTCATCAGCCTGGCTGCCGAAGAAGGCGGCACGGAAGTCTGCCTCATCGTTGCCAGGGGCGTAGGTGCGGTCAGCGGTGCCGATGACGGTATTGCCGATAACATCCCCAGTGAAGGTGACGAGTTTGTCTTTATACACGTTGGGTTTATCCAGCTGCTCCAACCAAGCGTTATAGACATCGCCAACGACTTTCTTGGTGCCGAAGTTCACGTCTGCTTCAACGAAGTTACCCAAACCAAGGGTATGTCCTGTAGCGTCATTTCTGCCACCACCATCGAAGGCATTCGGCAGGTCTTTTTGGCTCTGAGTGGTACGGATACCGTGGAAGCTGTTATCGATGCCATACATCAACGCATGACCTTCGTAGCGTGCGACCTGGTTGGACGGCAAAGCCTTCATTTGGTCAATGGTGGTTTCATCCACACCACGGAAGAAGTAGTTATCGACACTGTCGCCCGTGCCTTTCTTCTCAAACGGTGCACGCAGGAAGCCGTTCGGCAAGAGTTTGGTACCGTTCGCGGTGAGATCCAGGTTGGTGGTTACCCGGCCATATTGCACTTTTTGCAGGGTAATCGGCTTCGCGCCAATGCTGTATTGGGTCGGCTTACTGTCCAGATCCGCGTAGTAACCTTGCGCCGTGGGCGTTGCCAATGTGCTTTCCACTTGGGAGACAAATGAGCGGGCGCCCGAATAGCTGTTCATGCTCATCGCCTTGACGGCACGATCATCCTGGTCAGCGTAAGCAAGATGATAATGGCCGAAGATACGGGTGCTGGTCTTGTGGTGATCTTTCCAGCGTGCGCCGTCAAACTTCAGCTCTTCGCCTAGGGTAGCCATTTCTTTCGGCTGGGCCTCGCCATGTTCGCGATAGCCACCGATACGAATCAAACCGTTGGTGATATCGCCGGTCGGCTGAATTTCCACGTCACGATCGCGCGCGTTCGTGCCGTGAGGTACAGTATTTTTACCCCATACCAAATCTTCGGTGCCTTCACCGCAACCGGTACCGACGGTGCCGCATTCGCTGTAATCGGTATTGATATCGACACGACGTGCACGCGGATTCCAACCTTCACTGGTTGCCCAGTTTTCGAAGGCGCTGTCCTGGGTACTCCACCAGATCAGGTTGGCACCATATTTATTTTCATTTTCCGGTCTGTAGCCCGGGGTACCCGGTTTCCAGATACGATCATCGGCAAAACGAACGACGCGATCGTCTTCTTTCCAGCCGATATACGGATTGCCACGGAATTCACCGCGCTGACCACCGCCAAGGTTCTCCGGTTTAATCCATTCGGCGCTGATGAGGTGCTTGACCCAACCCACATTCTCACCACCTGAATGAAGCGAGCATAGGGTTGCCCCGCCATCACATACAGTAGTGCCGTCTGTCAATCTCTTATTTGCATTGAGGTTTGGCACGGATCCGTTTGCTGTGATGCCGGTATGCGCATTGTCTTCGACAGCTGGTTTTACTTCGTCAGACAGCGGCGTTGCTTCGTAGACGGTGATGGGGCTACCGACATTTACCCAGCCATAGTGGCCAGTAGTAGGGCCTGTTGGTATCCACTGCCAACTCCTCCGCTGAACTTCTATGTTGTAGGTAACCCCCCACACTTGTTTCAGCGTCCAATCCCATTCGTTCGGTACAGGATTCACCAGTGGGCGGAGGCCTTTATGCTGCCGAATGGCGGTGTAATCTTCGCGTTCCAGATAGATATGTTCGTGATCCATCGGGTTGGTATTCGGCCCGTTTATGAGGGTATCGATAGCATTATTGTTTGCTTCGTCATAAGGCCTATTCGGATAGGCAAACAGTCCTTTTGGATATTTAGGGTAAGCGCCATTGGGATAAGGTTTCTGGTAATTGGAGCCCACCCATCCGCTTTTCTGTATGCCGCCAGCCCTGGTAATGCCTATATCACCTTGGCGGGAGCCGGCATAGGCACCCGAGTCAGGTTTCCCTCTTCCATCGGGACCAACATTGACTCTGCCGCCGTTCCAGTCAACCAGATTGCGTTCTCTTGCTCTAGTAGTCGGAGGATTTTCAGCATTGGGGTAATCGGTATATCGATATGAGGCGTCATCGCGGTCTTCCGGATCTACGGGCGTAGTCCCGTCATTACGCCATGTGGTGGCCGGGCGATGTCCACTGGCATCCGTCGGGCTGTCGTCTTCACCTTGCTTAAAACTGCCATAGCGGTCGGAATCGTTATAAATCTCCCCGGAGACATAATCTTTATTAGTACCGATGTTGGCAATGTGGCGGGAATTGTCGTTGTAATTCCTTGTTGCCCAGTTTGTCCATTCCGGATTGTTACCCCTATTTGCCAAGCGATCTTCAAGTTGTTGAATTGTGGAAACCCGCTGTTCGACTGGTTTGTAGGGGTTGTTAAACAGTGGCGGCGCTGGTGGTTTAGTGAAACTTGTCCCTACCGGCCCGCCTTGATTTGCTGCGTGTTCTTTGCCGATATCCGCCTGATTTGCAGCGTGGGGGTAATCAACATAGGGCTGGCGGTATTCGTAACGCGGGGTAAAGACGTGGGTGACTCGTTCGCGGGTAAATTCGCCGTCTTTATCAGTGTTGTTTTGGATATGAGTGTCAATGTTATGAGTGGTGCCATCAAGGCGGTTATTCGGGTCACTGAATTTAGCTGAACCTACTTGCTTGAACGCCCCTGCGAGGACATCCACGTTTTTGAAGTTTTCTACCTGCAAGCTGTCGTCTTCACGCGGCTTGCCTGCAGCGGTTAGCGGCTCAACATCGGTGCCACCTGCAAATTGGGCGCGGACGGCTTCGCCATCTTTATAGTCGAGGTCTCGGCGTGCAAGGACGATGTTAGTCAGTTTCGGGTTTTGTTCGTTCAGGGAAACGCCAAGAAGCGGTGTGGCGGATGCCATTTGTTCGGGGTTGTTGGCGCGGTCGTATCCTGAGCCATCACGGCGGATGTATTGCAGCCCGCCGACGGTGCTTTCTTTGCTGAGGTCACGGTTATCAACCACATGGGTATCGGTGGGGTCAACCACGCCTTTATCGTCACGCCCTGCCTGATTGTTGTTGTTATCCGGCTGCGGAGTTGGGGTCGGCGTCGGATCAACGTGGGGCGGCGTAGTCGCATCATTGCTGCCACCGCAAGCGGCAGTACCGAGAGCGATGAGGACGGCGATAGTCAAGTTGTTCAGTTTCATTGTGTCCTTCCATTCGATTAGGGGTATCCCGATTGTTACGGGTTTCGGTTTGAACGCCTGCGAGCGACGCAGAGGTTCGTTTTGCGCTGTCCGTTATTGGGTTTCAACAGCAGAGCTCACTTTAGATTTTGTGTTGCCCTGTTTTGGCTGCAGACGCCGCCAATCCCAAGCGACTCTCCTCCCTTAAAAATGCGCATTCAGGTTCCAAAGAGTCTTAAGTATGAACTTTCAGCCACGCAATTATAACGCCTTAGTCATGTTTTAGGTGTTTTGTCTACACTTTCCGTTAATGCTGCGATCCTTAGCCGAAATATTGGCAACTGCCTCGTTAAAAAGGTTCGCAGGGACTCCAATCTTGCTGTACGTTTCCTTCGAATCTGCCGTTTTTGTCACGAAAATCCGTTTCTAAAACCGAGTATCCACAGGTATCGGGGCACAAAGAGCGGGAAGCATTGCTAAAAGGCCGTGCGCACAATGGTGCCCTTGTGCAGCCCCTATGAATTGAAACATAATGCCGCGTTTCGCATTGCCTACATAGGAATATCGACATGGCCACAAAAACCACAATGACCCTGCAACTCACCCTCGTCTCCAGCATCCTTCTCACCGCTCTATCCGCTGTTGCGCAGAACGCTCCCCCGCCGCCACGTGCCCTTCCGGTAGACATCGACCGGGGCAATGACCGCCTATCCGAAGATAACGTTGGCAAAAACGCACGCCTGCCGAAATTGCCTGCTGTCAAGGCGACTGCTCCTACTACCCTGCCGAGTGATGCCCAAGCCGCCAAAGGAGACATCGTTTACACTCCCGAAGAACTCGTCAATAACCCGGAAGAATTGGAAAAACTCCTGGTTGAAGCTATTCGTCTCAACGAAGTCGAAGGCCTGAAAGTACTACTGCCGCTATATGCCAAAGTTGACGCTAGTCGCCGTGATGATTCCCTCATCGACTGGGGCAATGCCATTATTGCGATGAACGATGGCCGTACCGCCGAAGCCGTCACCCTTTACCGTAAACTCATTGCCAACCTGCCGGACAACCGGATACTGCGTTTCCAGACAGCACTCGCGCTCTATCGCAACAACGAATTGATCGCCGCTAAAGAACAACTGCAAAAACTGCGCAGCAGCAACATTTCTGAAGCCGATCGCAAAACCCTGGACAATTTCATCGCCGCTATTGATCGCGGTGATTCTTGGTCTTTCAGCGGTAGCCTGAGCTACATTCACGATAACAACGTCAACAACGTCGCCCCGAAAGGTACACGCATCGAACTCGGCAACGGACGTTCCCTGGAAAGCAGCCGTGAGCAGGAAAAAGCCAACGGCATCAGCTACAGCTTCGATGCCGACAAAAAATGGTCGCTCACCGACAACTACTACAGCTCACTGCACGGTTCACTGAGCGGCACCTACTACTTCAATAAAAAAAGTTATAACGATGTGACCGCACGCGTGGCTGCTGGTGGTGGCTTCCGCAACAACAAAATCGACCTGGAAATCACCCCGTTCGTGCAAAAACGCCTCTACGGACGCGGCAGCAACGGCGACGACAAACTGCATGCCTATTCCAACAGCGCTGGCTTGAGTGTCTCCAACACCTACTGGATGACGCCGAAATGGCGCCTGCAAACCAATGCCGAATTCAGCTACGACAAATACGTCAAACTCTATGACTACCTGGACGGCAGACGCATCAGCTTGAACAATACCCTGATGTACTCACCAAACCAAAAACAATACTGGTTCGCCGGGCTTGACCTCAGTCACAAAGGCGCACGCAGCGCGAGCGATGCTTATGACCGCTTCAATACCCGTCTCGGCTGGGGACAGGAATGGGGCAAAGGCGTCTCCACCCGCCTGATGGGCAGCTACGGTAAACGCTACGCCAAAGGCGAGGATTTCTTCAACATTGACCGCGAAGATAAAGAATACAACGCTAACCTGTCCGTTTGGCATCGTGGCGTCCACTTCTTCGGCATCACCCCGCGTCTTGTCTTCTCGTACAGCAAAATTGACAGCAATAACCGCTTCTATAGCTACGACACCAGCAAAGTCTATATGGACTTTACCAAGACCTTCTAGGAGCTCCTGATATTCGGCTTGCCTAGCCGGATTTATCAAAATGAGAACGGCAGAGGCGGGATTTGAACAAAAATCCACCGCTCTGCCGAATGATAATAAGCCCTAAAAACTCGCGGCCCAGCAAGATCCTCTGTCCCGACACCTCATAGGTGACGTGGCTATCGGGATTTATTGCTGTCGCGGTTTAGCCAAACCCTCCTCCGCCCAAGGCAGAGGAGGGTTTTTCTTACTCGCGTCGGGTGCATGCGCCAAGCGGCGTTGTTTCAGGGTAAAACCACCTCGCCGAAACGGGCGATGCAGCCGGTTGTGGTCTTGGTGAACACCAGCCCCGCTGCGTTGTCCGCCGGGCAATAGGTGACGGCAAAGGGCAGGTTAGGCAGTGGCAGGGTGCTGTATACCGGCGTCTGCGGGTAGGCAGCGAGCAGGGTAATCAGCGCCGAGGTCTGGCGCAGGCCTTTGCCGGTGAGGACGATGGCATCGGGGCGGCGCGCGTGCCGTCGCAGTTCCGGAAGCAGGTAGCGTGCGGCGTCGTCACGACCCAGGTTGCGATGGCGCAGTCCCGCGTTCACCACAAGGGTTTTGCTACCGTGGTAGTACACGGCGCTGCCGTTCGGCGCGCGGTAATCGGGCGGCGGCTGGAGGACGGCGGCGAGGCTGATGCCGAGGGCGAGTGCTGCCCAGGCAAGCGGCAGGGTCAGCAGCCGCTGTGGCCACGGTGAGGCGACTGTCTCCGTTTGCAGCGGGAATTCACGCCCACGCAGGCGGGCAAGCGCGCAGAGGACGGCCATCGTCGCACACAGGGCAGCGCCGGTGCCCGGCTGGAAGGCAGGTTGCCAGTACGCCCAGTCAGGTGCGGCAAAGCCTGCCAGCGCGTGCAGGAAGGTATCCAGCAGCCACGACGCTGCCGGGGCGAGTGGCGAGCAGATGAGCGCCAGCAGGGAAGCTGCCAGCACCGGCGCCAGCCACGGGATCAGCACCAGGTTGGCCGCGAGCGACACGAGGCTGATGCCGCCGAACAGTGCCCAGCCAATCGGCAGCAATGCCAGCGTGATCAGCGTCTGCAACACCGGCCACTGCCACAACGGGCGCAGTTGCCGCCATAGTGGTGCGCTGTAAAGGATGACCGCGACCGCTGCGAACGACAGCCACGCACCTGCCGCGCCAAGTTGCCACGGGTTCGCGAGCAGGATGGCGAGTGCGGCGAGTTTGAGCGCTTGCCGTCCGCCGCCCAGTCCTGGCCAGTGCCAGCACAGTGTCAGCACGGCGAGCATCAGCCAGGCGCGCAGTACTGGCGCCGCCGCCCCGGTCAGGAGGGCATAGGCGAGGGCGCACAGCAGGGTCGCTTGCAGGGCGATGGTGTGCGGCTGCACGCCGCCCCGCCAGCGTGGCGGAAGAGTGGCGGTCAGGTGGCGCAGAAGGAGGTAGATGAGCCCGGCGATGAGCGCCAGATGCAGGCCGGAGATGGCGAGGAGGTGCGAGGTGCCGCTGCGGCGCAGGCGGTTTTGTGCTTCGGCATCCAGCCCGCTGCGGTCGCCGATGATGAGGGCGCGTAGCCACGCACGCTGCGCGGCGGGGAAGACGGCGTCAATACGGGCAGCCAGGGCGGCGCGCTGCCGCACGGTCCACGGTGCGCTTTCGTGCAGCGGTGTGACCGCGCGCACTGTCGCCCATCCGCGCAGCCGCGCCTGTTGCGCAAACCGGCTGCCGTCGCCGGGTTTCAGGCGCACTTGCGCGTGCAGCACTTCACCTAGACGGTAGGAGCGGCGGGAGAAATCAGCGCCACTCAGGCGGTCGCTGGGCTCGAGCGGACAATCGCCCGCTTGCCGCGTCACCAGCACGAAACGGCTGCCAACCGGATAACCGCGCGTCGGGAAGTCGGCGATATAAAAGGTGGCGCGGCAATCTACCGCCGCCGGCAGCGGCGCCGTGAATTGCCACGGCGACAGTGTCCATAGGGCGGCAAGTAAGGCGATGGCGGGGTATCGGGTCAGACGGTGGGCCAGCAGCACCAGGGCGCAGGGCAGGCTCCACAGCGGCAAGGGTAGCCACCAGGCGAACAGGATGCCGCCTGCAACGGCCAGCAGCGTCGCATCCAGCGGGGCGACCGCAGCACGCTGCCCGGTCATGATGCCCGCTGACGGACGACCGCCCTGCCCGTCCTGCTCTGTGCCGCCCATTGCCGTTCCTTTCTCAAAAATATGTCCGCTGGTCATTGTAAGCGGGGCACCGCGAAACCTGTACCGACGACGATATAGTCGCTGCAAATAGGACTGAGGCAAGGCGGCGAGCCGCAGACGGTACAGATAGTACGGCAGGTTCCCATATAAATCGCATAGTGATTTTTATGGGGCTCGGCCAGGCGAGCTAATACCGCATCAGCTCTATTTGAAACGACTATACGTTCATGGCCGGGGCGGGGAGGCTATACAATGCCCGCAGAATTTCTGCACGGCTGCTATATGTCCCGCATCACCCTCACTCCCTGCATCGCCGCACACCATACCGCCCTCGCTTACCGCCTGCCGCCGGCGCAGGGCGACTACACCCGTGCGCCGCAGGAATGGTTCGCCGCTGGCGGCTTTCGCAGCGGGCAATACCCCGTCAGTATTCTCGCCAACGCCGTCCCGGTCGGCTTTTTCATTCTCGATACCGGCGCGGACAAGGCGGATTACAGCGACGACCCGTACGCCCTGTTGCTGCGCTCGATGTCCATTCATCCCGCGTGGCAAGGGCAAGGCATCGCCGCTGCAGCGCTCACCTCGCCCCTGCTGTGGGCGTATATCAACCGTCGCATGTCGGCTATCCGCCGCATCGTCCTCGGTGTCCACCATGCCAATGTCGCCGCGCAGCGCCTGTATCTGCGCTGCGGTTTCCACGACAGCGGCCGCACCTATCCCGGGCTGAAAGGCCTGCAATATGTTTTTGAACAACCCCGCCCCGCATGAACCGTCTCTCTTTCCACCGTGGCCACATCGCCCTGCTCGTCACCGCCGCCCTTTTCGGCAGCACCTTCATCTTCCAGCGTCACAGCGCCGCCGTCGTCTCCGCTACGCTCTTCACCGCCTGGCGTCTGCCCGTCTCTACCGCCTTCCTTGCCTTCTTCTTCGCCCTACGCCGCCAGCCCGCCTGGGGCCACTGGGCACGCGACGGTATCGTCTGCGGCATCCTGCTGTACCTCGGCATGTACAGCCAGCAATGGGGCCTCGCCCACACCACTGCCGGCAAGGCTGGCTTCATCACCAGCCTCTATGTCGTCCTCGTGCCCCTGCTTGGTCTCATCACAGGGGAACGTCTGCACAAGTACCTGCTGACCGCCATCATCCTCGTCTTTGCCGGCATCTGCTGTCTCGCCGGCATTCAAAGTGACGACAAGGCCCTCAGCTGGAATATCGGCGACAGCGTTACCCTGGCCTGCGCCTGCATCTGGGCGCTGTACGTCATCTATACCGGCATCGCCGTGCGCCGCAGCGATGCCCTGGCGCTGACCACCATGCAAATGTTTATCGCCACCCTGATCGCCCTCCCCATCGCCATCACGAGCGACGGTATCCCCGCCCTGCTTGATCCCGCCCGACTCTATTACAGCCGCTGGGACATCTTCTATGCGGGCGTTGTCTCCTCCGGCCTTGCCTTTTTCCTGCAAGCCTGGGGGCAGCGCAGTGTCGCCGCCACCCCCGCCGCTATCATCCTTTCGCTGGAAAGCGTCTTCGCCCTGCTCGCCGGTTGGCTGTGGCTGGATGAAACCGTGACCCCGTTGATGCTCACCGGTTGCGCCCTGCTCTTTGCCGCGATGGTTATCGCCCAGAAAGCACCGGATAAACCATGACCCCTTTCCTGCAATTACCACCAGCGCGCGAAGCGCAACAAGTGACCGCCTTCATGCGCGGCCGCCATCACCGGCACCAATGCTGCTTACCAGCGCTCTTCCGCCTGCGCCCCTCCTTTGGTCGTGACCGTAACTACCGCCGCCGCACCCTGCTCATCCTCGCCCTCGCCACCGACAACACCGCCGCCGACCGCCTACTCTTGCGCCAACTGCTGCGCGAGACACAGCGCAGTTACACACTCGGCCTCAGCTGGGACATCCGCGACGCCGTGGCTGTCCTCACCTATCTCCTTTATCGCCACCTGCACTGCCGCGATATCCCGCTGCTGTGGGCGGCGCGTCACAGCGGCGGTTCGGATACCTATTACAGTCTGGACGCCGAAATCACCTTCGGCTTTGACGCGACGGACACCCTGCACTATCTGGCGAAGAAGCGACCGCCTCGCTGTGCCGACCGCGACATGGCAGCGGACATCCGCCACTACCTCGCACAGAAAGACAGCCACTTCCGCAGTCGTACCGATTACCTCGCCTATTTCGCCGCCCAGCGCCTGCCGCTCCACCTGGAAACCCTGAGAGAAAGCCTTACCTGACCCCAAACACCATGCACAGCATTTCCCTGATCTGCGCCGCGCTTGCCGCCGCCATCCACTACTACATTTTCTATCTCGAATACCCCGCCTATGGCAGCGCCCGTTTCTGCCGTACGTTTGGCGTGTCGCCTACTGAGCTAGCGACCTTGCGCGTGCCCTTTCGCAACCTCGCTATTTATAATGTGATGCAGGCCATCGGTGTGAGCGGCGGCATCGTGTTGTCTTGTGCGGGGGTGTCACCCGTGCTGGCCATTAGCATCATGGCGACCCCGCTCGCCACGATGCCGGCCGCCGGGGCGTATTTGTCCTGCATTGCCCCGGATAAACGCCGCGCCGCCTGCATTCAGGCCATCCCGCCACTGTTTGCCTCTTTCGGTCTTTTCTTGTCATGAACGATTCCCGCAACCTACCCATTGGCGTCTTTGACAGCGGCGTCGGCGGTCTCACCGTCGTCCGCGCCCTAATGGAACGCCTGCCGCTCGAACACCTCATCTACTACGGCGACACTGCCCGCGTCC
>ERZ773077.3041-NODE-3041-length-10454-cov-6.509280_pt1 | contig 10454 bp, 5 predicted proteins | sample MGYA00580612_ERZ773077 | MGnify/ENA primary metagenome ERZ773077 (study PRJEB29015, sample SAMEA2737971) | human oral metagenome | biome: human oral; feature: human-associated habitat; material: dental | place: China | collected 2021 ...
TCACGTCAACGCTCGGACGCTGCGTCGCCAGCACCAGATGAATACCAACCGCCCGTGCCTTCTGCGCCAAGCGAACAATCAGACCCTCGACATCGCGCTTGGCTACCATCATCAGATCAGCCATCTCGTCAATCACAATCACAATATACGGCATAGTACCCTCGTCAACTTGCTGTACATTGCCCTTTTCATCGGCAACGCCAATTTTCTTACCTTTTGCTTTAGCACGTTCATTATAAGTTTTGATATCGCGCACCCGCTCTTCGGCTAGCAAGCTATAACGGCGTTCCATCTCGTTGACCGCCCACTTCAGTGCACTCATTGTCTTCTCCGGCTCGACAATCACCGGCGTCAACAGGTGCGGAATATCCTGATACGGCGCCATCTCGACCTGCTTCGGATCGACGAGAATTAATTTCATATCGCTCGGCGCGTTACGATACAGCAAACTGCTTAGCAGCGTATTAATCATTACCGATTTACCAGAGCCTGTCTGTCCGGCGACCAGCAAGTGCGGCATTTTGTTAAGTTCGCCGACAAACGGCAGTCCTGAAATATCTTTACCAATCGCAAAACTCAGCGGCTCTTTGCGGCGGCGCCATTCAGCGCTTTCTAAAATTGAACGGATACGTACGTCAGCCGCTTTCTTGTTTGGCACTTCGATACCGACAGCTTTTTTACCTGGAATCGGCGCTTCCATGCGCAAGCTCGACGCCGCCAAATTCAGCGCAATATTGGTTTCTAACGCTGTAATTTTACTCAGCTTGATGCCCGCCGGCGGACGCAGCGTATACTGAGTCACTTTCGGACCGATATTAGCGCCTTCCATGTCGACATTGATGTTAAATTCGCGCAGAGTGTCTTGGATAATACGGGCGTTCTGCTTGATATCGCCCGCATCAGCTGGCGCTTCCTTCTTCTCTAGCAAATCAAGGCTTGGAAATTGCCAGTTCGGGTCGCTAACCGCCAGCATCGCTGTTTTGTCGTCGCGATCGGTTTCGAGCTTTTTCGGCTGCGATTTAGCTTTGAGCTTTGAGCTTTGCTTGCTATCGTCCTGCGATACTGTTGGCACGCCTTCATTAAGCTTGAAATCGTCCATCTTACCGTGATCATCTTCGGCAGCTTTGCGCATAACCTGGACATTAGCTTCGTTCTCTGCCTTTTCGTTGCTGGCTACTGCCGTCTTGAACATTGCTGCAATATCGCTAAACCGCAGTTGCAACACAAACAATAGCGTAATCGCAATCAGCAAAATATAAATAAAAACACCGACTGGTATATTAACCAGCGACAAGACGACCGAATTCAAACCATCACCAACAACACCGCCAGTCGACGGCGCACCCTTCTCACGAAACAGCCCGAATAAGCCGCTGAACCAAATAACTATCAAAATTGAGGCAAATTTCATGACTGCTGGCAATCGGTTGTTTTCGGCGCCAAATATTCTAACAGCTACATACAAGCCGACAACCGGCACTATATAGACCGCCCAGCCAATCGTTCGCTTAGACACTTCTAGCATTTGATTAAGTAATGGACCGCCCGCACCGAACCACGATACCACCAGCAGTACCGATAGCGCCATCAATAGCACCGCCGCAACTTGCGGCCAAAACCCAGAGGGTACTTCATGCTGCGGTGCTGGTGCTTTCGCTGCTTTGCTAGCGCGTGCTGTACGAGTTGTTTTAGTCGATTTTCGAGTTCGCGTCGTCTTTTTCTTTGCCATAACCGTTACCTATTGTACTCTGTTTATATCTAAAAGGGTATACTACTATTGTAGCATAAATTACTACAAAAAGCAATAGCGCTATCTGTTAGTACGAGCGACTGTCTGAGCGGTCGCGCGGCACTACTGTCTCGGTATCAGGGGTCTGTTTGCGCGGGAAACGCTTGCCTGACGGCTGCGGCATCAACGGCTGGCCAGCAGATTTAGCTTGCGGGGCGCGGCCGTGCGCTTTCGCTGCGCCGCCAACTTCATTAACTACTGGAATGACAATCGGCGTTCGCCGCGTCTGATCATACAAAATATGCGTTACTTCGTCTTTGATTTCTTTTTTGACCACCTCTATGTCATACTTACCAGAGAAACTGCGCACCGCTTTTTGCTTGAGATATTGGCGAATCATTCCCATTAGCTCTTCATTATCGCGCATGTAAATAAACCCGCGGCTGATAATGTCTGGACTAGTCAAGAGCCGCCCCGTACCGCGCTGAACCGTCAATATGACTATAAATATACCTTCTTGACTCATGTGGATACGGTCTTTGAGTACCACTTCGCTGACTACCGCGCCGGCATCGTCATACATCGTACCGCCAGAGTGAACAATGCGGCCAATTTTGTGCGCGCCATCGCTAGTAAACTCAATAATATCGCCTGGATCACAAACAAATATATTTTGCCGCGGAATACCGCACTCTTTCTCGGCCAAGCGCGCATTATGTACCAACATGTGAAATTCGCCGTGATTTGGCAAGTAATATTTCGGCTTGACCGCATTAATCACCCGCACGTGGTCATCGTAATAACCGTGACCCGATAGGTGCAGCGGCCCGATACCAGTTAGGTGTGTTTTGCCATTTTGGATAATCTCGCCGCCCTCGCGCATCAGGCCATCAACTGTCCGCACTACATATTTTTCATTGCCAGGAATTGGATTCGAACTCAGCACTACCACATCCGAACCTTTAATTTTAACGTATTTGTGCGCCCCCGTCGCCATCCGATTGAGCACCGCATTGAACTCGCCTTGACTGCCAGTACAGACGATTGTTATCTTGTTATCAGGCAATTTTATCAAATCTTCCATCTTAACGACGGTGTCTTTCGGAACTTTAATCACGCCCGAACGCAACGCCACTTCTAGGTTCTGAATCATACTAAAGCCAGCGAACGCTACTTTGCGATCATGCTTTTTCGCTTCCTCGAGAAGTAGCTGAATTCGATGCAACTGGCTAGAAAAGCTACTGACAATAATCCGGCTTTTTGACCATTTATCCATCACCTCGCCCATACTGTGCTGAATATCGAATTCACCGTGCGTATGGGTACCGTCACTTTCACAGTTAGTCGACTCGTTCATAAACAGTAAGAAGCCTTCTTTCTCGGCGATTTCGCTAATCCGATTGAAATCGAATTTCTTGCCATCGACCGGATTTTCTTCAATACGCCAGTCGCCGCTCGAGAGGATATTACCAACTGGCGTCCGCACCACCACGGCAGCTGCATCTGGAATCGAGTGATTAACGCGTACCAGCTCAACGCTAAATGAATCACAAAGTTGTACAGTATCATGATTTTCTGGATTTAATTCGTGGTATTCTGGCGTGAAAGCGCCGTCTGTCTCTTCCATCGTCCGCTGCAGCATGCCAAGCGTGAACTTCGTGCCATAAACTGGTGCTGGCAATTTCGGGATGATATGCCGGAATGCACCAATGTGGTCGAGATGGCCGTGCGTAAAGACGTGCGCTCGAATCCGATGCTTATTTTCTTCCAGCCACTGAGTATCAGGAATTATATAATTTATACCCGGATAATCACTGCCTGGGAACAAGAATCCCATATCAATGACGATGATATCGTTGTCGTATTCAATCGCCGTCATGTTCTTGCCGATACCCATCTCGCCGACACCGCCAATCGGAATCACCTTCAGCGTTGGCCGCGGCGCCCACGGACGTTTCGGCTGGTCTTTTAGACTGAATTGTTTGCCGCCATAGCCGTTGTATACCGATTTGTTGACCGGCACATTAATCAGATGCTGGCTAGCCTGCGCATTCACGCCTTCCGACATCCGCCGCTGCGCCCGAAAGACTTCGCCTTTGCGCGTAGTTGTCGCGTTCAGTACAGTATTGGTTGATTTTTGTTTAACCTGCAAAGGGCGTTTACTAGTATCGTCGCCTTTGGGGGTTGCCAGTCGCCGCTGACCCATATTGTTATACTCCTTTTTTATTACAATAATCTAAAAACCAGGTAGAGAGGTGTTATTTTACTCATTAGAAATCCCTCTCGTTAGTAGCTTTATTCTAGCAAACTGTCAGTATTTTGTCAAAAATAACTCTACGCCAGCTAAAATGCCAGCGCCGTTTTCTCAAAGACGCTGGCATTTCTTAAAAGCTTCAAAGAGAATTAATCGTCGCCATCCACCGAAGTATGAGCGAATTTGCGCTTGCCGCGGTAGATAAAGAAACCGATTGTCAACAAGTTAGCCGCCAGCAAGAATCCAGCTAGCACCCACATGCTATCGCTATAGAACGAACTGCCCAATCCTCCCGAGATAGCCTGGCGCAGCGCCCGGATAGAATAAGTCATCGGCACCAGCGGATTGACTGCTTGGAAGAAACTGTTAGCTGTTTGAATCGGGAACGTCCCCTCACTCGACCCCAGTTGCAATACTAATAGTACCATCGCCAAGAAACGGCCCGGATTGTCCAGCACAATCACCAACAGCGACACGATCGACATATAGACAAACGACGTCAAATAAATCGCCCCGATGAAATTCACCGGATGATCTGGTGCCAGGCCCAAGCAGTAAACCATGATCAGCATCAAGATGGTTGCCTGAACGAAAGCCGCCACGCTAGTAACCGAAGCTTTGGCCAGCCACCAGCGAAAGGCGTTCTCTTGTTCGGCAAAAGTTTTGCGGATTGGATAAATAATATTCAGAGCAATCGCCCCGACAAACAAGCTCAGCGACAACACATACGGCGCCAGCGCGTAGCCGTAATTCGGCACGTCACCCTGCTTGGTCGTTTCCGACTTCACCGGATTCGCCATCTGTTGCTGAGTGGCCGCGCCAGTTGGTTGTATTTTGAGTTGCCGAGAAGCATCCGCCAATTTCGTAGCCAAAGTATCTGCGCCGTCCGCCAATTGCGACACACCATTCGTCAGTACACCAGAGCGATTATCTAACAGCCACGCGCCATTCGCCAGCTGTTGGCTGCCAGTTTGCGCCTGCGCCAGACCACTCGCTAGCGATGACGAGCCGGCCAGCAACTGATTATTCGCCGCTCTGACGCTGTTATAGCCGTTAAGAGCAGCGGTTACATTCGGCGCCAGCTGGTTAACGCCGTTGTTCAGCGTAGAGACGCCGGTTTGCAATTGTGCTTGCTGCACTGACAGACTTTGAGTAAGTGTCTGCAAATCTTTAAGTAGTGCGGCTGCTTGAGTAGTAATTATTTGCGTTTTACTGAGCGCCTGAGAAAGCTGGCTAATTTGCGGCAAAGTTATGGTTGTCGAACCGCCAGAAGCTACCGCCTGGCTGCCCAAGTCTTTCAACACAACACCTGCTGCTGATAAATCAGCTAAAGACGTTTGCATCGTTTGCGCCAAAATTTGCGCTTCACTCTGCACTTTGCTCTGCTGATTAACAAGCGTCGGCGATGGATTATACACGCTGGTATTTAATTGATTAAGGCCTGCCTGCAACTGTTTCATACCGTTTGTTAACTGCGCAACTTGCGATTCGCTTGGCAAACCGTTCGACAATTGGCCCAAGCCTGCCTGCAATTGGCGCGATCCATCGCCGAGCCGCGCTAATCCATTAGCCATCGCCCGCTGATTTACCGCCAATTGCCTGACGCCGCCAGTATACGTCTGCGCGCCCGCTTGCAGCTGCGTCAAACCGCCGTGCAAAGTAGCTGCGCCGCCCGCTGCCGTCTCCAAACCGCTGCCAAGTTTACCTACATTTTCCAGCACGCCCTTAGCATACGCTTGAGTAATTTGCTCAGCCACCGACGTTTTGACTTTTTCAGCCGCTTGATTACTGACCAGCGAACCGATATAGTTCTTGGCTGGCGTAGTCGTGTAGCGAATCACCGCCTGCTGCGGTTGAGCAGCAGTAATCGACGCCGCTTTTGCCGAAAAATCCGTCGGAACAGTCACCACCGCATAGAAATGCCCGCTATTGACCCCATCATCAGCCTGCTGTTTATTCACAAATTCCCAGCCCAAATCATGATTATTCTTGAGTTTTTGTTCAACCGATTGCCCGATATTTAACGTTTGACCGTTCAGCTGCGCGCCCTTGTCCTCATTGACAAACGCTACCGGCAGATTTTTCACCTGACCATATGGATCCCAAATTGAGCCCAAGAAAAATCCGCTATACATAATCGGGATAAAGGAAATAACCGCCATCGACAGCAGTAATATTTTGTTTTTGCAGAGGTGCTGCCATTCAGCTCGCACCATATTGACGCGGCGCCTGCTTGACAGCCGCTTTAGTTTTTCAACCATACATTACCTCCTTGACAACGTCTGCTAACGTTACCGTTTTTAGATACTCGCTCCACTTCTCTTGCGCCTCGGAAAAGACTTTTTCAATCATAGTCATGCCAATTTCCACCTGGCGAGGCCGCGACGCAAACACCCGCTCGACAATTCCTTGAGGCTGGAAAAACGGCGCTTCGCCTTCAATCGCCAGCACCACATCATGCAGCGTCACTTGACCCATTTCCCGCGCCAAAATGAAACCGCCGCCAGCGCCCTGCGTCGAGGTAATCAACCGCGCCACCACCAGCTTGCGGCTAATTTTCTTCAGATAGGTCGGCGATACTGCCATCTTTTCTGCCAAAGCATCGTTGGTTATCGGCGCTTTTCGCTGCGGATCAGCCAAAATCGCCATGATATAGCATGCTTGTTCAACAGCTCCCGATAGTTTCATATTAGTCCTTCCGTAAATTAGATATAGTGGATATCGATTATCCACTATACTACGGTTGCTTAATTTTGGCAAGAGTTTAATAAACAGATTGGGAATAAGCCCAAACCCTGGCTTTTAAGCAGCTATCTATAGGTTGCCAGCGTGTCAACCTTACGATTCAGGATTATTCTGCTGCACAAACGCCGCCGCCCGCATAAAATCGTCAATCAACGTCTGACGCATGCTACCGTTATATAGCGCCGCTGCTGGATGATATAGCGGAATCACTACAAATTCCAATTCATGCAAGCGCACCCGCCGCGGCCGTCCGTGGTCCTGGCTAATCCTTAATCCAGGGATAAAACCGCCGCCGCTGTGCCGCCCCAACGTTAACACCGCTTTTGGCTGAATAATTTCCAATTGCCGCATTAAATACGGCCAAAACTGACGCTTTTCTTCTGGCAGCGGGTCGCGGTTATTCGGCGGCCGATACTTAACGATATTAGTAATATAAACGTCTGGGCGCTGCAAACCAGCTGCCGCCAGCATCTCGTCGAGGAATTTCCCCGCTGCGCCGACGAATGGTTTACCTTGTAAATCTTCGTTCTTACCTGGTGCTTCGCCGATAAATACGATATCAGCATCAGCATTGCCATCGCCCATCACCAGCTGCGTTGCTTGAGCCGCCAATTCCGAACAAATCCCAGCTTCGATAATTTCCGCCGCTAATGCGTCTAATTCAGCTTGCTTATCCATAATTACATTTTACCAAAATAGTACCCTCTGCTGATACAGAGGGTACTACCGGCGCGGCGAATATTAACGCAGCGCAGTTAATTTTTGATTGACAACGCTTGAAAAGTCGTTGTAGTACCGATCCATTCCGCTATCGGTAACCTTGCGGCTAGCGTTAGTAATTAACGTATAGCCAGTAGTCGACGGTTCTATTGGACGGCGCGGCCGAGCGCTGAAATTACCGCTGGTATAGGCTCTAGCGTATTCGACGTAGTATTTCTTCAACGAAGCATAGTAATCGCTCCATTCTTTGCCGAAATTAGCCACATTGCTATTATTTGATTTGCTCAGTTTCTGCATCAAGGATGTGCAATCGCCGTATTTTTGACTAACTTCCTTATCAACTTCATCTGGCTTCTTGCTTATATGGCCAAGATAAAATACGTTATCGCATTTTTTTCTGACCTCGCTATAAACCTCCACGTACTGCGACAAGCCCTCCATTTCCGGCTTAGCAACATCGTAAGCTTTCTTATACTTATCGTAAGCTTCTTTGACAGCTTTATCGTGCATAATCTTAGATTTCGATAATTTGTCGTTTAGTTCATCGCGGCTCTTGATAGCGCTATTAACCGTTTCTTTGTAGGCTTCTGGATTACGTACAGATGAATACTGCAAACTGTTCAATTTCGAGCTTTCATCATTCATCCACGAAACAGCTTGACGGTAATCTTCTTTGCTCGGCCCCATATTGAGCAGCAAAACAACCACTATTACGATAATCAGCAGTAAAAATCCAACAGAACCGCCAATTATTCCCCACAAAGCCCCCTTGCTAAGACCTTTTTTAACCGGCATTTGCGGCGGCATCGCTGGCTGCTGTTGCATAGGTGGCGCGGACATTGGAGCTGGTGGCTGCGCAGGCGGCACTGACTGCGGCGATTCAGGTGGTTGCGGTTGATTGTTCATAGACTTCCCCTCTTTTATAAGTGTATCTCTATTAAGTATAGCAAAACTTAAGCTGTTCCGTATAGTATTCGTTTATGTAGAAATATTATCGCTGTTCAATTCCCTTCATTGTCAAGCTTAGGCGCCCGCGGTTATCAATTTCTGTTAACTTAACACGTACCGTTTGACCCTCTTTCAAGACATCAGTTACTTTGCCGACTCGTTTATCCGATAGTTGTGAAATATGCAACATACCGTCAATTCCCGGCAGAATGTTCACGAACGCGCCGAAATCCTTGATGCTGACGACTTTGCCTTGGTAGATTTTGCCGACTTCTGGCTCTTCAACCAGGCTTTTAATCCAGTTGAGCGCCTTCTCAATTGATTCGCCGTTCGGACTGGCGATGGTAATCAAGCCGTCTTCCTTAATATCAACCTCAGCGCCAGTCTCGCTGGTAATCTTGTTAATCACCTCGCCGCCTTTGCCGATGACCGCGCCGATTTTATCTGGATCAATTTTTAGCTTTTCAATCCGCGGCGCGTACGGGCTGAGTGTCTCCCGCGGCGCTGGCAAAATACTCAACATATGATCAAGGATAAATGCCCGACCAGCCTTACTCTGTTCAATCGCTTGGCGCAGCACTGCCACCGGCAAACCATGTACCTTCATATCCATCTGCAGTGCCGTGATGCCTTTGCTGGTACCGGTCACCTTGAAGTCCATATCGCCGGCAAAATCCTCAGCATCGGCAATGTCGCTCAGCACGTACGGCGTATCACCGTCCATCATCAGACCCATGGCAATGCCGCTAACCGGCGCCGAGAGAGGCACGCCAGCATCCATCAGCGCCAGACAGCTTGAACAGGTCGCTGCCATCGACGTCGAACCGTTCTGGCTCATAATTTCAGTTACGCTACGAATTGCATAAGGAAAATCTTCTTCGCTTGGCAAAACCGCTTCCAAAGCGCGTTGAGCTAAATATCCGTGTCCGATTTCACGTCTACCAGGGCTACCTAACCGGCGAGGCTCCCCGACAGTGTATCCAGGCGCGTTGTAATGATGCATATAACGGCGTTCAATCTCGTTAAATTCCATCGTATCAACTAGTTGAGAGTAAGAAAGTGGTGCAAGAGTTACGATATTCATTGCTTGAGTTACGCCACGAGTAAATAAACTCGAACCGTGCGCCCGTGGCAAAAAGTCGATTTCGCTTGAAAGCGGGCGGATTTCATCCAGAGCTCGCCCATCTGGTCGCTCGCCATCTTCCACAATTCCCTTTCGAACTGCTTTATGGACTGCCAAAGTGAAAGCTTCGTCGTAGTCTTTTCGAATTTCTTCATAAGCTTCTTCCCCAAATTTTTCGAGCATTTCTGAGTGGAATTTCTCACGAATTTCGGCAATATTTTGGTTATATTTTGGATAGGCTTCACGAATCTCGGAGCCGAATTTTCCTTCTGTCCAAGCTTCAACTTCTTTCGAAATTTCTTCATCTGGTAAAATAAGCTCAAATTTTCTCTCTTCAAAATAACCCGTCTCGATATATTTGGCGCGAAGTTCATTTTGGAGTTTAATTGCTGGCTGAAAATTCTCAAAAGCCCAAGCGAGCCCTGCGATAATTTCTTCTTCGGGGACTTCATTTGCGCCCGCTTCAACCATGGTAATTCCGCTTTCAATTCCGGCTACAACTAAATCGAGTGAGGAATTTTCGCGCTCCTCAGTATTTAGAAAGGCTTTAAACTCGCCATTCACTTTACCGATTCGGAGCCCAGCAACTGGGCCATCAAACGGCACACCAGCTAGATGAAGTGCACTTGATGCTGCAATCATTGCAATCATATCTGGGCGAAATTCTGGGTCGGCCGAAAGTACAGTTGCGACAACCTGTACTTCTTCGCGATAACCTTTTGGAAAGAGTGGCCGAATTGGTCGGTCAATCAAGCGCCCAATTAAAATTGCATCGTCGCTTGGTCGCCCTTCGCGCTTGATGAATCGTGAGCCAGAAATTCGTCCACTGGCATACCATTTTTCTTCATAATCAATTGATAGCGGAAAATAATCTAAAGCTACTGGTTTTGAACCTAGCTGGACAGTTCCTAAAACCACAGTTTCGCCATATTTCG
>ERZ773077.3043-NODE-3043-length-10450-cov-93.760366_pt1 | contig 10450 bp, 10 predicted proteins | sample MGYA00580612_ERZ773077 | MGnify/ENA primary metagenome ERZ773077 (study PRJEB29015, sample SAMEA2737971) | human oral metagenome | biome: human oral; feature: human-associated habitat; material: dental | place: China | collected 2021 ...
CCCCGAGATTGCGCCAAATCGCGTACAATGCCGCATTATTCTTTCTTTTCAAGCACTAGAACATGACTGACAATAAATTAAGCGCCAAAGAAATTTTGGAATTGAAAGCCCGCGCCCATCACCTTCATCCTGTTGTAATGGTGGGACAGCAAGGTTTGACCGAGTCCGTTATCAAAGAAACCGATGCCGCCTTGACGGCGCATGAGTTAATCAAAGTCCGTGTATTCGGCGACGACCGAGCCGAGCGCGTTGAAATTTGCAATGCGCTGTGCGAAGCCGTTGATGCGCAACTGGTTCAGCATATCGGCAAACTGTTGGTGTTGTGGCGTAAAAACTTGGAGGTTTGATTCTTCAAGAGCATATTCAGACATCTTAAGGACAGATGTACAAAAGATCGTCTGAAAATATTTATGACTCTTACCAAGTGTTTTTGTTATGCGCTCGTAAAATCAGGAAAATCGATAAACTCTCTGAGATTGATTACTGTCAATGGGAACATACCCGCAGTTTTTAAAGCTGCGGATTGGCTATACTAACGATAGGAGCACATCATGAAAGCATTATCTGTTGCACTGGTTTTATTGACTTTGGCAGGTTGTCACAATACTTGGAATGGCGTTCGGGAAGACGGCTCCCGCATTATCGGGCGTTCTGTCAGCGGTATCGGTCACGGTATCGGCAAGGCAGGTCAGGCATTGGAACGTACCGGCAGCAGAATCGACAACCGCCAACAAGTACAGCAACCTCAAATATACGAACAGAATCAATATCCATACCCGGCGCAGAACCAATATCCTGAGCAGAATCAATACCAATACTAAGTCTTTTTTTAGTACCGACCCCGATTACATGGTTTGTAGTCGGGGTTTTGGTTTTTCAGACGACCTTTATCCTGTATGATTCGGGATTGGCAATGAAATGGGCATATCTTTAGCCGTCTTCTTACTTATAGTGGATTAACTTTAAACCAGTACGGCGTTGCCTCGCCTTAGCTCAAAGAGAACGATTCTCTAAGGTGCTGAAGCACCAAGTGAATCGGTTCCGTACTATCTGTACTGTTTGCGGCTTCGTCGCCTTGTCCTGATTTAAATTTAATCCACTATCTATTTATAACAATATGAAAAATCTCATTTTCTGGCTTGCGCTGTTGGCTGCGGCTTTCGGTTTTTTTTATTATCAGCAAAACCATAGAATTTCTCAGGACGAGCTGATTCATGCTGAGTCGCCGCATGACAGGTCTTCCGTGTCTTCATTCGGCGGATTGGCTTACCTGAATTTTTTGCGTGCAGGCGCGGGGCTGCCGACTTTGGCGCATTCGTCGGTTTTAGAAAAGTCCGCCCGCAATCATGCGCGTTATTTGTTGCAGAACCCCGAAGACGGTCATGACGAACGTCATCGCAGCAATCCGTTTTTTACCGGTTACCGCCCGAATGAGCGCGCCCGCAAGGTAGGTTATCTTTATGATGGCGTACATGAAAATATCACCACCGGTTTTTATCCGTATCCTGAAGATATGGATACCAATTTGCCGGTTCAGCAGCAGATTGACGGTTTGATGACTGCTATTTATCACCGCTTCTCTCTGTTGGAACAAGGCATTGATGAAGCCGGTGCGGCATTTGAGCATCGTGATGGGCGCATATCGGTCGCCATCAATCAGGGAAATCATCAGTTTAATTTTTATTGCGGTTTAGGCAGGGTTTATCCTGAATCGGGGCGGCGTTATTATCAAAATGCCTGCAACAACAACGCCATTGTTTATGCGGACGAAGTCAAAGCGCAACGCGAATTCTTATATATCGTTTATCCGCAAGGTGATTTTGCCATGCCGGATTTTCACGGCGAACGCCCCGATCCCATGCCGGGACACGAATTTACCGGCAACCCGGTCAGTATCGCTTTTTCGGAATCTGCCGGAAAAATCAAAATGCGGTCGTTCAAGCTTTATCAGGGCAAATCCGAGATAGAGAAGGTCAAGGTATTGACGGCAAGCAACGATCCGAATCAAACGTTTTCCGATCGTCAATTTGCCTTATTTCCCCTGTCGCCTTTGGAATACGATACCGCGTATCGTGCCGTATTCGAGTATGAGCGCAATGGCAAATCTGAAAAAGCCGAATGGACTTTCCGAACGAAAAAGCCTGATTATCCTTACTTTATCGTTAAAGGTGGCGAAAAATTGGCGGTTGAATCGGGTAAGAAATATTTCATTCATTGGAAGGATTTTTGGTGTCAGCGGGAATGCGAAGAGTATGTTTACCGCCAACGTGGCAAAGCGAAACTCGAAGTCATGGAGCGTCAGATCGGCGGTATGGTGGTACGGGTTACCGGAGACAAAGGCGATGATGTTCGGTTAACGCCGAAAGAAGAAAACGATAAGGCGGTCTTACTTTATATCTGGCAATAGGCAATCAAGGTCGTCTGAAACCCAAACAGGTTTTCAGACGACCTTCTTTATATGCAACAAGACAAAGCAGGGTGGGGCAAGATACTTTATTGTTTGGGTGAACCGTAAAACTGTTAGAATAGCGGAAATTTTATTTCTTGTTTCTCAAACAATGATCCGCCATCCGAAAATTGCCGCCCATACGCGTTATGCCTTTATCTGTATCGGACTGATGATGCTTTCTTTCCTGATATATGTGGTTTTGGCAGTGTTTGATTTGGGCTTGGATATGTCGATGCGGATTGAGCTGACCCGTTTTGCGCTCATTTTAATCTTGCTGTTTGCGTTTTTAGGCGGCGTTTTTTCAATCCGGGTAGCGGTGCTGCGAAAGAAAATGGGGGTATGACATGAACCAAGTTGATAACAACATTCCTGAAGAAATCCGTTTGCAACATGACCGATCGGCTTTGGTTTTGGTTTATCGCGGCGAACGTAAAATCCTTCCTGCCGAATTTCTCCGCGTTTATTCTCCCAGCGCCGAAGTGCGCGGACATGGTGCGGGACAAGATGTTTTGCAGACAGGTAAAGCAGAAGTTACGATTTCTGATTTGGATCCTGTCGGTCAGTATGCGCTCAAAATTACTTTTTCAGACGGTCATAATAGCGGTTTGTATGACTGGGCTTATCTTTACAAATTGGCTTACGATTATGATGCGCTTTGGCAGGATTATCTTCGTAGGTTAAAAGAAGTCGGGGCCTCCAGAATACCGAGTGCCGCCGACCTTGTTGCCGGTAAAAAGCATTCCTGCGGCAGCGGCGGTTGTGGCGGACATCATTGATTACTGAGCGTGTTTGTTCTTTTTGAAGCGGCATTGTGACGGACAGCAGGATGTCGGCAAAGCAGCTCTGTTCCTCGCTTGAAAAAATATATCAGCCTGTCGGATGTCAAACAAAATCGGCTGGAAAGATACGGTCTTGAGGGTACAATGCCACTACACGGGCAAGTTGCGCTGCTATCTGAATAAAAAAGATTATTTAGCCATCCATTTGATAGACTACGCTAAGCCGGTCCGCAAAAGCATATCGTGAATGATGATAAAAACACCATCACCTTCATAGATGAAATTTCAGCATTCGGCGTAGCTATGAACAAATTGAAAGACAGATTTGCCTCTCAATGATTAAACTTTCAGACGACCCCTAGAGCAAGGTCGTCTGAAAATCGAAATACCGTTTGAACCATATTGATTTCAGATTATTTTAGGAAAGCACCTCTATGAGCGACCACAAAACCCATTTCGGTTTCACTACCGTAAACGAAGAAGAAAAGGCAGGTAAAGTGGCCGAAGTGTTCCATTCCGTAGCCAAAAACTACGACATCATGAACGATGTCATGTCTGCCGGCCTGCACCGCGTTTGGAAACATTTCACCATCAATACCGCCCGTCTGAAAAAGGGCGATAAAGTGCTGGATATCGCCGGCGGTACCGGCGACCTGTCGCGCGGCTGGGCCAAGCGTGTGGGCAAAGAGGGCGAAGTGTGGCTGACCGACATCAACTCATCCATGCTGACAGTGGGCAGAGACAGACTGCTGAATGAAGGTTTGATTCTGCCCGTATCGCTGGCCGATGCCGAAAAATTGCCGTTTCCCGACAACTATTTCAACTTGGTTTCCGTTGCTTTCGGTTTGCGCAACATGACCCACAAAGATGCTGCACTCAAAGAAATGTACCGCGTGCTCAAACCGGGTGGAACGCTCTTGGTGTTGGAATTTTCCAAAGTCTACAAGCCACTGGAAGGCGCATACGATTTGTATTCCTTCAAACTGCTGCCGGTCATGGGCAAACTTATTGCCAAAGACGCAGACAGCTATCAATATCTGGCAGAATCCATCCGCATGCACCCTGACCAGGAAACATTGAAACAAATGATGCTGGATGCCGGTTTCGACAGCGTTGATTACCATAATATGAGCGCAGGCATCGTAGCCTTGCATAAAGGTGTGAAATTCTGATGCCCGAATCGGCTGACCTATCTGTCTGATGCCCATAGCCTATTCCAAAGTATCGGGCTTATGTTGATGGCTGAAAAAGGTCGTCTGAAAACCGATTGATAAGGTTTTCAGACGACCTTTGTTGTAAGAAATCTCTGAGTTGTACTGATATATAGCTGCCTGAAGGCGGCTGGGTTTTCGGGTCCCAACTGGTAACAACTTTTATAGTTTCAACACACAGCCGCCTGAAGGCGGCTGGAATCACTTTGATTCGACGCGTATTGCGCTAATCCGTTTCAACACACAGCCGCCCGAAGGCGGCTGGCTGCGGTCGTTGCTTTCGGCGTGCCGGCATACGCGTTTCAACACACAGCCGCCCGAAGGCGGCTGGCCGCCCGAAGATGGAAGCGGTGTTGGGTTTGCTGGTTTCAACACACAGCCGCCCGAAGGCGGCTGGGCGAGACCGAAATTTTTGTGATGTTCGGAAGATTTGTTTCAACACACAGCCGCCCGAAGGCGGCTGGGTCGAACGACTGGGCAAGCAAAAGCGAAAAGCAGTTTCAACACACAGCCGCCTAAAGGCGGCTGGATGTATCCGTTTAAAACAGGGGTTTTTGCCGTATCGTTTCAACACACAGCCGCCTAAAGGCGGCTGGGTGGGGTTAGCGACGATGCGTTGGCAGATATTCTTGTTTCAACACACAGCCGCCTAAAGGCGGCTGGTCGAGACGGCGGAGGAATTTATCAGGCTGTTCGCGGGTTTCAACACACAGCCGCCTAAAGGCGGCTGGTCGCCGACCAGTTTTTTTACTTTATGTCGTCCATGTTTCAACACACAGCCGCCTAAAGGCGGCTGGGGTCGTGTGTTTGAGTACGGCAAGGCGGATTGCGGTTTCAACACACAGCCGCCTAAAGGCGGCTGGGATTGGATTTTAAGTGTCCGTCTGACACGGAGGTTTCAACACACAGCCGCCCGAAGGCGGCTGGTTATCCCTGAACACTTTCAATATGTATGCTTTGGGGTTTCAACACACAGCCGCCCGAAGGCGGCTGGTTAAACTCAACCACACAATTATTGTTCTCTCGGTTGTTTCAACACACAGCCGCCCGAAGGCGGCTGGCAAGAGAATGGTTTAATCCAACCAATTTCATTACGGTTTCAACACACAGCCGCCCGAAGGCGGCTGGCCGCCCGAAGATGGAAGCGGTGTTGGGTTTGCTGGTTTCAACACACAGCCGCCCGAAGGCGGCTGGGCGAGACCGAAATTTTTGTGATGTTCGGAAGATTTGTTTCAACACACAGCCGCCCGAAGGCGGCTGGTGGGGATTTTCCTCAAGCTCCTGACGGTGGCGGTGTTTCAACACACAGCCGCCCGAAGGCGGCTGGTTTCATATGGGTCGATAGCGTCCACACTGATTGACGTTTCAACACACAGCCGCCCGAAGGCGGCTGGAATGTCTCGCTCTCCAGCCAAAGCGGTTTGTCCATGTTTCAACACACAGCCGCCCGAAGGCGGCTGGCGGCGGATTGGTTGGTTGAGTATGTGCCAGAGGCAGAGTTTCAACACACAGCCGCCCGAAGGCGGCTGGTCTCCTCCCGCCCCGCCGCTCCTGTTTTGGTTGTTGTTTCAACACACAGCCGCCCGAAGGCGGCTGGGCCGAAGAAGTTTTCGGTTTCGGTATCTACAAAGTTTCAACACACAGCCGCCCGAAGGCGGCTGGTTGCTTCAACGGTTGCGCCGATTCGGGCAGCCGATGTTTCAACACACAGCCGCCCGAAGGCGGCTGGGCCATATGGCAGCAGTTGGATTCGCCCGTCTTTGTTTCAACACACAGCCGCCCGAAGGCGGCTGGTTCCATTAGCTTTACTTTGAAAATGGCATAACGTGTTTCAACACACAGCCGCCCGAAGGCGGCTGGAGATGGTTTCGTATCGCTGAGGTCGAATACATCGGGGTTTCAACACACAGCCGCCCGAAGGCGGCTGGCATTGCGGTAGCGACCGAATATACTTCGCTCCTACGGTTTCAACACACAGCCGCCCGAAGGCGGCTGGATGGCCTTCAGCATGGTTAAAACGGCTAAATAACTGTTTCAACACACAGCCGCCCGAAGGCGGCTGGTTCCCGAATATTTTGGCATGCGACGAATTGCCTGAGTTTCAACACACAGCCGCCCGAAGGCGGCTGGAAAACTTTAAAGCCTGGCTTGATGGTTTTGACTGTGTTTCAACACACAGCCGCCCGAAGGCGGCTGGTTGTTTTTGGCTTTCAGTCTTTTAACAAAATCATGTTTCAACACACAGCCGCCCGAAGGCGGCTGGCTAGCGGTGATCCGGTTGGTAGCGGCGATGTGCAGTTTCAACACACAGCCGCCCGAAGGCGGCTGGTTGTGACAAATTGCGGGTATCGCTTGACCCTGTGGTTTCAACACACAGCCGCCCGAAGGCGGCTGGAAGTCCACAAAATTTGATGTACGATGGATACGTTGTTTCAACACACAGCCGCCCGAAGGCGGCTGGCTTCGGGGACGGCGGTTACTGCGGAAAAGGCGTTGTTTCAACACACAGCCGCCCGAAGGCGGCTGGAACCTAAAACAAAACATCAAAACAAAAATCATTATGTTTCAACACACAGCCGCCCGAAGGCGGCTGGCCATGATAAGCCCTCTTTACGGGGCTTATTTTACTGTTTCAACACACAGCCGCCCGAAGGCGGCTGGGACTGCTGAACAGGGTTCGGCGGCGTCTGCTCGTGTTTCAACACACAGCCGCCCGAAGGCGGCTGGGCGGCAAAGACAAGCCCGATCCAAATAATACACCCGTTTCAACACACAGCCGCCCGAAGGCGGCTGGCCCTTACGACATGTACGAATATTACGCGAGTCTGGTTTCAACACACAGCCGCCCGAAGGCGGCTGGACACACAATAGCCGTAGTCGGGTTCGGTTTTGCCGTTTCAACACACAGCCGCCCGAAGGCGGCTGGTGGGTTAGCTCCACACCTGACATCTCGTAGCTTTGGTTTCAACACACAGCCGCCCGAAGGCGGCTGGTTGCTCAGTCATTTTCAAAATTTCCCCAATGGTCGTTTCAACACACAGCCGCCCGAAGGCGGCTGGCGACATTTTCGGCGATAATATCGCACCAAAGAAAGTTTCAACACACAGCCGCCCGAAGGCGGCTGGAAATAGCGCATACGGACACCCAATGGCGTTTTATGTTTCAACACACAGCCGCCCGAAGGCGGCTGGTTTTATCTATCTCTTTGATAACCGTGCCTTGAGACGTTTCAACACACAGCCGCCCGAAGGCGGCTGGAAATTACTCATCGATACACCCCAAATCTTGCTTAGGTTTCAACACACAGCCGCCCGAAGGCGGCTGGCCACGCAGTTCGCGCACCTCATTTGCGAGTGCTTGGTTTCAACACACAGCCGCCCGAAGGCGGCTGGCTGATTGAGTTGCGCCATCTGCGCAATTGTGTTTTGGTTTCAACACACAGCCGCCCGAAGGCGGCTGGGGCGAAAGGAAGCCAAGCGTAACAAGGTCGTCTGTTTCAACACACAGCCGCCCGAAGGCGGCTGGGCTTTTGCAAGGTCATGACGACTTGCGTCAGCGCGTCGTTTCAACACACAGCCGCCCGAAGGCGGCTGGCGTCGCCCGAACGTGTCGTCATCTCCACGTCGCGGTTTCAACACACAGCCGCCCGAAGGCGGCTGGCATCCGACAGCGGCCAGAATCGCCCGTCCACGTTATTGTTTCAACACACAGCCGCCCGAAGGCGGCTGGCCCCTGAAAAAATCAGGTAATAAGGCGACACCGCAGTTTCAACACACAGCCGCCCGAAGGCGGCTGGGGCTTTGTCCGCCCTGCTGGCTGCCAAACCTAAAGTTTCAACACACAGCCGCCCGAAGGCGGCTGGGGCGGCGGCTTTTGCCCTTGCCATTCCCGGTACCGTTTCAACACACAGCCGCCCGAAGGCGGCTGGACACCCTCAAGATGGTTTTTGCGCAGGTCGTCTGTTTCAACACACAGCCGCCCGAAGGCGGCTGGTTTTCGGGGGTGGTGTTACCCCTTTTTTTGGGTCTGTTTCAACACACAGCCGCCCGAAGGCGGCTGGAAAGAAAAAGCAGGAATATCGGCACAGGCCGAAGTTTCAACACACAGCCGCCCGAAGGCGGCTGGTTCTGGTGCACGACGGTCAAGTGGTAAACCGCGGTCGAAGTTTCAACACACAGCCGCCCGAAGGCGGCTGGTATAAGAATACTGCTGGTCATGAGTACTATCGTAGTTTCAACACACAGCCGCCCGAAGGCGGCTGGAAAGAAATCGCACGGCATATCCAAAAGTCCGAAAAGTTTCAACACACAGCCGCCCGAAGGCGGCTGGGGAGCCCCGAACCCTTGATTAAGACCAACAGCAAGGTTTCAACACACAGCCGCCCGAAGGCGGCTGGAGAAACTAGCGTTACACCAAGCCCTATAAGAAGCTGGTTTCAACACACAGCCGCCCGAAGGCGGCTGGGGGACTATTGCGAAAACAGTCCTAAATCAGGCATGGTTTCAACACACAGCCGCCCGAAGGCGGCTGGGTGGGCGCGTGGGCGGTATCGGCAAGGGGTTTGCCCGTTTCAACACACAGCCGCCCGAAGGCGGCTGGATCTGCACTGGGGCAACAATGCAAACGCTGCTGAGCGTTTCAACACACAGCCGCCCGAAGGCGGCTGGTACATGCTATTCATCGCAAGGTACACCGCTGAAAGGTTTCAACACACAGCCGCCCGAAGGCGGCTGGCTGGAAAAACATCCCGTGTCGTATCAATGATTTTGTTTCAACACACAGCCGCCCGAAGGCGGCTGGGACCGCCATCGGGCGGATAGGAGCAAAAAAAATGTTTCAACACACAGCCGCCCGAAGGCGGCTGGACAAATCAGCAAGCCAGCATCAAAAGTTTAAAAAGTTTCAACACACAGCCGCCCGAAGGCGGCTGGTCGAGGAAGACCCCGCCCGCCCCCTGAATACTTTGGTTTCAACACACAGCCGCCCGAAGGCGGCTGGGCCCCGCCATCGCCATGTATCTGCTCTACCGCATGTTTCAACACACAGCCGCCCGAAGGCGGCTGGTCAACCAAAAATACGGGAACGCCCTCGCTGCTGAAGGCGTTTCAACACACAGCCGCCCGAAGGCGGCTGGAGCCTCTCTCAAAAGCCTTGCTCCATCAGGTTTCGTAGCCCCGATTTCGCTAAGCCCCCAAGAAAAGCGTGAACGCGAGTATAACACAGCCTTTTCCGTTATACCCGCATTCGCAATATCCTGATTGTTAAAGAACAATCCCAATTCGCCAACCCTGCCGCATTTTCATGAGAACCGCAGGTTGGCGATTCACACAATCAACGTATCCTTAAACACATCCACCGCTGGCTTCGCGCCGTGGTGTTCCACTTTGCGCCGCCATTTGCTGCCCAGATGGTAAAAGCGCAGGCTGTCGGTTTCGGGGTTGTAGGTTTTCAAAAGTTTGTCTTTTAGAACAACCCACTGGTCGGGCGCGATGTCGCATTCGAACACCGAATACTGCACGCGTACGCCGTAGTCCAAACATAATTTCGCCACGCGCCGCAGTCTTGCCTGTCCTTCTGCGTCTTCCAGCGAAATATCGTAAGTAATCAGCATTAGCATTTTGTATTCCCATGTGCAGGCTGCTTTAGAGGTCGTCTGAAAACATCCAACCCGTTTTCAGACGACCTGCAAACCTATCTCATCAAAAACGGCGGATATTCCGCCAAATCCCCGCGCAAGTGCCGCGCCAACAGCATCGCTTGAATATACGGCAGTAGCCCGATTTCCACTTCTTCGCCCAAAAACGGATGCACGATTTTCTCCTGCTTTTTCGCCTGCAAAGCTTGGAACAAGAGCTTACGCGCATCGGCTTTTAAGCTTACCGCGCCGCTTACCTCAGTAACAAAATCCTGCGGTTTGATTTGCCCTCGGTTAATCAAGGAAAGCACCAGCCTGTCTGCCCACCACGCGCGGAATTCTTCCAAAATATCCTGCGCCAAACTGTCGCGCCCCG